>Ga0137395_10000336_pt1 | contig 18973 bp, 17 predicted proteins | sample czobulk216metaG_FD_108283 | JGI IMG/M metagenome (GOLD analysis project Ga0137395, IMG submission 108283) | Vadose zone soil microbial communities from Angelo Coast Range Reserve, California, USA - czobulk2.16 metaG | ecosystem: Environmental > Terrestrial > Soil > Vadose zone | place: USA...
AAAAACTATCAGCAAGAATCCGACGATCGCGCTTCGAGCAGCCGCAGGCATAATTATCCTGACCAATCGGGAATACATGTAGGTTTGCCTCCAGTTCTTCTGGTCCGACAGCCATACCACCACTAAGGAAGAGGTGTCAAGAAGATTTACGATAGCTGTCATTCGATTTTCGGAATCCCGGGACGGAGTCGGTTGGAATTCACAAAATTTCACAGCGCTCGAGTGTTTGCTTTTAACTTCCCGCGTATGGTACCTTTATATGGTCATACCACCATACCTATATACCATGGCTTGGGAGTCTGTAAACCGTCTGTCCAGCGGCGCACATTCGCGGTATAGTAGCTGGACCACGCCTGGCGCCGGGGCTCGCGCAGCGCTCAGGCCCGGGGATGATCTTGTGTACAAAGTAGTCAGAACATCGCGCTTATACGAGCAAATCGTTCAGCAGATCGAAGAATCCATCCTAACGGGGACGCTGAAAACTGGCGATCAGCTTCCCGCTGAACGCGACCTGGCGCAGCGCTTTGGCGTCAGCCGCACCGCGGTTCGCGAAGCCGTGAAAGCATTGCGCGAAAAAGGCCTGGTTGAGGCATACTCCGGCCGCGGCACCTTCATCACTGACGGTACCTCGCAAGCGGTTCGACAATCACTGGACCTCATGGTGAAGATCGGCCAGCCGGAAGGCTCGCAGTATCTCGCCGAACTGCGTGCCATCCTCGAACCGGAAATCGCCGCGTTAGCTGCGGCCCGCGCACAAGAGTCCGACATGGCCACGATGCGCGAAGCGGTTGCGGTCATGGACCGAGCCGGTCGCGATCCCGAACCTTATATAGAAGCCGATCTCGATTTCCATCTCTCGCTGGCAGAAGCGGCGGCTAATCCTCTGATTCTTTCGCTGATTGACTCCATCGTCGGCCTGCTGCGCGAGCAAAGGATGAGGATATTCAAAGTGGAAGGTGGTCCCGAGCGTGGTCAGTTTCATCACAAGCGCATCTTGGAAGCCATAGAACAACGCGATCCGGAAAAGGCCCGGGACGCCATGCGGGCGCATCTCGACCAGGTGCGCGAGGACTCCCAGGTTTCTTCAAGCAAACTTTCAGCCGGCAAAGTTTCGGCCAAAATTGGGCCGCTATCGTCCCGGCACACTTCGTAATTTCGGAGGCCAGCGTCGCATGTCGAAAGTCGGATTTATCGGTCTCGGCGTCATGGGTGGCCAGATGGTGAACCGGCTGCTCAGCAAGGGTCACACCGTGACTGGATACAATCGCACGCGCTCGAAGGCCGAATGGCTGATTGACCAGGGTATGAAATGGGAAGACTCTCCGCGTGCGGTGGCCGCCGCGTGCGATTTTACCTTTGCCATGGTAACCAATGCCGCGGCCATTTCGGCGATCACGGAGGGTTCGGAGGGCATGCTGGCGGGTCTCGGGCCGGGCAAGATTTTCCTCGACATGAGCACGGTGAGTCCCAGCGTCAGCCGGGCCCTGGCGGCGAAAGTCCGCGAGCGGGGCGCCGACATGGTCGATTCGCCAGTGTCGGGGAGCGTCATCACTCTGCAAGAAGGAAAATTGTCTGTAATGGTGGGAGGCCGCCGCCAGGCCTTTGAAAAAGTGAAGCCGCTGCTCGAGGACATTGGGCCCAAGGTGACATACGTTGGTGACAATGGGGTCGCTTTGTCGATGAAGATTGCCACCAACTTGAGTCTGGCAGTGCAGATGCTAGCCTTCTCCGAGGGTGTGCTGCTCGCGGAAAAGAGTGGGATCGCACGCGAGATCGCCGTCGATGTCCTCACTCACAGCGCGGTGGCATCGCCCATGATCCAGTATCGCGGACCATTCGTACTCAAGCAGCCTGAACAAGCCTGGTTCGATGTGAACATGATGCAAAAAGACATGGTTCTGGCGATGGAGTTGGGACGACAGCTGGACGTGCCCCTGCCGACCACGGCGATAAGCAATGAGTTCCTCACCGCCGCGCGCGGCATGGGTATGGAGAAGTTGGATTTCGCCTGCATGTTCGATGTGCTGGCGCGTATGTCGGGGATTTCGAAATGACCATGGCAGCACCCCAGTTCGAGGCGGGCGCAGATACCGCGGTGCAAAGAGACAAATGGATCCACATGTACCGGCAGATGGTGAGCATCCGCCTGTTTGAAGAGCAGGTGAACGAACTTTACACGCGCGCTCTCATGCCCGGACTCGCCCATCTTTACAGCGGCGAAGAGGCGGTCGCTGTCGGAATCTGTGAAGCCTTACGGATCGATGATTACATCACCAGCACGCACCGCGGTCACGGCCATTGCCTGGCCAAGGGAGCTTCGCCCGACCGGATGTTTGCCGAATTGTTGGGCAAGGAGGCAGGCTACTGCCGCGGCAAAGGCGGCTCCATGCACATCGCTGATCCAGCGACCGGCAACCTCGGTGCCAATGCCATCGTCGGCGGCAGCGTGGGAATTGCTACCGGCGCAGCCTTGGCGGCAAAAAAATTAGGCACAGACCGCGTGGCCGTCTGCTTCTTCGGCGAAGGCGCGCTCGGGCAAGGATCGCTCTATGAAGTAATGAACTTGGCGCAACTTTGGAAGTTGCCCGTAATCTACGTCTGCGAAAACAATCTGTACAACGAGTACACCCATTACACCGAGACCACTGCCGGCGACGTGCTCAGCCGCGCCACAGCGTTCGGCATCGAGGCGGCGAGCGTCAACGGTCAGGACGTGCGTGCCGTGTACGGGATTGCCAGCCGATTCGTCGTCCGTGCACGCCGCGGCGAAGGACCGGGCTTTTTGCAGTGCAATACGTATCGCTACACCGGCCACCATGTCGGTGACATCAATCGCGAATACTACCGCTCGAAGACAGAAGAACAGCTGTGGAAAGCGGAGCGCGATCCCATCAAGATTTTTTCGGACTGGTTATTGGCGCAGGGCCATGCCGAGGCCTCGTTGCTGAAGGAAATTCAAGACGAGATCCGTACGCAGATGGAGGCGGCGGTGAAGTTTGCCGTCGAGTCCCCTTATCCCAGCGTCGACGAAGTGGAGAAGCACGTCTATGCCTGAGTCGGCCAGCCGCGAGTTGACCTTCGCTCAGGCCGTGCGTGAGGCACTGGCGGAAGAGATGCGCCGGGATTCGCGCGTCTGCATCATCGGCGAAGATGTGGCGGAGGCGGGTACGCCTTTCAAAGTTCTCTCCGGTCTGGTGGAGGAATTTGGCTCCGAGCGGGTAGTGGATACCCCAATTTCCGAAGCTGGCTTTACTGGCGTTGGAGTCGGTGCAGCCATGACCGGGCTTCGTCCCGTCGTCGATATCATGTTCGGCGATTTCATTACGCTAACTATGGACCAGATGGTCAATCAGGCAGCCAAGATTCATTACATGTCAGGGGGACACTGGAAGGTTCCGATGGTGATGCGCACCACCCTGGGCGCGACGCGGCGCTCGGCGGCGCAACATTCGCAGTCCCTGCATGCCTGGTTCAGTCACGTGCCCGGACTGAAAGTGGTTCTGCCGTCGACTCCATACGATGCGAAGGGCCTGCTGAAGACCGCGATTCGCGACGAGAATCCGGTCGTATTCTTCGAAGACAAGATGATGTACAAGTTGAAAGGGCCGGTGCCCGACGACGACTACACGATTCCCCTGGGTGTGGCCGACGTGAAGCGCCCGGGTGACGATATCACTTTGGTCGCCACCAGCAGCATGGTGCAAATTGCATTGGGCGCCGCCGACCTGCTCGCAAAAGAAGGTATTAGCGCCGAAGTGGTTGATCCACGCACCACCTGGCCACTTGACGAAAAAACTCTGATTGCATCGGCCAAGAAAACTTCGCGCGTGATCGTGCTCGACGAAGGCTACGGGCGCTACGGTGTGACGGCGGAGCTGGCGGCGGTGATCGCCGAAGGTGCATTCTACGATCTGGACGCGCCGGTGAAGCGTATGGGTGCAATGCACGTGCCGATTCCGTTTTCTCCGCCGCTTGAAGATGTGACGGTGCCGACGGTAGAGACCGTATTCGATGCGGCGAGATCAATGTGTAAACCGTCTTGACGGGGTCAGGCTTTTGAGGGTTCAAGCTACAAACCAGGGCTCGACGCCTGACCGGAGAGCTAAAGCTGGAGGCTGTTATGGCACTAAAAACTCACGGAACGATGGCGGTGGATTGGGAGAATCGTATCGACTTCGACCGCCTGCGTCGCGAGCGTCTGGCGCGCGCGAAGGACTTGCTGGCGAAGTCGGAGATGGGCGCTTTGCTGTGCTTCGACATGAACAACGTCCGCTATCTGACTTCCACACACATCGGCACCTGGGCCCAGGACAAGGCTAACCGCTTCACCCTTCTGCCGCAGAACGACGAGCCCATCCTGTGGGACTTCGGCTCTGCCGCCAAACACCACCAGCTCAACTGCCCGTGGCTGGGCGACCGTTCGCGCCCAGGAATTTCAATGTTGCGCGGTGCCATGACTCCCGAGATGGGGCGCGCAGAAGATGTCGCCAAGAAAATTCGCATTGAACTTGAGATGCGTGGTCTACACAAAGAGCCGCTGGGCATCGACATCATCGAACTGCCCGTTCTGTTTGCACTCGAACGCGAGGGCATCAAAGTTGTCGACGGACAGCAACTCATGTCCGACGCACGCGTTATTAAAACCCAGGATGAGATTTCACTGCTCAACACTTCGGCCATGATGGTCGACGCTGCCTACGATGAGCTGTACCGCGCCATGAAGCCGGGGATGCGCGAGAACCAAGCCGTGGGTCTGGTCAGCAAGGTTCTCTACGATCTGGGTTCGGAATATGTTGAAGCCGTGAACGCCATTTCCGGCGAACGCTGCAATCCGCATCCCCACGTGTTTTCCGATCGCGTGCTGCGCCCGGGTGATCCGGTCTACTACGACATTCTCCATTCGTACATGGGATATCGCACCTGCTATTACCGCTGCTTCACCGTTGGCTATGGTTCGCATGCCATGGTCGACGCCTACAAGCGCTGCCGTGATTACCTCGATGCCGCGATCGAACTGGTTCGCCCTGGCCGCACCACCGCCGAGATTGCCTCGGTATGGCCTAAAGCAGAAGAGTTTGGATTCCCCAACGAAGAAGCTTGCTTTGCGCTGCAATACGGCCACGGTATCGGCCTCGCGATCTGGGAAAAACCAGTGATCAGTCGCCTGGTTTCGTTCGACCATCCGGTTGAGATCAAGCCGGGCATGGTATTCGCGCTGGAAACATTCTGGCCTTCAACCGATGGCTGGAGTGCGGCGCGCATTGAAGAAGAAATCGTGGTCACTCCGACCGGCCACGAAGTCATCACGCGCTTTCCGGCGGAAGAACTTCTAGTCGCCGGAGCGCACTATTTCACGGTAAACGGCCCGCTGCCCACTACCCGTGAAACCGAGGCTGAACCCAGCCGCCGCGTGCTGGAGATGATCGAGACCAGCGCCAAAACAGAGCGCGTAGGAGTCTCGGGCTGAAGGCCATCGGGCCTCCCCCCCAACAACCATGGCTTTCAGCGTTGTAATGCCCGCCCTCGAGATGGCCCAGGAAACCGGCAAGCTGGTGTCCTGGCGCAAAAAGGAGGGCGACCGTGTCACCAAAGGCGAGCCTCTCCTCGAAATCGAAACCGATAAAGCTGTGATGGAAGTGGAAGCTCCTGCCGACGGCATTCTCGCCGGCGTCAAGGCTCGAGAAGGTGCCGTGATTCCCGTGGGTCAGACCATCGCCTGGATCGTCAGCCCCGGGGAGACTCCTCCTCGAGAGAACCAACTGTTGAGTTCGGCTCCTCAAACGCGAGCCGACAGGGAAAGCGGCTCCGCGACTGCATCCGCCGCGAAGGATCCGGGTCAGATTCCTGCCACCGGCGCAAAGATTTCGCCGAAAGCTCGCCGCCTTGCCAAAGAATTGGGAGTGGACATCACGACCCTGCGGGGCTCCGGGCCAGGGGGAGAAATTCTTGCCTGCGACGTTCAAGCTAGGAGTGCGCACGGCGCTTCAACCTCTGCCGTGTCTCCCCCATCATCGGCCCACACACAAGCGCAAATCGAAGTTCCAGGCTCGATCGGTCGTCTCATGGCTGAACGCACGACCCAGAGCTGGACATCGGTTCCACACTTCTTTGTCACCCGCGAAGTGGAAGCTGGCGCGCTCAATGCCGCACGCGAATCCATGCCCATGGCCCAAAACGAAACCCCAGGCCTGCGTCTCACCCACAGCGACTTATTGGTCGCGTTAGTAGCTAAGGTTCTGCTTAAACACCCCCGTGTGAACGCCAGTTGGAGCGCCGAGGGCATTCGTCTTCATGACCAAGTGAACATGGGCTTGGCGATCGCCGTGAATGACGGTGTAGTCACGGCGGTGATTCACGACGCCCATACCGCCACCCTCGGTGAAATCTCTTCGCAAAGACGCGAGGTGACCGAGCGGGCGCGCTCAGCAAAACTGCGCCCGTCCGACATTGCGGATGCGACGTTCACCATCAGCAACCTGGGCATGTATCAGGTGGATTCTTTTGCTGCCATCATCACGCCGCCGCAGGCGGCCATTCTGGCGGTTGGCGCTATCACCGATCGAGTGGTGGCGATCGAAGGCCAACCCGCCGTACGCTCCATGATGACGTTGACGCTGTCGTGCGACCACCGCGTTGCCGACGGCGCCCGCGCGGCGGCCTTCATGAACGACCTGGCGGAAGCCATCCGCCAGCCCCAGAGAGTGCTGGGCGACAAAGTCAATCCACCTTCATGACCACCAATTTTGATCGGGCGCTTGCGTTAGAACTCTTCGATGGATCTTTGGGGTTGTCAGGGTCGGACCCCAATTTCTTGGTGCGCGATTCCAGGGCTTTGCTGAGTTGTTCTACAAGCGCACGCAGTCTTCGCGGGTCGGTCTCATTCGCCGCCAGTTCGCATAATTTGCGCCAGTCCTGCTCATCGATATTTGTCATGGCATTTAGATAAGGCAAGTCCATTGCCACCATGAGGTCGCACAATTGTGGATACGGCGGCTGGGACAGCTTGAATGTGCACGACTTACGACCGTGCTTTAGAGATACGGCGAGAATCACCTAGGAAAAATTTGCTTGGAACGCGTCAATGTCGTGCCCACGGCATGTATACAGTATTTCCCGTATCGATCAATCGGCGACCATTCGCCCCTGAGTGCTCTTCCTTTTGAGAGCCACGCGACAAGGCCCTTACGAATGCAGTGGCGTGGGTTTTTCGATGGAAGGATTGCGCGCAGAGGAAACTGCCTGCACAAGTTCGCGGGCCGCCTCCGTAATCTTCGCCAGGTTCCCGTCGCGCAGAGCATCCGCGTTCACCAGGTCCGCACCCACTCCCAAAGCGAAAGCTCCGGCGGCGATGAACTCGCCCGCGTTGGAGGCATTCACCCCGCCGGTCGGAATCAGGGCAACGTTAGGGAAGGGAGCTCTCAGGGATCGCAAGTACTTAGGACCGCCAACATTGCCGCAGGGAAAAATCTTGATCAGCTTTGCGCCGTTTTCCTGAGCATTCATGACTTCGGTGGGTGTCAGCGCTCCGGGAATGGCGAGCCTCGCACGCGCCCGCGCGACTCCGAGAACCGGCAGAGACAGCCCCGGACTTACAATAAACTCGGCGCCCGCACCAATGCATTGCTCGGCCTGCTCCGCGGTCGTAACCGTGCCCGCCCCGATGAGCACCGTGCTGCCATATTCTCGCGCCACCTGACGGATGACCGACGCCGCGTTGGGAACCGTCATGGTTATTTCGAGAATCGGAATGCCGCCCGCACAGATGGCCTGCACGGCGGAGGTTGCGTCTTCGACGGTCGCGGCTCGCACCACGGGAACGATCCCAATTTCTCCGATCCTGTGGATCACGTCCTCGATGGTCATGCGGTTATCCTGTGCCTTGGCCTGTTCCAACCTCTGACGATTTTCTCAACGCACAATGCGGGCCGTTTGCGCCTTCATAGCCTGCAAGACTTCATCCATGGTTGCCATGCTGGTGTCGCCGGGCGTGGTCATGGCCAGTGCGCCATGAGCCGCCCCGCACTCGACAGCCCACTGCGGTTCTTTCCCCGACAGAAATCCATAGACCAATCCCGAAGCAAAAGAGTCGCCTCCGCCTATCCGGTCGAGGATTTCCAGATTTTCGCGGACTGGCGCTTGGTAGAAGCTGCCGTCGCAGTAGCACACCGCTCCCCAACCGTTTAGCGTTGCGGATCTGGCGTTGCGCAGCGTGGCGGCGATCACTTTGACGGTGGGAAATTCCTCGATCAACTTTTCCATCATTTGCCTGAAGTTTGCCGGATCCAGCTTCGAGTGGTGCTCGTCCAACCCAGAAACATCGAATCCGAGTGCGGCGGTGAAGTCCTCCTCATTCCCGAGCATCACGTCCACCAGTGGCGCGAGACGCCGGTTAACCTCCTGCGCTTTGGACTTTCCTCCGATCGACTTCCAGAGTGATGGACGATAGTTCAGATCGTATGAAACGATCGCGCCCGCGCGCTTCGCTGCCTCCATAGCCTCCTGAGCAACCAGGGGGGCGGCTTCCGAAAGCGCACAAAAGATTCCGCCGGTGTGAAACCAGCGTGCTCCATCCTTCAAGAAAATCTGTTCCCAATCGATTGTGCCCGGTTTCAGCTGTGAGATCGCGGTGTGTCCACGATCGGAACAGCCCAGGGGAGCGCGCACGCCAAAACCCCTCTCGGTAAAATTCAACCCGTTGCTTACACTTCGTCCGACTCCGTCGAAGGGCACCCAGCGGACATATTTCTGACTCACACCTCCCTGCAGCACGAGATCTTCGACCAGACGTCCCACAGCGTTCTCAGCCAGCGCGGTAACGATAGCCGTGTCCATGCCGAAGCAGCGTCTGAGACCACGCGCCACGTTGTATTCCCCTCCGCCCTCCCATACGCGAAAGTAACGGGTTGTGGAGATGCGCTCATCGCCGGGATCGAGTCGCAGCATGACTTCTCCCAGACTGACCAGGTCCCAGATGCATCCGGTCTTTGCTTTGATCTTGAGTTTCGCCATGAGTTTCGACAAATCCATTCGCGTAAGCCTGGCTACGCTACGTGCTCGCGCAGAATGCGCGATAGTTGCTCGCCAACAATTCTGTCTTCGCCAGGCTGCAGCATAAACGAGTTCATTGCCAAACCCGGCCGCCCTTCCCCCTCACCAATGGCGATGGACGGCTTCGAACTGCGCAGAAGTTTCGAAGCTTCCTTCGGCGTCAGGGAAATCCTGGCTGAGTCCCATGTGATCTGCATATGCGGAACGTGGTTAGCGATGTCGGGAGTAAAGAAAGCGGTGCTCACGCCGGGAACCTTCGCGATCTCGCCCGAGATCCGTTCCAGCCGTGACTGCCATTCTTTCGCCAGCGCGTCATGGTCTTCATTGAGGAAGAGCTCGAGCGCCTTAACCATTCCCACGATTTCTTCCTTGCCCACTTTCTGACTGCGGCCCAGAGTGTCCTCGTGTGGACTGTTGTTGAGCAGCGCATTGGCCACCAGTTCCTTACGTCCAATCAACATGCCGGCGCATTGCGGTCCGCGGATCGCTTTCCCGCCGCTGAACGTAATCAGGTCATAGCCCATATGGGCGTAGTCCCACAGGTGAGAAACCGGCGGCGTGTCGGCTGCGGCATCATTCATGCAAGGGATGTTGTATTGCTTCGCCAGCTTGACCCACTCCTCCACTTTGATCTGCCCCGCGGCGTTGGCGAAATTCGAAAAGTGCATCATCGCCGTGCGCTCGTTGATTGCGGCGCGCAATTGATCTTGTGTTTCGATCTCCACCAGCTTGATTCCCGTGGCCCGTAACTGGTGATCAAACGGGTTGCGATGCGACTTCTGAATGATGACCTCAGACTTCATGCCGGTCAGATCAGGCAGTTGCCGGATGAAGGTCTCGTTGTCGCCGGTAAGAATGCCAGCCAGTCCCGATTGAATCGCGGCAGCCGCACCGGATGTCACGATCGCGCTGTATCGCTCAGGAAGTTTCAGCATCTGGGCGATGCGGTTCCCCGCTGCAACTTCCAACTCCGCGATGGGCACAAAATGGCGACCGGCCATGGTCATCACGGCTTCCAGCTCTGGATGAGGCAGGGAACCGCCTAGCACGGTCATGGTTCCCTCGCAATTGATCACGGTTGTGATCCCAAGTTCCTGGTACGGATTTCCGCTCTGTCCAAATCCGGTTACCGCCGTGGTCTTGTGCTTTGGGCTCGCGCCCGTAGCGCCCCGATTCAACGAAAACAACTTACGCGGCGTCAGGATCGACCCTGCCAATACTCCCACGCTGCCGAGAAAGCTCCGGCGGTTCCACTTCGAGTTCCGTCGCATGAACCAGCTCCTTTTTCGCTTTACTTACGGGCGACCACGGCGATGCAATTGATTTCTACCAGCGAGTCTCCCGGCAACGCAGCGACTGCGACGGTTGTCCGCGCTGGGCCGCCATGAGGAAAATATGTCGAGAACACTTTGTGCATTCCGTCCCAGTGCTCAATTTTTGTCAGGTAGACGTTGGCTTGAACAATGGTGTCCGTGGTTCCGCCGCCAATCTCCACCATCTTCTTGATCTTATCCATGACCATGGTGGTGTGAGATTCAATCGTCCATTCCTTGGCGTCTCGTGTGTCGTGGGCGCCCTGCCCCGAGACATATATCAACCCGTTGTGAACAATCACTGGCATGATGACGTCTTTTTCGCCGCCGGGCTTTCCTTCGGCATTCATCTTGCGGATTGCGCTCGCATCCGCCACAGAATTCTGAGCGGCCGAATTCTGGCCGCCGGAAGTCTGGGCGGAGGCGCCCTTAATCAAGACGCTGCTGGCGGCGCCCAAACTCGACAGCACAGCTCCGACCCGAGTGGCAAATGTCCTGCGAGTGACACTTGAATTCATAAAATCCTCCTGTATCGATCTGCTCCCAGAATTTACTGTGATCCTCTGTACCCCGTCGTTGAAAAATGTCCGCACATAAGAACGGCAACGACGCGCTTATGGCAACGCGAAACTAAAAATGTCACTGCCGGCGGCAATCGCCACATACTGTTTGCCAGCGACTGCGTAGCTCATCGGAGACGCGCTCATATCCTGCCCGGTATTGAAGTGCCAGAGCGGCTTGCCACTTTGTGCGTCAACCGCCTCGAAGGAGCCGGCGTCGTCCCCAAAAAAAACCAAGTTGCCGGCCGTTGCCATGGTTCCGGCGGAAGATCTGCCTCCACCGACCTGGGAGTATTTCCAAGCAATCGAACCAGCATCGAGATTAAACGCGACCAGAAGTTTCTGAGAATTTTCGCCAGGGATGCGTTTCACTCCGGTTGAGTAATACCCCTGGCCCTCCTGGAACGCTTGTGGCTTGAAAAAGTAGGTCTCGCATTGTTCCAACGCCATGAAATAAACCGAATGAGTGGACTCGCTATAGGAGGGCGCGAACCAGTTCGTTGCTCCCGCATAGCCGGGGCAAACCCGCGTTCCTTCGGCCGTCGGCTTGACTTCTGTAAGTAGAGGTCTGCCTGCTGCGTCGATACCCTTTGCCCAGTTCAGCTTTTCCACGAACGGCGTCGCGGAAAGAAATTTTCCGTTGGTTCGGTCGAGTACGTAAATGTAACCATTCCGGTTTGCCTCGACCAGCAATTTCCGAGCTGTACCTTGATAGACGGCGTCAATCAGAATGGGCGTTTCCACCGCATCAAAGTCGAACAGATCATGCGGAGTGAACTGGAAATACCACTTCAGTTTCCCGGTATCCGGATCGAGAGCCAGCAGGCAATCGGTGTAAAGGTCGTCTCCGGGCCGCACCCCGCCCTCAAAGTCTGGCGCAGGATTACTAGTACCCCAATAAATCGTATTCAACTTCGGATCATAGGTTCCGGGCATCCATGTAGTCCCGCCGCCGTGGAGATACAATTTTCCCGGCCAGCTTTCGGAACCAAATTCGCCCGGGGCCGGTATCGTCCAGAATCGCCACACCAGCTTGCCACTCCATGCATCGTAGGCGGCGACGAATCCGCGCACCCCGTCATCGCCGCCAGAGGTCCCCACCAGAACTTTGTCTTTCACGACTAACGGGGCGCTGGTGGCGCCATAATTTTTGTTCCAATCCGCATAGGCTACATCCCAGATAAGATTGCCAGAACGCGCATCCAGGCACAGGAGATGCGCATTGTCGGTTTCCATGTAGAGACGGTTGCGCCACAATCCGACCCCACGCGTGATATGCCGGGAGGCATCATCGATCAATCCTTCCGCATTCGGTCGCGAGTGATGCCACACGACTCGACCACTGCGTGCGTCCAGAGCGAAAGCATCATTTGACGCGGTCACGAACATCATTCCATTGGCGACGACTGGAGTGACCTCCAGCCGACTCGAGTTGTGCGCATGAAAGACCCATGCCGCACGGAGTTGCGCGAGGTTATTCTTGTTGATCTCAGAAAGACTCGTGTATCTGCGGCCGGAGTAGTCGCCGTTGTACGAGAGCCAGTTTCCCGCCAGCGGCTGAGCCAGCAGGTCGTCTGAATGTATATCGATTGCGGTGGATATAGTCGCAGACGGATCATCCCCCCAGGCCAGCAGACAGCTGAAGATGACGATGATATGGAGCGCACTCCGCATGCTTACGAGTCTCTCTCCGGTTTTGCAATGTTAGCCTCACCCAAACTGCCGAGGTCCACGCCCCGTTCGTCATGCAAGTGAATGACTATGCGAGTGGCCTCAAAGGATACCTTGATCGTTCGCTTCAGCTCCACCGCCTCGAGCGGATCGACGGATTCCAATTCAACAACGCTTCGCTCCACTCCATGCTGGTCAAACACGTGCGCCCGGAGGTTGCCGGGGAAAAACACTCCCCACGAACCGGAGAGGTGAACGCCGTCCGGCTTCAAAGATGCAACCAGACCGCGCTCAATGACTCCCGCAGGGGCGACCGATATAAGCCCTCTGCCGGCACGAACCGGAAACCACGATGTGTCCAGAGCATAGGAACTGCCCGGGTCCAATCGGATCATCGGGCTGTTGATCTCGGCTTCCATATAGTACGGAGCTTGCTCAGGATGGTTCGATCGCAACACGGGCATCCCTTTGTCATCCAACTCCATGACCGCGCCATTCTTGTAGAAGATCAGAGAAGCTTTCCCTGGATATTCTTCAGCGGGAAAATATTTAAACCGCTCGATCATCCCGTACTTGGCCGAGTCATCGACCACGGCCAGCCAGCCCGCATCGGAGTCAAGCCACACTTCATTTTCCAAATACAACCAGTGCAGCGTGAAGCAAGCGTCGCTCACCGCAAATGATGGATCATCTGCCAGGCCATTGCGAACTCGATACCCGTCCGCATAGGCGCTGTGCGGATTTATTGGCGCGAACGCCCAAAAGTCGCGGTTGTAATTGGCCGCATTACGGGAGTCGGACGTGTCATATTGCGTCACCGATTGCATCGACCACCGAATCGAATGATCGCTCGTGTTCTTCATCACGGCATGAAACGAGATCTGCGGAGAATCGCCTGCCATGCTGATGTCGCGTGAATATTGCAGGCCAGTCTCTGGGTCGCTAGGGCCATCCAGATGGAGTGTGCAGCTGTGGTTCTGTGACACGACGCTGAGCTTGTATTCGCCGTCATCGAGTTGATCGGCCAATGGTCCCGGCCATTGTCCCTCGCCAGGCCCCTCGGGAAGCGGCCAAAGCTTGTCGCCGCCGTAGTTGAACCATTCGCGTTTTTGACCGCTCTCGGTTGGAGGAAAATACATGCCCTTGTACTTGGGATTTACGAACAAGTAGCGGTGTCCGCCGAATGCAACCTGCATGAGCCTGCCGCCAAGCTGCGGCACTACGGTAAGCCGTACCCAGTCATTAATCAGCTCTTCGCCTTTCCACCCGGCGAAGGTTGCAGATTGCGCACGACAAGGCACATGGGATGCCGACGATGCCCAACTTAGGCTCGAGCATGTAAGGCAGATGCCTGCCAAGGCCAAGACTCCGATTCGCAACGGCGGCGTTCGTAAATCGATTCCGGAGCAGCGCGCGTGCTGCAGCTTATAGAGCCTTGGCAAGCCCTGCCTCCGAGGCACCAATTTTGGGTTGCCGGGGCGTCCGGTATCCGGTTCGTCCGGCTTGATATCCAAGCTCTCGTGAGATCTGCAATCCGGCCGCTTGAATCATCGGTGCCAGCTGCCGCAAACGGGTAACGGTCATGCGCATCATGGGCGCAGTAATGCTGAGACTGGCATGGACTCCGCCAGCGTGGTCCCAGATGGGAGCTGCGATGCACCGTATGTGGAGCTCATGCTCTTCCAGATCGCAGGCATAGCCGTTCTTTCGAACCCGGTACAATTCGCCTTCCAACTCCTGGCGGTTTCCCACGGTGTTCGGGGTCAAACGCTTCAGCCCCAACTGGGGAAGAATCGTTTTCCGTTCCTCGTCAGGCATGTAAGCCAGCATGACTTTGCCCACGGCAGTGCAATATAGCGGAACCGCCGCGCCGATGCGCGAATGAATGCGCAATTGCTCCGGCGAATCCAGCTTCTCGACATAAACTGCCGACAAGCCGTGTCGCACCGTCAGATGAATGGTTTCGCGCGTTTGCTGATTCAATTCTTGAAGATAAGGCAAGCTCAGGCGCCGTATGTCGAGTTGTCCGAGAGCTGCCTGACCAATAGAGAAACATGCAATGCCCAGGTGGTAAACGCCGTCGCCGCCGCAGTGCAGGAAGCCGCTGCCTTCGAGGTTCGCCAGAAAACGGTGGACCGTGCTCACCGGAAGCCGCGAAAATACTGCAACCTGCTTGGCAGTGAGTCCGCGCGCCGATTCACTGAAGAGCTGAAGCAGGCCCAACCCCCGCTGCAGCGCTGTGATGTTGTAACTTCGTTTCGGAGCATCCGCCATTGCGCATCCTAAATTTGCCAGACAAAATGAAAATGTGAATTATCTGATGAAAGTCATCTTTCTGCAACAGATCTCTTGCCGCATCTCTTGCCTCACAGCCGGCCGAACTTCTTGACCGCATCCACGATCGATTTCAGTTGTTCGATTACGGCATACATCGAGTGCTCCTTGAAATCCAATTGCTGGGCAAGGGTTAACACTTCCTGCGCCCTGGCTCTGGGAACTATGACCACGCCATCGCTGTCAGCCGTGACGATGTCACCTGGATTCACAGTAACGCCGTCGCACGTAACGGGAATCTGCCCACCCCCGAAGCGATAGTGATGCACCGACGTGGAGGGCACGATCCCCGTCGCGTACACGGGGAATCCAATTTTTCGCAGATAGGCGACGTCGCGAACGCCTCCATCAATCACAGCGCCGGCGTAACCGCGGGCTGCCATCGCTGTGCCCATCAGTCCGCCCATTCCGGCGATGTCTTCACCGTTTTCTACCACCATTACGTAAACCGAATCGGTGGCGCCCTGATCAATCGCCGTCAACATTCCGCTCAATGCGGCTGGGTCCGTGTTGCCTTCATCTTTCTTGAGCTGAACCGTCCGTGCGAAGCCGGCAAACTTCGCGGTGAAAATGGGATGCATGCGGTGGGTCATGTACATCCGCTTGCCCGTCAATTCCTCCAGCGCGTCCGACACAGAAGCTACTTCCACGCGGCGAAAATCAGCAAGCATCGCGCCTTCCCACTGCACTGCCGGCGAACTCGAAGCAGATTGCGCGCGAAGCATCCTGCCCCCGCTCAATCCTGCACATAAAATGCCGAGAAAAAGCAGAAATGCGGCATTGATGTGCGATTTTACGTAGCCAAGAAATTTGTTCATCTCGTCCTCCCCGATGTATACATGTGCGCGGACTCTAACACTGTTTTTCATGGGGTGGAAGAGCCCAATCCATGTATGGCGAGGAGAGCCGGAAATGAAGATGACAATCGGGAGCAGAATTTTCAGGCAGTTTCTGTGTGCCGTTGCCCTGGCATTGACTGTGGCGACCATCTCGCAGTCAGGTTATGCACAGCAACACAAGGCGATAAATTTGTCCCCCGCCAGGGGCCTTCCATTTAATGACGGCATGGTGGCTGGAGACACCCTGTACGTCGCCGGACAGGAGGGCACCGATGACTCCGGCAAGTTAGCCTCAGGTGGCATTGGTCCTGAGACGACGGCAGCGCTCGAAAACATCCAGAAAGTCATCAAGGCCGCGGGCTTCGAGCTGAAGGACGTTGTCAACGTGACAGTTTTTCTCGCGGATATTCATGAGTTTGCAGATATGAATAAGGTTTACAAAAGCCTGATGCCCGATCCGAAGCCAGCGCGCGCCACCATCCAGGCCGCGGCTCTAGTCAACAATGCACGGGTGGAAATTTCGGCCATTGCGGTGAAGCAGAAGTAGGGAGTCACCGCCGCTGGGTAAGCCTGGCCCTAGTTGCGCATTGTCGGAAACGTTTTCGACCCCAGCAGCGAGGGTGCGATTGCGGTTCTCGCACCGAATGGGAGAAAACAACGGAAGCGAAGAGCGGAAGCAAAGAGCGGAAGCAAAGAGTTGACAGGCCAACCGCGATTGCGATAAACCCTGGTTTCAGCCTGCGCCGGGGTTTTCAAAACCGAGGAAAGCTTTTCACTGGATGAAAATCCAGTATGGGACCGGATGTTCAATCTTGTAGAGGCCTTTCCAGCAGGATATCGGCTATGTGTAACCAGCAGCGCTCTCTGGTCGCGATACTCGCCTTTCTCTGTGTCGTTCTGGCCGGGTATGGGAAGCAGGCTCCCGGCACTTCCGACCGTCGGCCTTCAGGCGGATTGAATCCGGGGAACCCGTCTGGCAACGGCCAACGGGAAAGTTCGAACCCAGCGTCGTTCGGTGGGGATTTTCCGCTGCGAAGTTCTCTGCTCCGCACGCCAGTGCAACTTGGGCAGCCGCAGCGGCAGAAAGATCCAGTCCATTCCTTCTCCGGCAACGGCGAGAAGATATTTGCTGGTAGCTGCGCCGAGTGTCACGGTCTCGACGGGCGAGGTGGCGAGCGCGCGCCCAACATCGCCGAAAACCCAAGAGTGCAGCGGCTCTCCGATGATCAGCTTGTCGGGGTCATTGAGAACGGCATTCCTGGAACCGGAATGCCCGCCTTCCACACCCTTGAAAGTTCTGATATCCAATCCGTAGTAGCGTACCTCCGCACTCTTCAAGGGACCAAGAAGACGGACGAACTTCCCGGTGATCCCGACCGCGGAAGAGAAATTTTCTTTGCCAAGGCACAATGCTCCAGCTGCCACATGGTCGCGGGTCAAGGCGGATTCATCGCCTCCGACCTGTCGGGTTACGCGCGCACGCATTCGGTGGAAGAGACTCGCAGCACCATTACGAGTCCCCATCCCGCCAGAGACCGGCAGTCACAAAGCGTAACGGCGACCACTCGCGAGGGGAAGAAATATGTGGGAAGGATTCGCAACGAGGATAATTTTTCTCTCCAGTTGCAGGCGTTCGATGGCACGTTTCACTTCCTCGCCAAGCCTGACATCGAACGCCTGGACTTCAGTCCGCAATCATTGATGCCATCGGACTTCGGCTCAACCCTTAGCCCGAATGAATTGAATGACTTGATCAGTTATCTGATGAGGTCGGCGAACCCTAGCGAATCCGCAATTCCAAAAGAAATGTTGGATGAAGAAGAGTAGGTCCGCGCCAGGCAGTACCTGCCTGCTGCCTCGAAGTTGAAAACTCAAGCGCTTATCCTTCCTCGCCTTCATCTCAAGTGTCAGACAGAATTCGGAACTGTGTCTGATTCACGCTCTCCTGTGGAATTGAAGACCGTGGATTCCGAAACGGATGCGCTGCGCAACCCGATTCCGGCAATGAGATAAAACAAAGCTGCAATCAACAACAATGCTTTGAGCCCGATGACGAGAGACAGATTTTCCATCAACCCCCCGACCACCGCCCCCAGCATGTTGGCCGCCAAGGCCGCGCTCGGCGACGGAGTCGAGCGGAACTCGCGCGCAAACAGCAAGCCCGCGAAGAAAACCGGTACGGCAAATAGGCCTGCAGCCAGCGAGCCAAGCGCCAAGGTTGAGCCGGGAATACGACCGAAAGGCACGAGATAAATAGAAATGAGAGCGATTTGTAGTCCAGCGAGAATGCCCCATCGATTGAATCGTTCGCTGTACTTGTCCATTACGATATTGGCGACTACGAGAGCGGTGAGAACAGAGGCTATGGCTACGCTGTTCACTTGCCACGTGGTTCCGAAAAATAAAGCCAGACGGCTTACGATCTGAGTCTCAAGCAGCAGGAACCCCGCTCCCATGGCAAAGAAGAACAAAGACGATTGCCGGACTGGACCAGTCGAGATGCTGCGCCGGTAGTAGAAGGCCAGCAGCAAGACCAAGGTGCTAAGGGTCAGGAAAACGGCCGGAACGCTTTTCTTTTCCTGGTACAAGTACGGCCAATCATCGGTGGTGATCGGAACTGGCAGCGTGCTGTCGAAAGTTCGCTTTTGCCGTTCGACAAGCGTCTTTAGCCGCGGATCTTGCGCCAGGGTATTTTCGACCTCTTCCGAAGCTGAAATCACGAAGCAAGTCGCCCCCGCCCCATAGCTCGACTCAGCCAGAAAAACTACTGGCGGCTTTCCGAAGACGCGAGTAAGCAGCATATAGAGTCTCCGGCCGAGCCAATCTCGGTCCACCTGGAACTTTAGGAACAGAGTTCCATTCGGAGAAAGAAGGTTGCGAGCTTCGCGCAACGACTCCTCCGTGTAGACGTAGTTGTCTATCCGCATGTTGGCGTATTCGGACTGCTGTGTGTGTGAGTCCAAAAGGCCCATGAGAACCAGATCGTAGTGCTTGTCGCTTCGCTTCATGAACGCCCGGGCGTCGGTTAGGTGTGCCGCAACTGTCGACGAATCGTATGGTCTCTCGGGGTGGGTTCGACCGAGGTTTAGGATGGCTGGATCAATTTCTACCGCATCGATAGACCTGCTATTGCCGCGAACTGCCGCCGCTACGTCGTTTCCGGTACCTGCTCCAACAACCAGGACGCTGGGATTTGCGACCGTAAAGC
>Ga0137395_10000337_pt1 | contig 18920 bp, 17 predicted proteins | sample czobulk216metaG_FD_108283 | JGI IMG/M metagenome (GOLD analysis project Ga0137395, IMG submission 108283) | Vadose zone soil microbial communities from Angelo Coast Range Reserve, California, USA - czobulk2.16 metaG | ecosystem: Environmental > Terrestrial > Soil > Vadose zone | place: USA...
CATCCTGCCCATCCTGCCCATCCTGCCCATCCTGCCTTTACAATCGCAGACATGGCTCGTTACACGCTGGTCTACGGCGTTCGACTGGTTCCGGAAGGATCCTTGAAGGGCGCAACCGATGCGACGCTGACGCTCGCCGACGGATCGACCGCGGGTGTCACGCTCCACACGATCGACGGCACTATCCCGCAGCTGCGTCGCGCGATCGATCGCAGCTTCGATGCGTTTTTTGACCTGTTACCCGGAGCCGAAGAAGAAGACGTGGAGGAGTTCGGCGACTAGGCGTTTGCGCTGCGCCACTCTTCAAGCAGGCGCGCGGCGTTGCCGGCGACGGAGTGAAGCGTCGGCGTCCAGCCCAGGGCCCTTGCGCGCGGGCTTCTGATCACCTGGTCGAGCGCCATCGCGTCGGCCGCCGGGCCCAGCTTGGATCGCGCTTCTTCGATCGGGACATAGCGGACATCCGGACGCAGCGAGACGTGTGGCTTGATAGCCGCGATGAGGTCGTTCACGCGTTCGTCGCCTTCGTCATTGGCGTGATAAACACCTGACGCAGAAGCATTTGCGGCCAGCTTTGCATAGAGGTCGGCGAGGTCGCGATCGTAGACGAGCGGCCAATGGTTGTTACCGTCCCCCACCACGCGCACCAGCCCGTTTGACGCCATTTTCAGCAGGTCGCCAACCATTCCGCTTCCGCTTCCGTACACGACACCCGGGCGAACGACGACCGTCCGCAGATTCGACGAAGCGGCGTCGAGCACGAGCTTTTCGTGCGCCGGGCGCCACGCGGCGATCGGCGTGGGATTGACGGGCGCATCTTCGTTCGATGGATCCGGCGACTGCCCGAGCACCCACACGCCGGACGTGTAGATGATGAATCGCTTCGCCGGCCCGGCAGACGACGTTGATGGGGCCGTGCGCGGACGCCGCGCCGCCGCGATGATCATGTCGAGCGCACCGCGATCGATCTGCGGTCCGCGGCCCGACGGCCGATCGAACGCCGTATGGACGTAGCCGTCCTGCGCCTCCGCAGCGCTTTTGTACGAATCCGGATCGGCAAGATTTCCGACGATTGGATGTCCGCCGCGCTTCGCGATGCGACGGGCCTTCTCGTTGTCGCGCACAAGCGCGGTAACGACGTGGCCGGTCTTCACGAGCGCGTCGAGAACCGGGCCGCCGACATATCCGGTGGCGCCGGTCAGAAAGATCCGCATGGGGGCGTATATCATAGTTCAGTCGTGGCCCGTGACACTCTCATCGACTTTTTCCACGACTTCTCTCGCGCTCGCGGCGCATTTCTCGTCTACGACGATGGCTTCAGAAGCTGGTCGTACTCGTACGAAGAAATCGGCCGGCGCGCGCGCCAGTTCGCCGTGATGATCCACGGCCTCGGCCTGCGTCAGGGCGATGCCGTTGTGTTCTGGAGCGAGAACCGTCCCGAATGGATTGCCGCGTTCTGGGGCTGTCTGTTGAGCGGCGTCGTCGTCGTTCCGATCGATTACCGATCGTCGCAGGACTTTCTGCACCGCGTCAGCCGCATCGTTTCCGCAAAACTCATCCTTATCGGACAGGACGTCGCCATTCCGCGGGAAACGCCGCACGCTCCTGTGTGGATGCTCCACAATCTGGACTGGCCCACGGGCGAACCGGCAGCGACTCCCGCGGTTCAGATCACACGCGATACGACGGCTGAAATCATCTTCACGTCGGGCGCCACCGCCGAGCCCAAGGGCGTCGTCATCACGCACCGGAATGTCCTGGCGAACATTGTCCCCGTCGAGAAAGAGGTCCTGAAGTATCGCAAATGGGCGACGCCGTTTCATCCGATTCGCTTCCTGAACCTGCTGCCTCTGAGCCACATGTTCGGCCAGGCAATGGCCACGTTCGTTCCGCCGATGCTGGGCGGCGCGGTCGTCTTCATGCGCGGCTACAACCCCGTGGACATCGTCACGCAGGTGAAGAAATTCCGGATTTCGGTGGTCGTGTCAGTGCCGAAGATCCTCGATGTCCTGCGCGAGCACGTCCTGCGCATCGCGCCCGAAACGGCAACGCCCAGCCCCAAGCGCCACTGGTTGCGGCGTTGGTGGCATTTCCGACGCATCCACAGGTTATTCGGCCTGAAATTCTGGGCTTTCGTCGTCGGCGCCGCGCCGCTCGACAACTCGCTCGAAGCGTTCTGGGGAGAGCTGGGATTCGTCGTCGTGCAGGGCTACGGTCTGACCGAGACGGCTCCGATCGTCAGCCTGAATCATCCCTTCGGAACGAAAAAGGGTTCCGTCGGCAAAGCCATGGCCGGTGTCGACGTGAAGATCGCCGCAGACGGCGAGATCCTGGTTCGGGGCGAGAACGTCACGCGCGGCTACTTCAACGCGGCGGAAGAAACCGCGCGGGCGTTCGAAGACGGATGGTTCCATACAGGCGACATCGGTGAGATTGGACCGGGCGGCGAGCTCTTCATCCGGGGCCGCAAGAAGGAAATGATCGTCACGCCGGAAGGGCTCAACGTCTTCCCGGAGGACGTGGAACGCGTGCTCAGCCGCAGCGCCGGCGTGCGCGATTGCGCGATCGTCGGCGCACCGTTCGGCGGGACGAGCGCCGAGCGTGTCCACGCCGTGCTCGTGCTGGATTCCGGCGTCGACGTCGACGCGGTTGTCCGCGACGCCAACAGCAAGCTCGACGATCACCAGCGCATACGGCGTGCGCTCGTCTGGCCTGATGGAGACTTGCCGCGCACGGAGGGCACGCGCAAGCTCAAGCGCGCGGCGATCCGCGAGTGGGTGACGAGTGGAAAGCAGGCGAGCGTGGCCGCCGGCGGCGATCGTCTCGCTGCCCTCGTCGCAAAGTTCGCCGGGCGAACCGATCTGCCGCCGGCCACGACACTCGAAGAGCTTGGCCTGTCGTCGCTCGAGCGCGTCGAGCTGATGGTGGCCATCGAAGACGCCTTTCAGACGCACCTCGACGAGGCCGCGTTTTCCGGGGCGCGCGATCTGGGGGACCTGCGATCGGTCGTCGAACGCGCGGCGACCAGCAGCACCGCGCCGCCGGAACCGGTCGATTTCCCCGCGTGGAATCAGTCGTGGCCGGCGCGAACGATCAGGCGCGCGAGCCTGCCGACGTGGATCCTGCCGCTCGCACGCGCGTTCGCGTGGCTGGACATCAGGGGCCGCGAGCACCTCGACAGCCTGCCGGGCCCGGTGATCTTCGCAGCGAACCACCAGAGCCACATGGACACGCCTGTGATCCTGTCGGCGCTGCCGTCACGCTGGCGCTATCGCACGGCAACGGCGATGGCGAAGGAGTTTTTCAAGGCGCATTTCTTTCCCGACCAGTACGGACGCGGCGCGTGGTTCACCAACAGCCTGAACTACTACCTCGCGGCGTTGTTCTTCAACGCGTTTCCGATTCCCCAGCGTGAAGCGGGGGCGCGCCAGACGCTGCGATATGTGGGCGACCTCGTGGCGCACGATTCATCGGTGTTGATCTTTCCAGAAGGCCGGCGCTCGGACGCTGGCGACATCGGCCGGTTCATGCCGGGGATCGGCATGATTGCGTCGCGCCTCGGCGTTCCTGTCGTGCCAGTGCGAATTGTCGGGCTCGACAAGGTCCTGCATCACACGTGGCGGATGGCGCGGCCGGGCCACGTGCGGGTCTTGTTTGGAAAACCCTTACAGCTCAGCGGTGACGATTACGAGGCGCTCGCGAAACGCGTCGAAGACGCGGTACGGAATTTGGATTAAACCTCCTGGGTGTCGCGACGGTCTATGTCCGATGACACCAGGAGGGACGACATGAGGTCGCTAACCGCTGCACTGCTCCTTGGAGGATCGCTCTTCGCCGCTACCGGGTGCGCCGGCACGAGCGGGCACCTCTACGTGCGCACGGGACCGCCGCCGCTGCGAAGAGAAGCCGTACTCGTCGCGCCGGGGCCGGGCTACGTCTGGGTGCCGGGCTACTATCGCTACGAACGCAGCGGCTACCTTTGGGTGGCGGGCAGGTACGAGCGTCCGCCGCGCGCGCGGGCTCGCTGGGTGACGGGACACTGGCAGCGCGATCGGCGCGGTTGGTTCTTCGTGGAAGGGCACTGGCGCTGATTTCGCGGCTCTACGGTCGCAGGCTGACGATCATTCTTGCGGCGACCGTGCCGAACGCCTCCTCACCCGCCGGCTCCAGGTGGCCAGAGAGCTCGCCGGCCGGCGGGTTGTACACTTTTCGACCGGTGCGCCGTCGAGCGTCCAGCAGCGCGGGCCTTGCGCTCTCGAACGGCACACCATCCTCGCGCAGAAACGCGGCCACTCTGCTCAGCGGAAGATTCGGATCGAATGGTGTTCCCGGACGAATCCAGGCGCGGGCCACGTCCTCATCGACGGTGAACGGATTGTCGAGTCCAATCACGATGAGCTTCGCGCCGCGCGCGCTGAGAAACGTCGACAGGCGCCGGAACGCCTCGCGCGTGACCGCGAACGCACCGCGGACGTACGCCGTCTCGTAGCCGTCGCGCCGGTAGAAGGGCTCCCACGTTGCGGGCTCGGTGTAATGAACCGGAAGCGCAAGATGCCAGTCGGCAAGCCGATCGATGCCTGCTCTGGCGGCGGTGTCGTCGATCCGCAGCGTCGCGCGAAACAAGACCTGACGCCACAGGGCGCTGTCGATCAGCCAGCGCATCGGCCGCGCGGCGCTGACGGCCGGCGCGAGACGGAAGCCCGAGGCCGTCGGCACCAGGTACGGCCGATTTGACGCGTCCGGGCTGTACGCGATCGGAGGATAGCTCCAGTTGTCGCGCAGATCGTTCCAGGCGAACAACTGCACAACAACCAGCTGGGGGCGATAGAACTCGAAATCCCGCTCGGTCTTCAGCCATTCCTGCGTCGTGCCGAAACCGCTGACGCCCAGCGAGTAGCCGTCGAACGCGACACCTTGTTTCTCCGCTTCGCGCTGGGCGATGAACGGCCACCGGCGGTCCTGCGTGAACGAGTCTCCGACGAAATACACGACTCTGGCGCGTCCCGCGTTATCGAGCGGAACGATGCGCGGAATCGAGTCCCAGCCCAGCAGCGGATCGGATTGCAGACCCCTCACGGGAACGCTCGGCAGGGGATGGCGGCGAAGATAGAGCTCAGCCGAGAGCGAAGCGACCGTGATCGTCGCCACCGCGGCGAATCCCGCCGCCAGAAGCCGTTTCGTGAGGCTGGCCATCGAGCGCCGCCAAGGATATCGTCTCAAGGCTTTAGTTGATCGGCCGTGTTGTGTGGCACAATCATTGTTTAGAAAGGAACGCTGGCAATTTGAGCAAGGACGATCTGATCGATATGCAGGGCACGGTCGTGGCGGTTCACAGCGGCGGGCTCTACCGCGTGCAGTGTGACGCCGGTCACGAAGTGCTGGCCCAGTTGAGCGGCCGCATGCGCCGCTTCCGCATCAAAGTGGTTCCAGGCGACCGGGTCACGGTTGGCGTCTCGCCTTACGATCCGGTTCGAGGCATCATCACGTTCCGTGCACGCTAGCCAAAGACAGTTTGAACTCCAACGCAACCGATAGACACGGAGCCCGGCGCCGCCCACGGCGGCCATCGACACATTCACATCCGCGCAAGGGCGGCCCGCCGCCGCATCGCCCCTCGTCGCCGCACGCGGCACCTGCCCTCGAGCCGGTCGCCGTCGAGACCGAGCCGTTGCCATTTACGTCGCTCGGACTCGACGCGCGCCTGCTCGAAGGCATCCGCGACCTCGGCTTCACCGACACGCGTCCGATTCAAAGCGCCGTCATCACGCTCTCTCTCGCGGGCAACGATCTCATCGCCTGCGCGGAGACCGGCAGCGGCAAGACCTGCGCCTTCGTGGTGCCGATGCTGCAGACGCTGTTGTCGAAGCCATCGGCATCGACGGCCGACGGCGGTCCGGCGAAGAGCCGCGTCATGGTGCTGGCGCCAACACGCGAGCTCGCCGTGCAAATCGAAGACGAAATCCACGGGCTGTCGTACCACACGAGCGTGACGAGCGCCGCGGTATACGGCGGCGTCGAAATGGGCGGCCAGGAACGAGCGCTCAAAGCCGGCGTCGACATCATCGTCGCCACACCGGGCCGCCTGATCGATCACATGCGTCAGCAGAATGCGGACTTGTCGGGCGTCGAACTGCTCGTGCTCGACGAGGCCGACCGCATGATGGACATGGGCTTCTGGCCGGACGTCCGCCGGATCATCGCCGCTCTGCCAGCCGCGCGGCAGACGCTGCTCTTTTCGGCGACGATGCCGGACGACGTGGTGAGGTCGGCGCTCGAGATCGTGCGCGAACCAAAGTACGTTCAGGTGGGACGCCGCAGCGCGCCGCCCAAGAGCATCACGCATCGCGCGCAGGCCGTCTCGTCCGGACAGAAGGCCGAGTGGCTGATCGAGCATCTCCGAAAGCCGGAAGGGCCCGTGCTGATCTTCTCGCGCACGAAAATCGGCGCCGACAAGCTCGCGCGCAAGCTCGTCGCGGCCGGAGTCAAGTGCATCGCGCTCCACGCGGATCGGACGATGGATCAGCGCCGGCAGGCGGTCGAGGGCTTCAGGGGCGGAAAATACAAGGTTCTGGTGGCAACCGACATCGCCGCGCGCGGCCTCGATATCGACGGCATCCACACGGTGATCAACTACGAAGTCCCTGATTCGCCGGACACTTACGTGCACCGTGTGGGGCGGACGGGACGCTCCGACGAATCGGGTCAGGCCATTACGCTTGTTGCGCCGGAAGAACAGCGTGCGCTGGCCGCGCTAGAAAAATCCGTGGGCGTTCATCTACAATAAAACGTTCATGTCTGATCCGTTTGCACCGCCGCCCGACTCGCCCGCGACGATGACGCCTGAGACGCCGTCCGCCGGTCAGGCCGAGGTTTCCTCCGCGGTCGCGCGCTTCAAGTCGTGCCGCTGGCGCCGTCCGCCGGAAGATGGTCCGGAGTGCTGCGGCCATCGCGACGTTCTGCCCATGGCCGGCACGACCGGTTTCGACCCCGAAGCCTGGTGCCCGGAATGCGCCTTCTACAAGCTTCGACGGACCCCCAAAAAGCGCGATCCGAACGACTATCACTACTGACGCGATCGCGGCGACTATTCCGAGAATTCCTTCGCCAGTTCCACCCACTCGCCTTGCGGCGCGAGCTGCTGGTAGGAGCGCCAGTGCGGCCGGGCCTCCTGCGAGAGGCCCATCTTCTCGAAGGTAACAGCCAGATAGAAATGCGCGTCCGCGTAGAGGGGATTCAGGCGCAGCGCTTCGCGGTAGCACGCCTGCGCCTCGGGATACCGGTTCAAGTCGTGATAGATGTTCCCCAGATTGAAATGCGCTTCGAAGAAATCTGATTCGAGGCCGATGGCGCGCTCGTAGAGCGCCTGCGCCTCCGCCAGGTCGTCGCGACCGTAATGGATATTGGCGAGGTTGATGAGCGCCGCCACCAGATACGGATCGCACTCGAGGGACTTGCGATAGGCGATCGCTGCCTCCTCCACATTCGCTTCATCGCCATCGTCGAGCGCCGAGCCGGCTCTGAAATATTCCTCGGCGAGGCGCGTGTTGCGCACGATTGCGGCACCATCGGCCTGCCTGGCCCCGTCCTTCGAGGCTGCGGCCATGCCCTGAGGCAGGCGCTGCGTCCGGTCGTCGGCCGGACGCCGAAGCGTGATGATTTTTGCGGGGACCGCCTCGATCCGGAAGTCGAACGCCAGCTGACCCGCCCGCGACGCCGCCAGCGTGCGGACGACGCTGCGGAACGAGACGCCCTGCGCCAGATCGTCGTTCGCCTGCTTGATGACGCCAAGATCGGCGAACGCGAAGAACGTGTCGGCATTGGTGCGCAGGACGGGCCGGATGATGCCGCACTTGACGAGATAGCGCATGTGGTCGTCGCGCAGCGACCGGTAGCGCGCGAGCAGATCGCGCGTGGCGTGGTACTGACGTCTGATCGCTTCCGGCGACGACACGCCCGTGAGCCGGCAGAACTGGTCTTCGCTCAAAATCTGAATCGGCGCCGGAGGCTGCTGCGCGTTGAGCTCCTCGGCACGGATGAGCTTCTGGCTTCGGCCGCGCGATGCGTCGGCTGTCGCTCCAAATCCCTCGGCGCCCACCACGAGCATCGTCGTCTTCGCATTTACGTCTTCGTTCGTCACGCCGCCGAGGCGCGTCACGAGCGCGCTTGCGTCCCTGCGGCCGAGCGAGCTGAGCTTGCCGGTGAAAACTACGACGTGTCCCTGTAGCGGGTGAACAAGGTTCACTTCGGGCGGCTGGGGTGACGACGGCTCCGGCGGTGCAGGCACGCGACCTCCGCGTGTTCTGTCAAACAGGGGAAACGGCATCAAGATGAAGGAGAATGAAACGATTGTCAATGACGAATGTACTCGCCGGCGACGTCGGCGGTACGACAACTCGGCTCGGCCTGTTCGACGTGTCGTCAACGCGGCCGCGGGCGCTGACGATTCGCGCGCTTCGCACGCTCGACTTCCCCGACCTCGCGGTGATGATCTCGAGCTTTCTTGATAGCGAGGCAAGCGGCGCGTCGTCGATCGGCTCCGCGTGCTTCGGCGTCGCCGGTCCGGTGGCGGGAGACGTCGCCGATCTGACGAACGTCCCATGGCGCGTCGATGCGAATCGTGTGGCGAAGACGTTCGGATTGCCGCGCGTCAGCCTGTTGAACGATCTCGAGGCGATGGCGTACTCGCTGCCGGTGCTCCTCGATTCCGAAGTTCGCGTGCTGCAGGCGGGCCGGCCTGTTTCTAAAGGAAGCATCGCGGTGATCGCCGCCGGCACCGGCCTCGGCCAGGCCGTTCTCAACTGCGTCGACGGCCGGTACCGGGCGCAGGCCGCGGAGGCCGGCCATGCCGATTTCGCGGCACGCACGGATCGCGACGTCACGCTCCTCCGCGATCTCACGCGCCGCCGCGGTCGGGCGTCCGTCGAAGACGTCATCTCCGGGCCAGGCTTGACCAACATCTATCGGGCCATTCACGGAGGCGGGTGCTCCGCCAACGTCGACGTCCAGAGTCCGTCGGCCTCAGAGGCCATCTCGTCAGCTGCGCTCAACGGCGCGTGCAAAGGCTGCGCGGAGGTTCTGGAGCTGTTCGTCGACGCATACGGCGCCGAGTCCGGAAACCTCGCCCTGCGGGCGGTTGCGGTCGGCGGCGTGTTCATCGGCGGCGGCATCGCTCCGAAAATCCTGCCGGCGCTCGAGACGGGTCGCTTCATGGAGGCGTTCCGCGCGAAGGCTCCATTCGAGAAAATGCTCGCGGCGATGCCCGTCAAAGTGATTCTCAACTCGGACGCGGGGCTTCTGGGAGCCGCGAATTTCTGTTCGCTAATCTGAAGCTACCTGGCTTCGGCTAACGTCAGCGCAAACCCGTCGGTCTCGTCAGTCCACTGCTCAACCAGACCGAATCCGGCCCGCTGCAGAGCGAGCGCAATCCTCGCCGTCGTGTACTTGTAGGAGCTTTCGGTCCAGATCGATTCGCCGTTCTCGATGACGAAGTCGACGCCGGCCGCATCGACGCGCACATGCTGGCGCCCGCGGCTGACCAGGTGCATTTCCACGCGCGATTCCGCTTCGACCCACACCGCGCGATGGGAAAACGCATCGACGTCGAACGCGCCGCCGAGCTCGCGATTGATCCTGACGAGCAGATTCCGATTGAACGCCGCCGTGACGCCGAGTGGATCGTCGTACGCCAGAACCAGATCCCGCTCGGGTTTGACGAGGTCCGCCCCGAGCAGCAGCATGTCGCCGCCGGTCATGCCGGCTCGAACCCCTCGGAGGAACGCATCGGCGCCAGGACGATCGAAGTTGCCGATGTTCGAGCCCAGGAACAGGACGAGTTCGCGTCCCGCCCGCGCTTCCGCTGAGGCCTGCTGCAGCCCGGTTTCGTAGCGCCCCTGATACGTTGCGATGGAGACATCGGGCAGCGCGGCCAGCGTGCGGCTGGCGAGCTCGAGCGCGCTCGGTGAGATATCGACGAGCCTCAGATCGAGATGGACGCGATGCGCCGGACCCGAACGTCCAGCGTCCACCAGCGCCGCCATCTTCTCGCCGCTGCCGGGGCCGAGTTCGACGATGGTGGAAACACCGGAGCGGGCCAGAATCGCGCCGCCGTGGGCGGCGAGCAGCCGCGTCTCCGCGCGCGTGATGCGATACCAGGGCAGCCGGCAGATCGCCTCGAAGAGCGCCGACCCCAGATCGTCGTAGAAATAGCGCGACGGAAGCTGCCGCGGCTGGAGCGACAGGTAGTAATTTACGTCGGCCGCGAACTCTTCAACGGGAACGGCGCGTTCGCTGACTCGCGCGATCATCGCGCACACCGGAACGTCGCGTACACATATGGATAGCGCCCGCGAAACCAGTTGCGGAACGTCGGCCGCAGCAGCTCGCGCGCCGTCGCCGGCGAGGCTCCCTTCATGACGTAATGCTCGCCGTCGAAGAAGTCCGCGGAGTATTCCGGATACGACGGCGCCGCGCGGAAACCCGGAAAAGGCGCGAACGTCGTGCTCGTCCATTCCCACCCGTTGCCCACCAGATCCTCGACGCCCCAGGCGCTGGCGCCCGATGGATGACTGCCGGCAGGCTGCGGATCCCAGCTCGAGAAATCAAAGACGCCGCGCACATCGGAAGGCTCGGCGTCGCCCCATGGATGCAGACGCGCGTTCTCCGAGCTGTCCGAACCGAACGCCGCGCGCTGGTACTCCGCCTCGGTCGGCAGACGAGCGTCGCGCCATCGCGCAAACGCCGCCGCCTCGGCATGGCTGACGTAGACCGGCCACGACGCCGGCAGCGGGATCAGCTCGAACATCGCTCGCCAGTACCAGCGTCCGTTCACCAGCTCCCAGAACAGCGGGTGTTCGATCCGTTCGCTCTGCACCCAACGCCAGTCGTCGCTGCTCCACCACCGCGCATCGCGATATCCGCCGGCGTCGACGAATTCCATGAAACGGCCGTTCGTCACGTTCTGGCGCTCGATCGCGAACGCCGGCACCTCGGCCGTGCACGTCGGACATTCGTTGTCCCAGGCGAACGGCACAGCGGATCGATCGACGCCAAGCGCCACCTGTCCCGTCGGAACCCCGATCCAGTCATCCGTCGGCACCCGCCCGTCGCCAATCGGCGTGTACCCAGCAGGCCGGCGCTTCTGCTCGAACGGCAGCCGGTGCCACATGTACAGCAGCGTCTCCTGGTGCATCGCCTCGTGCTCGAGGATCGTGAACACCGCGTCTGCGCGGTCCAGCAGCGCGTGGCCGGGCCGCACCAGCTCCTCGTGCTCGAGCGCGTCGAGCACGCGGGCATCGGCCTCCTCCACAAATGCGCGCACGGTTTCCCTCGACGGCCACTTCGCCGCGTCGGCTCCAGCCGCCTGCGACTCGTGCGGATCGATGCCGCGGGCGAAAAGCATCTCGAGACGCGGATCGATGCCTGACCCGCCGAGCGCCTTCTTGACGAGCGTGTTGAAACTGAAGCCCGGCAGATGGCCATCGTAGAACACGATGGGGTGACGCAGGTCGATTGGCCGGCTGTAGTAGACATCTTCCGGCAGCATGTCGAAGAGCGCGCGCGACCGATCGCGGTTGCGCCGATACTGCAGGATGGCGGATGGGCGGTCGAAGTCCATCCTCTGATCCTTATACGAAACGGCTGCCCGTGGATAGTTGGGACAAACACTTGGGATAAAATGTCCATTCGGATTGGTCACCGCCTTTGACGATTACGCTGAACGGCGATCCGTTCGACCTCTCCGGCCCTCTGACCGTCACTGAACTGCTGGCGTCGCTCGAGATCGACGCGCGGCGCGTGGCCGTCGAGCACAACCTGGTCGTCCTCAAGCGAGCCGCGTTCGATGCCACGCTCCTCAACGAGGGAGACTCCGTCGAGATCGTGAACTTCGTCGGTGGTGGGTAACCATGAATCCTGATCAATTCGTCATCGCGGGAAAAGCCTTCGCCTCCCGACTCATCATCGGCACCGGCAAATACCCTTCGAACGTGGTCATGGTGAAGGCGCACGACGCGTCCGGCGCGGATATGGTGACGGTCGCGGTCAGGCGTGTAAACGTCTCGGACCGAGCGAAGGAATCCCTCCTCGATTACATCGACACCTCGAAGTACTTCCTGCTGCCGAACACAGCCGGCTGCTACACGGCCGACGATGCGATTCGGACGGCGAGGCTGGGGCGGGAGGCGGGGCTGTCGAACTGGGTGAAGCTCGAGGTAATCGGCGACGAACGAACGCTCTTTCCCGACAACGAAGCACTCCTCGAAGCGACCCGTGTCCTCGTGCGCGACGGTTTCGTCGTGCTTCCCTACACGACCGACGATCCGATCGTCTGCCGCAAGCTCGAGGATGCCGGCGCCGCGGCAGTCATGCCGCTCGGCGCGCCGATTGGATCCGGTCTCGGCATCCAGAACCCGAACAACATCCGCATCATCCGCGAGTTCTCGCGCGTGCCGGTCATCGTCGATGCGGGCGTCGGCACCGCCTCTGACGCGACGTTCGCCATGGAGCTCGGCGCCGACGGCGTGTTGATGAACACCGCCATCGCCGGAGCCCAGGATCCCGTCGCGATGGCCGAATCGATGAAACTGGCGGTCCGTGCCGGCCGGCTCGCCTATCTTGCCGGCCGGATCCCGCGAAAGATGTACGCCACCGCCAGCAGCCCTGTCGAGGGAGTTGTCGGGAGCGCCGAGGCGGTCCGGCGCTGAACGCCGTCCGCCGCCTCCTCAGCATCGTTCCATGCGGCGTCACGGCGCTGGCGTTCATCTCGCCCTCGACGCCGCTGGCCGCGCGCTGTGTGATCGCGGCCACCTTCTTCATCACGCTCGTCGACTCGACCGCCGGGCTCCTGTTCATAGCCGCTGTGGCGCCTCTCGGGGCGTATCTGGCGTCGCTCGTCGGCGTCGGCGACTTCCGGCTGACGGAAGCGATGCTGCTCGCGTTCATCGCCGCATGGCTCGTGCAAGCGGCGCCCGAGCGCGACGGACCGCGCCTTCCGCGCTACGCAAGGATTGCCGGGTGGCTGTTCGCGGTGCTCGTCGTCAGCCTCACGGCCGGCGTCGTCTCGCAGCTGCTGCGCTATCCGGACATTCTGCGGGCCAACCTGCTCGCGTTAGCCGAGTCCTATTTCAGCTTTGCGGATCCACCCGGCATCACGGAGGCCGCGAAGATGCTCGAGGGCCTGGCGATCGCGATGGCCGCGATCGAGCTGATCCGCCGGCGCCCGGCGCTCGCAACCTCGCTGCCGGCGGCCCTCGCCGCATCCGCGTCGGTCGCCGCGGTGATGAGCGCTCTGTTGCGGTTTGACATCGCGCCCCACGAGATCCTCGTTCGCGAGTCGCGGATCGGGTACCGCTATGCCGCGCACGTCGGCGATATCAATGCGGCCGGCTCGCACTTCGTTCTCGTGCTGTGTCTCGTCCTCGGCATGAGCCTTCGCGAGCGCGGCCGGCGGCGCGGCCTGTGGCTTACTGCCGCCGGTGCGTGCGCATGCGGTTTGTGGATGACGGTCTCGCGAACGGCCGAAGCCGCCGTCGCGATCGTCGTGGCGCTGGCCATGGGCTGGGTCGCCACGCACGAGTGGACGCAGGCCAAGCGCGCGAAGCTCATCGGCGCCATCGTGGCCGGCCTTATCGTCGTCATCGCGATCTCGGTCTGGCGGATTGAAACCAATCCCGCCAACATCGCGTCCGGCTTCCGGCAGCAGTTCGTCATGTCGAGTTTCCGGATCATCGGCACGCATCCGTACTTTGGAATCGGCGCCGGCCAGTACTATCGCCAGGCGCCACTCTTCCTCACGGCACAGCTCGCCTGGGCCTACGGCTCCGAGAACGCGCACAACAACTTCCTGCAGATCACGACGGAAACCGGCATCATCGGATTCGCGTTGTTCGCGTGCTGGATTGCCGGAGGGATTCAACTCGCGATGCGGGCCCTGGCCCGGGTTCCGTACGACTGGCGACTGCTTGGCGCGGCGGCCGGGGTGACGGCGTTCATCGCCACATGCCTCACGAGTCACCCCTTGCTCGTCCAGGAAGTGTCGATGGTCTTCTTTCTCCAGTTCGGTCTCGCCGCTGCCCTTGGTGGATCCAGCATGCTGAACCAATCGATCGGCACGCCGGCTTCAGCGGCGGAGCGGCGATTGCCCGGGCCTCCGGCGTTGTGGACGCGCCTGCCCGCGGTTGTGACGGTGGCTGGAACTGTGCTGCTGGCGATCTGGCCGGCGCAAACGGTGCTCAAGCCGTACACGCCGGTGCACCTCGAGGAAGTCGATGGGTTCTACTACGAGCCGGAAACCGACGAGGCGGGCGTTCCGTTCTGGTGGACGCGCGAGTACGCCAGCCTGTTCGTGCCCGCCACCGCGAAGCGCGTGGAGATTCCGGTGCGTGCGCCCGCGGGAACGACCGCCGCAGACCCGGCGCTGATTGAAGTCACTTCCGGAGGGATGACGCTGACGCGTGCGCTGATCGGCGACGCGTGGAGGGTGTTGATCGTCGAGCTCAATCCGCCTCAGCCGCCGCTGACGTTCAACCGGATCAACATCAAGTCTGATCGCGTGTCGCGCGTCAACGGACGCCCGGTCGGCATCCGCGTCGGCGACGTGCGGATCGCGCGGATTGCTTACGAAGTCATGGCCGCGCCTCCCGGCCCGCCTCGCCAGCCATGACGCTCCGCCACGTCAGGCGGAGCGCGGCGTCGCTCGGCTTCGTTCGCCCAGCCGCCGCCAGCACCAGGCCGACGATGACAGTCGACGCGAAACCGAGCGTCGAGGGCCACATGAAGCCGATGCGCGACAAGTACGCGACGTAGTAGGCAGTCGCCGATCCCACGATGCCAGCGGCCAGCGCAGCGCCGCTGGTCGCCCGACGGCTGAACATCGCGAGGATGTAGATGCCGAACAACGGTCCGGCAAACGCATTGATCAGCTTGTTGGCGATTTCGAGGAGGCTGCCGATTCTCGACACGTTCATCGCCAGAACGGTCCCGAGGATGCCGAACCCCACCGTTGCGATGCGCGAGATCAGCACGTCGCGGCCGCCGCGCTCAGACGTCTCGTGGCTCGCCTCACGGCCGCGAATCAGGCGCGTGTAGATGTCGATCACCACAACCGACGTGCACGAGTTGATCGCCGAGTCGACGCTCGACAGCGACGCGGCCATGATCGACGCGATGACGAGGCCGACGACGCCCGGCGGAAACGTCAGCGACATGAAATACGGCAGGATCTTGTCGGTCGCGAAATTCTCCGGCAGCGTGTGCGCCTGAAAATATGCGAACAACGCCAGCCCGACGAACGACAGCGCGAACATCCACAGCGCATCGCCCGCCGCGTTGACGATGAACGCCTGCCTCGCGTCCTTCAGCGACCTCGTCGTCTGCAGCCGTTGCACCATGATCTGATCCGAGGTGTACGACGCCATCCGGCCGACGACCATCGAGAACATGATTGACACGACGCTGAGCGGCTGGAAGAAGAAGGCCTGGACGCGATCGACAAGGCCGCCCGAGCCGAAGTCGACGGGCGCGATGGCGGAGGTCTTGCCCGCCGCCGCCGCGATGTCCCAGATGCGGCTGAAGCCGCCCGGCACCGACGCGCCGGCGATGACGACGACCGCCGTAAGCCCTCCAAAGCGCACGCAGAACTGCGCGACGTCGTTCCAGATGACCGCCTCGATCCCGCCGAGCGCGGTGTACAGCGTCACCAGCGTGCCCAGGCCCGCGACGAGCAGCGTCAGCGGAATGCGGTCGCCGGTGGCTGTGCTGATCGCGAGCGACGGCACGTAGATCGCCGTCGCCATCCATCCGAGCCGCCACACGATGAAGATCACAGCCGCCAGCGTCCGAACGCGGACGTCGAAGCGCCTCTCGAGGTATTCGTATGCCGTGTAGTAGTTCAGACGGCGGTAAAACGGCAGCGTGACTCTGGAGACCCAGGGATAGAGCACGAACCAGGAACTGGTGCCGATCAGCAGAATCAACCCGTATCTGATCGTCGCCGAGGGCTGCATCAGGTAATCGATGGCGCTATCCAGAGCCGCCATCAACGACAGTCCCACGGGCAGCCACGTCATCGACTGACGCGCGAGGAAGAACACGTCGAGGTTCTTCTGCCGCCGCGAGAAGTAAAGTCCGACGGCCGCCAGCGACGCCAGGTACACCGTGATGATGACGACGTCGAGCGCGTGGAGCGAGGTCTGGATCATCGCGCGGCTCGTGACGAAGCCGATGCCGCCATGCCGGCCGTCAAGCCGGCGGCGAACCACAGGAATCTGAAATGCATCGCGTCCACGTTGATGCTGTTGACCAGCAAGCCAGCCACTCCGGCAAAGAGCGCCCAGCCGATCTGCCCGTCAAGACCCGGAAGACGCGCCGCGTCGAGCATCGATCTCCAGAGCACGACGAGAAACGCCCCAAGCGTGATGGCCCCGAGAATGCCGGTTTCCGCAAGGCGGCCGAAGGGCAACGAATGCGCCTGGACACGGCGGTACGCCTGCGTCAGCCGTCCGTCCTGATACGCCCGCTCGGCTTCGAGTGGAAACGTGCTGAGTCCGAGCCCGGTCCAGGGATGGTCGAGAAATGAGCGCCACGCGGCTTTCTTCACCAGGTAGTAGCTCATCGGGTTGTACGACACACCGAGATCGATCCGGTCAGCGCCGGCGGGATCGTCCTGCCGGCCGTAGAGGGACTCGGGCGGCGGCACGCGGCTGTCCTTGCTGAACTGCACGTCGACCCGCCTCACCGTGGCGATCGCGGCGGCGTTGAACATCACGACCAACGCGAGCGCAACCGCGGCGGCAGACCAGCGCAGCAGCGGCTGCGGGCGCCACCGCGGCCAGAAGTAAACGCACAGCGCGACCGCACTGCCGCCGAGGCTTTTCGAGAACGTCAGCACTTCGGCAACCGAGAGCACCGCCAACACAACGAGCCAGCCCGGCTTGGTTTGCTCGCCCACAGCAAACATGGCGGCGAGTGGAATGACGAACGTCACCACATTGCCGAAAAACTCCGGCGTCTCCAGCGTTCCATGAAGCCGCAGCACCTGACCGATGTATGGCAGCGGCATCCGGCTGCCGACAAGCGGCCACACCTGGCCGCTCGTGTAAAACACTACCGCCCCTGCCAGGGACAACGCGGCCAGCAGTCCGGCCGTGCCGCATAACCATCGACACAGACGTTGCGCGCCGATTTGAGGAACCGCCGCCTTCAACGCGAGATAGATGCCGGCGAGGTACAGCTCTTTCGCAAGAGCGAGAGCCGAGACGCGCAGTGAAATCGAGGTAGGGATGGAGAGCGCGGAGCCCACAAGGTAAATGGCAACGAACACATCCAGCCGATGCCGAGGAAGGGCGGGCCGCCACACCAGCAGCGCAAGGACGACTGCCGGAAATATGAGATCGCCGGGCTGCATGTTCCACGACAGCGCAGGCCATCCGACAGGCAGCAGCGCCACGAACAGGCACACGATCACTCCCGCCACACGCGACGTCGTCGTCACCGATCGCGCCAGAAGCGATGAGGCCACGCGTCGGCCAATACGGGTGCCGCCACGATGAACACGATGCCGGCGAGTCCTGCAAGCGCCGGCATCGCAAACGGAAGCGCCGGAGCCATCTGGTGCGGAACCAGCAGCACCAGGCCGCCGTGCGTCACGGCCGCTGAGAGAAGAAGGAGGCCAACGAGGCGCAATCGCCCCGCCACCGTGAGCGCAGCGAAGCTGGCATGACGCGCTCGCATCGCCGCGATCGCAAGAGAGCCGTCGAGCAGCCTTGTGGCGATCTCGACGAGGCGCTCCAGGACGCCAAACGAAGCGCTGTCCCGCACGAGCCGAGCGGCGCCGGCGAAATCGCGATCGAAATCCTGGTGACGCGGTTCGTGGCTCATGTCGTCATGGCTTCGCCGGTTCGGTCGCTCGAATGGTCAAGGTCAGCACCGTTCCTTTGATGACGTAGCGAGGCGTCGTGAACGTGAGCGAGGTTCCTGCCGCAATCGGGCTCGTCCGATACTGAAACCCGATCTGTGCCGGATCGATGCCCATTCGCAGGTCCGCCTCGACGGTGGTTTCACCTGGCACTACTTGCCTGCCGGTGATGGCGGCGATGGAGGCGGCGCGGCCGTCCACGGCCGGCGCACTTTCGTCGACATCGCCGGCTTTGATGACATCGAGAAACTCTGGATGGACGGTGAATCGGACGCGTGCGATGGCGCGAATCGGGTCGGAGCCGGGAACAACCTCTTCGATCCGCAGCCGCAACGAAGGCGGCGCGCCTGGCACGGGCATGACGCGATTGGCGGCCCCCAGAGAGGTTCCGTTCACCCGACATTCCTCGGGCACACTCAGATCGCAGGTCATCAGAAATGCCGCCGGCCGTCGCCAGCGGCCCGCGGCGGTCACGAACACGCGTCCGCCGGGCTGGGTCACGCTGCGCACGTCGGGTGCCGGCTCTCCGAGCGCGAGGAGCTCGACTTCCGTCACACCGCTCGGCGGAAACTTCTCGCCGACGCGGAGCCCTCGCGCCGTCGTCTCGTCGAGATCGAGAAGCGTGCCGACGACTCGCATTCTGGATTGCCTTGACCCCGCCGACTTCGGGGGAATCGTCACCGCATGCGCCGCTCGGGCCACTTCTTGGACCCCATCGTAGAGGACAAGATCGTGGGTGCCCTCGGCCAGGTCTCCGAACAGCACGTCGGCGGAAGCAGGCGTCTCGAAAATAAAGGCAATCGCCTCCTTACCGCCGATCGTCGCGCGCAACACGGGCTGCAACCCGCTTCCCCGGACTTTCAGCTTGCCCGACACCTGAGTGCCGCCGGACGCCCGATCTTCGATGTAGGTCAGCGGCGCCGGCTCTACCGAGGTGATGACCGGCCGTGGCGTGCGGAACAGGAGAAATGCGAAATAACCAATCGGAATCAACACGAGGACGAACAGTCCG
>Ga0137395_10000338_pt1 | contig 18893 bp, 17 predicted proteins | sample czobulk216metaG_FD_108283 | JGI IMG/M metagenome (GOLD analysis project Ga0137395, IMG submission 108283) | Vadose zone soil microbial communities from Angelo Coast Range Reserve, California, USA - czobulk2.16 metaG | ecosystem: Environmental > Terrestrial > Soil > Vadose zone | place: USA...
AAGTCGCTCGCCAAGGCCAAGCTCACGTTCCCGGTGATGACCGAAAAATTTGAATAGCCCTTGCCGCCTCCGCGGCACTTCGTCCCCTGCGGGCAGCTTGTTCCAAGCTGCCCGCTTTTTTTGTCGGTTGCGATCCATTTTAGCGCGCTTTCCAATCACGCTACGGAGAACCTTAGAGCACTTCCCACCTTCCCATCAGTCGAAGCCGCCATGACACCACGACTCCAAATCTCAGCTTCGGCCCTTGCCGTCGTTTTCCTAGCCGCTTCGCTGAACCTTTTTGCTTGCCCTCTTCCTCAATCCAGCAAGCTCCCGCCGCAGGCAGACACCAACGCCATCGGCCACCGCGACGTCGGCAGACGGGTTATTTGGACCGGCTTTGCCAATCCTTGGCGAAAAACTCCGATGCCCAAGTGCCGATCACTATTCGCGTGATTGATTCAGACATCGCTGGCGGTTTTACGCTGCCCGGCGGTTTCTGTATAGCAACAAGGGCTTGATTCTTCAGGCCCAGACAGAGGCGGAGTTGGCTGGAGCGTTGGCACATGGAATTGCCCACACGGCCCTGCGCAGCGCAACGAAACTGGCGACGAGAGAAGACCTTATTCCATTGACTTCCCTACCGCTTGGCGAGCTGGACGGGATATGACCCCTACGGGAAGTTTAATCTAATGCCCCCTGACATTTCTGAAGGCGGTTCGGGAGGACGAGTTCGCTGCGGACTACTGCGGACTTCAATATGTCTATAGACCAGGCTACGATGCAGGGTCTTTCCCACTACTGATCGCGCGTGTTGCTGCGCAACCTTCACCAAACAAGGGGGTCCCAAAGGCGTTCAGTTTTTTTCCTCCGGCTCCCGATCGCATTCGGGTCATGGGAAACGAGATTGCGGAGGTTCTGCCCCATCGGGAGCAAGACATCATCTCTTCGTCCGAGTTCGAAGCTATCAAAGAACGCATCCGTTCTTTGAGCCCGACAAACGTGAAACCAATTTTGCGCAAGCGGTTGATCTAGGACTTGACCGACACGACCCGCTCATACAAAAACTGAGACTGCAAACAGATTCAAACTTGATTTAGTTCAAGCGCTACGAGAGCGCACTGAGGGTGATCCCTGCCTCGCGGAGAGTCCGCGACACCTTTTCGGCAATCTTCGGCGCGCCCGGGGTGTCGCCATGGATGCACAGTGTCTGCGCGTCAACTGCAACTTCGCTGCCGTCGCTCGCAATCACTAACCCTCGCTCCGCGATGCCAAGCGCTTGCCACGCCGCTTCCTCGGGATTGCGGATCAGCGCATCCTCAAATTTGCGCGAACGTAAAGTTCCATCCGCCTCATACCGCCGGTCGGCAAACGCTTCCGCCGCCACCGCGAATCCCGCTTCGCGAAAAACATCCAGCATGGGCGACCCCGCGAGTCCAACCAACACAACCTCGCGCCTCCATCGCGCGGCGCCTTTCGCAATCGCTTCCGCAAGCTCCCGATTCCGCACCGCCTGATTGTAAAGCGCTCCATGCGGCTTGACGTGAACCAAGTGCGTTCCGCATTTGGCCGCCACATCAGCAAGCGCCCTCAATTGATCGAAAATGGAGGCCGAAATCTCTTTTAGCGGCAGCTTCAACTCCAGCCGCCCGAAATTCGCGCGATCGGGATAACCCGGATGCGCCCCAATCGCTAGCTTCCATCGCAGCGCCTGCTCGATCGTTGTGTTCATGGTCTGTTCGTCGCCCGCATGCCCGCCGCATGCGATATTGACCGACGTGATCGAGCGCATCAGCTCTTCCTGCGTGCCGTCGGCAATCGCTTCCGGCACCTCGCCCATGTCGCAATTCAGGTCAATCTTTGGCTCGCCGCGTTTCATTCCAAAATCAACTCCTCTGACGCGAAAAGTTCTTCCTGTTCTTTTAACAGTCCTAGCGCCGTTTCCCACTCAACCCGTTCAAATCGAATTTCGTCCCGTGGCCGAAGCTGCCCCAAGCTGTGAAAATCCGCCGAAATCACATTGGCAATCTTCGGGTATCCCCCCGTGGTTTGCTGCTCGACAAACAGAATAATGGGCTGCCCTCCCTCCGGCACCTGAACGGCACCGAGCGCCACTCCCTCCGAAATCATCTCTCCGCTTGAATTCGCAGGGAGAGCCGTGCCCTGCAATCGAATCCCCATCCGATTCGATTCTTCCGCCACACCATAAGTGCTCTCATAAAAACTCTTCTTTGCCGCTTCCGGAAACCAATCGCTCTGCGGGCCCTCCGTGACGCGCAAGATTTTGCGTGTTGTCAGCAACTCCAAAGCTCGCGCCGACAGCCGTCGCTTCACAATCGTGCCAGCGCCTCCAGTGGAACAGGCATGCTTGCCTGTTCTTCTTTCTCCGTCCATCTTGGCCGCCCCAATGTTGAGAACATCCCCCTTCCGCAACGCCCGCCCCTCATGACCGCCAAGGCCACTCAAAATGTGCGTTGATGCACTCCCTAAAAAAGGCTTCACCTCAATTCCGCCCCGCACGCACAAATAACACCGCGCTCCCGAACGCGTTGGCCCCATTCCCAGCACTTGCCCCGGTTTCGCGTCGACCGTCGTCCACATCTCGACCGGTTCTCCATCCAACGTCGCGCCAAAATCTGAGCCCGCCAGCGCAACCAGCGCGCCCCCCGGAAACGCGAGCGTCCCGCCAAGCAGCGTCATCTCCAGCGCCGCAGCAACTTCGGCGTTGCCGGCCAATCGATTCCCGAGCCTTAGCGAAACCGCGTCGGCCGCTCCCGAAGGTGAAACCCCCAGTAGCCCGAACCCTTCCCGTCCGAGATCCTGAACAGTTGTGAACAGCCCCGGCGCTTGCACCTCGATCACCCTCATGCGCTCTCCAGCGCCGCAAATTGCTTGCGCGAAATCGGCGTGAATCGCACGCGATCTCCAATGCACAGGAGACTCAGCCCACTGCGCTCAGCCTGAAACATCTTGACTGGCGTGCGCCCCAGCAATCTCCATCCTCCCGGAGTGGCGAACGGGTACACGCCGGTTTGGTTCCCCGCGATCCCCACGCTGCCCGTGGGCACGCGTTTGCGAGGCGCCGCCAGCCGCGGCGTCACCAACTCCTGGGACAATTCGCCGAGGTACGCAAATCCCGGCACGAATCCCAGAAAATAGACCAGATACTCCACGGAAGCATGCAACTCGATCGTCCGCGTCTCCGTCATTCCGTGCAACGCACACACTTCAGCCAAATCCGGACCAAACTCACCGCCATAGCACACCGGGATTTCCACGTGCCGCGGCGCTGGCAATTTAACCTCACCAAGCCGCGCAAGATGCCGCCGCAGTGTTGCTTCCAACTCTTCGTGCCGCACCCGAAGCGCATCGAATTTAACCAGCAGCGAACAATACGCTGGATGCAAATTGCGGACGCCCGTCACTGGCTCCAATTCGAGCAGCCGCAACAGCCTACGAATTTTTTCATTCGCTTGAAGTGTGAACCGTCTTTGTAGTGGCGGGGCGGCAACTGTCCCGACCGAGTCGGGAGCCCCGCCTACTTCCTGCTGTTCATCTTGTCCGTCGAAATAGACCAGCAGCGATTGATCGCTGGCAAATTGGAATCGCGCGCCTTCACCCGCCGACGTGTCCATGCTCACGAAAGTATAACTCACGCACTTATTCCGCGGCCCCGCGCTCTCGCAGCATTGTCGCAGTCTTGTTTTCGCCGCCGGGAAATCGAAGGGCATATCCCAGAGTCGTGCACTCAACAACCTCGCCCGGCCGCTCGTAGTGGCCGGGAAGTTTCGCCCGAACTGATAAATCCGCGCCACGCTCAATCAGCAACTGTGCCACTGGCAATCCCCAGTCCCCATACTGCGTGACGGCGTGGAAGATTGGCGTCTGCCCTCCGACGCCGGACTCATCTACTGCCGCACGCCCATTGACGTCAGCCCCGCAGTCCAGTAGCAGCTTCGCGGCTTCCACGTTGCTGTATTCGGCGGCCACATGGAGCAACGTCGCTCCGCGAAGCGTGAGCCGACGTGCTCCCGTAGCGCCGAACTCCAATTCAGGAAATTGCCGGTTCAGCAAGGCAGGGTCAGCGTCCAGTCGCTCCGCCAAAAGATCAAGCCGGCCGCGCAGCAAGTCCAGCACGGGGGGCACGTCATACTTCGTGACGCCACCCGCTTTGAGCAGGATTTCCATGCAAGCGCCGAGCTGCGACGAACGCCCATAAGTGCCGATGACATAATCCAGCGCCGTTCCCGGATATTTCCGCCCCGGCTTGTCGCAGTTCGGATTGGCTCCGTGTTCCAGCAGCCATTTGATGGGCGCTGGCTCAACCGTCTCGCAAGGCGCAAAAATGATCGGGAAATATCCGTTCCATTCGGCGTTCACATCCGCGCCATGAGCCAGGAGGAGTTCCATCATCGGAATGCGATGACCAAAGAGCGCAGCGCGCATCAACGGCCCATCGCTGCCTTGATGGACATCCGATCCGTTTTCGAGCATCCACTTCGCGATGGCCAGCCGCTGTGCGCTTGGCGGCTCCCATGGGACGCGACATTCGGCAACCCAGGTGAGCGGGCCGTTTTTGTTATAGCCGAGCGGAGCGCGATGCAGGGCCGGATTATGCGTCATCAGGGTTTTGATACACGCGGAGTCGTTGGTATCGATGGCCTGCTTGAGGTGTCCGATCACTTCGAGCGAATCGACGTGGGCTTTCAGCTTCGGCCAGCTCGCAAATCCGTAGAGACGCGCAATTTTGAACTGCGCCTCGGTGAGCGATCGGGCGCTACCTGCTTTGAACAAATCCTTGGCTTGATCCTTCAAATGGCGGAGGTTGGGACGATCGGGAAGCGAATGCGATGCGTCCTGCGAATGGGTCGGCATGGCGACCTCCTTTCATGGCATCGCCCGTTGTCCGCACATCGGGCTGAAAGAAGGTTCGCAAATCTCGACTGCAAACCAGGTGGGCTTCTGCCCTTTCCGCGGACCGGATGCGTCCCTAACGCTCGTGGCATCCTACCACATGCCCTCAGTGAGGCCTCATTCGCGCGGCGTCTCCCTTTTCATCGTTCGGGGCCTAGTCATGAGCGCGGCACACCTGCCGGTGGAGAGCGCCCACAATCATGGAAAACACTGAGGAGTAGGAATCGGAGCACTGCTTGACACACCTATGTTCGCCGCATAGAGTTCCTGCGATCTTTCACAACGTAGGGCGGCATCGCTGCCGATGAAATGACTTGGCCAGGCAGATTCGCGCCGAGGTGATTGTGGCCGTTGAAACAGCCGCTTACGCCGTGCCCGTCGGCGCCCGAACCAGTCAAAAAATACGGTTCAGGATTCTTCCTTTTGTTTTTGTGCTTTTCGTCGTCGCGCTTATCGATCGCAACAACATTGGCTTCGCGGCGCTCACGATGAACAAAGAGCTGGCCATCACCAGCCAGCAGTTCGGATTCATCTTCGGGATTTTCTTTTTTGGCTACTTCCTTTTTGAAATCCCCAGCAATCTGCTGCTGCACCGGATCGGAGCGCGCGTCTGGATCGCCCGAATCCTGCTTACCTGGGGACTTGTGGCCATGCTGACCGGTTTCGTCCACACGGTGCAGCAGCTTTACATTGCGCGCTTTCTTCTGGGACTCGCTGAAGCAGGATATTTCCCCGGAATCGTTTTGTATCTGACGTACTGGTTTCCTCAACGCGAACAGGCGCGAGCGATTGCGCTGTTCTTGATCGGCATACCTGTCACTACGATCGTGGGCGCTCCGGTTTCCGGTCTCATCTTGGATCGTGTGCACTGGGTCGGCGTCAGCAATTGGCGCTGGCTCCTGATTCTGGAGGGAGCGCCCGCCATCGTCTGCGGTGTACTCACGTACTTTCTTCTGCCCGGCCGTCCTCAGGAAGCCAAGTTTCTGACCGCCGAGGAAAAAGAGTGGATTCAAGCAGAGTTGGGAGGCGAAGAACAGCAAAAATTTGCAGCGCAGTTACTCAGTGCTCCAAGCCCTGGCAAGCGGGCGAGTTTGGGTTCTAGTCTTGATTTATTTTGGGATGACCGTCGCCCTTTATGCGATGAATTCCTGGGCGCCACAGCTGGTGAGATCTCTCTCCAGCCTCTATTCCAATAGCATGATCGCGCTCCTGGTCACAATTCCGAGTCTTGTCGGGCTGGTAGCGATGATTTTAGTTTCCCGCAGCTCTGACCGCACACTCGAGCGGCGATACCACGTTGCAATTCCGGCTCTCGTGACTGGAACAGCCCTCGTGCTTCTGGGCGCCGCTCCTTCTGCATTCTTTTCCGTGGCGCTCTTGTGTTTGTTGGCTGCAGGCGTCTTCAGTTGCCTTGGTCCTTTCTGGACGTTGCCAAGCGAGTTCCTGACAGGCTACTCGGCCGCAGCGGGCATCGCCTTGATTAATTCCGTGGGAAATCTCGGTGGGTTCGTTGGACCGGCTGCGATCGGTTTCATCGGCCAGAGAACGGGAACCCTCTCCGCAGGCCTGGCCCTTTCCGGAATCCCGATGTTCCTGTCGGCGGCGCTCGTCTTGCTCCTTCCGAAGCAGGCGAGCCCGCCAACAAAGATCTAAATTCCTGCGCCGCTGACCGCCCGCTTGGCGCGGACTTCTTCTAAGCAAGCGCGAGGCTGGGATCGGCGTTGAGTGACGTATCGGCGAGGATTCCAGAGCGAAAGCGGGAATAGGCTGCAGCGGCGATCATCGCGGCGTTATCAGTGGAGAGCGCGCGGCTCGGGAAAAACACTTCGATGCCCGTAGCCTTTGCGCGTTCTTCGAACGTCGCGCGTAGCTGCGAATTCGCGGCGACTCCGCCGGAAACGAGAATGCTCTCTGCGGAGAGTTGCTCCGCCGCGTTGAGCGTGCGCTCGACCAAATCGCGCACCACCGCATTTTGAAATTCACGCACCAATCCAAGAGTCTTGGGGCTGCAAAGCGGCAGCAGTTGCTCAAATTTTCGATCGCCGCGGGCCAGCGCCTCTTCCCGCCTGCGAATTTCTTCCCCATACTCTCCATTTTCACGAACGTGATACAGCACCGCCGTCTTCAGCCCACTGAAGCTGAAGTCCAGCCCGTTCCCCTTCATTTTCGTGAGGCCAAATTTGACTGGCGCCGGCGCGCCGCTCGCCGCAGCGGCCAGCCGGTCAAGAATCGGCCCGCCCGGATAGCCCAGGCCAAGAAGTTTGGCTACTTTGTCGTACGCTTCACCGGCGGCATCATCGCGAGTTTGTCCTAGCTTTCGATAACTCAGTTTCGCCCCCGCCTCCTGCACCTTCGGATCTTCCGGCTTCACTTCGTAAAGAACCGTGTGCCCGCCTGAAACAATCAGGCACACCGCCGGCAATTTCACTTCATGCCCCGCTTTATGCGTTTCCAAAAAAACGGCATGCACATGGCCCTCAAGATGATTCACGGGAACAAGCGGCTTGCCCAGCGCCTCCGCCAGCGTTTTTCCATACGTAATTCCAACCAGCAGCGCGCCCACCAGTCCCGGACCTTGCGTCACGCCAATCGCGTCCACATCGGCAAGCTTCATGCCCGCCTGCGCCAGCGCTTCGCGGACCACCGGGACGATTTGCCTCAAATGCTCGCGCGACGCCAGTTCCGGCACAACCCCTCCATATTTTCGGTGAATGTCGATCTGCGACGCGACGACGCTGGACAGAATTTCCCGACCGTCGGCAACCACCGCCGCCGCCGTCTCATCGCACGAAGATTCAATCCCCAGAATGCGTATGCTCATCGAATTTCAGTTCTTCTCCCTACAATTTCAAGTTCTTCAAATATTCGCGGAAGTCGCTACCAAGCTCTTTATTCTGCAGTGCAATTTCCACGGTCGCTTTCAGAAACCCGAGTTTGTCGCCCGCATCGTACGAAATTCCGTCGTAAATGTACGCCCACAAACCATCCTCCTGTGCCAGAATACGCAGCGCGTCTGTCAATTGGATTTCCCCCCCTGCGCCTGGCTTAGTGCGCTCCAAACAATCAAAAATTTGCGCCGGCAAAACGTACCGCCCGGTAATCGCCAGGTTTGATGGAGCCTTCTCCGGCTTCGGTTTTTCCACGAGCTCGCGGACCCTCAGCAGCCGCGCGCCGAACGGTGGCTGGGGCGCCGGCTCGCCATCCACGATTCCGTACAGATGTGTTTTTTCCTTGGGCACTTCTTCGACCGCGATTGCGCCCACTCCGGTTGCCGCATACACATCAATCAATTGTTTCGTGGCTGGATTCTCGCCGGGAATCAGCACATCTCCCAGCAAAACCGCGAACGGCTCGTCGCCCACCAAATCTTTCGCCACCAGCACGGCATGTCCCAGCCCCAGCGGCTCTTTCTGCCGCGTGTAACTCACCTGCACCATGTCGCTGATTCGCCGCACCATCGCGGCTTGTTCTTTCTTCCCTTTTTCTTCCAGGAAGCGCTCCAGCGTCGGCGCATAGTCGAAGTGATCTTCGATGGAATTCTTCCCTTTTCCGGTCACGATGATGATGTGCTCGATCCCGGAAACAACGCATTCTTCCACGACGTACTGAATCTGCGGTTTGTCCACAACCGTCAGCATTTCCTTGGGCTGCGCTTTCGTCGCGGGCAAAAAACGCGTGCCCAGTCCTGCGGCCGGCAGGACCGCCTTGCGTACTCTGCGTGCTGTGGCGCCTTTCGTCTGCGTCAAATCAGCCATCGGTTTCCTCGCTGGACTTACTTCTTCTTTGCGGGTTTCTTGTCTTTCCCTTCCTTAGAAGACGATTCCTTTGGGGCCGTCTCCTTCGTCCCGGAGTCTTTCTCTTTGCTCGCGGTTTCTTTCGTTTCCGTGGCGGGCTTGTCGGCTTTGTCTCCGTCGGCGCCGGCTTTCTTTCCGCCGTAATCCGTCACGTACCAACCTGCGCCTTTGAACTGAATCGCAGGCGCCGTAATTACCGATTCGACTTTGCCACCGCAGTGCGGGCACTTTTTCAGGTGCGGTCCGGAAACACTCTCAATTTTTTCCGTGTTGCGTCCGCACTTCAAGCATTTGTACTCGTACAGAGGCACTGACACTCCTCCAATGGGCTGCTCAAAACTAAAAGTATAGCATTGCAGGCCTAAGAGTCCGTCTGGTAACTGGCCGTCGGACCTTTAGGTCCGACATCAGGCGCCCCCTTTTCTTCGCGGCTTCAGCCGCTGAGGAATTGTTTTTGCCGTTTTTACACCGGGTCGGAACCTGTCCGGACCGGTCGGGGGAACCGTCCCTTGGGCTGCGTGCTAGACTCATCCCCATGACCGCGAAGCCTTCTTCCTCGAAACCGCTAGAGTCTGTGAATTCGGCGCCAGTCGGATGCCTCTACCTTGTCGGGACACCGATCGGCAATCTGGAGGACATCACGCTTCGGGCGCTGCGCATTCTGAAGGAAGTCGATCAAATCGCCTGCGAAGACACGCGCCACACGCAGAAGCTGCTGACGCACTACGACATCCACAAGCCGCTGGTCAGTTACCACGAACACAATGAGTTGACGCGTGCGCCGGAGCTGGTCGTGGCCCTGGAGCAAGGCGCGAAAATCGCGCTGGTAAGCGACGCGGGCATGCCGCTCGTTTCCGATCCCGGCCACCGCCTCGTTACGCTTTGCTTGCGGCACCACATTCCCTTGGTTCCGATTCCTGGTCCATCCGCGCTGCTCGCTTCCCTTTCCGCTTCGGGGCTGCCCAACGAAGAATTTCTCTTCGTCGGCTTCCTGCCCGCGCGGAGTGGCGAGCGCCGCCGCGCCCTCGAACGGCTCCGCATCGAGGACCGCACTATCATTCTTTACGAAGCGCCGCACCGTGTCGCGGAATGTGTTGCCGACGCGCGCGAGGTGCTCGGCAATCGCAGCGCGTGCATCGCCCGCGAAGTGACGAAGATGCACGAAGAGTTCCGCCGCGGCAAACTTTCCGAACTAGCCGCTTCTCTCGAAGAGCGCCCCGCTCGTGGTGAAATAACGCTTCTGATTGGTCCGGAAGCTCCCGCCGACGCGCGCACACAGGCAAACTCGACGCAAAGTCTTGCCGACCGCGTCGAAGAGCTGATCCGCCAAGCCAAACTCGACCGTAAGGAAGCCCTGAAGCTCGCCGCCAAAGAGCGCGGCCTGACGCGCCGAGCGGCGTACGACGAAATCGTAAGCGAAAAAGAGTAACTGCGGAGGCCCTCCCCTCTTGCAGGGCCAAAACAGCAGAGGAACGCTACCCGAACCGTCTTAGCGAGTTAAGTCTGCACACTCCGATTCATTTTGTAGAGGCTTCCGCGGGCTGCAATTCGCGGGCGTGGGCGATGAGTTTTTCGAGCTTGCCTTCGATGGAGGCGTCGCCGATGTGTTCGTCCTGGAGGACACCCACCGACGATCGCACTCTCTTCTTCACGGCACATTGTCAAGGCTGGTCCAGGCGCTGACCGGAGAGTTTTTGTCGCAACCGGCGTTGAGATTGCAAACATAAAACTGCGTCACGGGATGGACTTCCCAAACTGTGGAGCGCCAGCAACTCGCCTTCGCGGCCGGGAAACTGCAGTCATCTTTAGTATTCAAGTGGACGTTATCGACCATCAGCTGTCCAACAACTTTGACTTGCTGGCCCTGCAAAGAATTCACGCGAGCAAATGTCCACTTTGCGTCGCGCGTGTGGGGGGTCATCTCGGCGACGACGCTGGTCTTATCCATTTCCGTGGGTTGGCCGAATACCGGCTGCGGTTTATTTTGCAGAATCTGTTGCGCCAATGCCGGGTCAAAGCCCAGGCCGATGTGGAAGTCATAGCTGCCCGGGAGTTGAAGTTTGCAATTCGTGGTTTCCCCGATCGAGGGTTGGCCGTTTGCCCCTTTGCCGGTGTCTTCCACGAAGTAAAGAAAGGCGATGACGGTAACGATGTTCCCTTCGCCAAGATTAGCCAGCGCCGGGGCAGACTTCGCATGGTTGCTGCTGTGCAGGGTCTTTGGAATCTGACCCTCCAGCGACTTGAAATCAGTTCCACTCAGGAGCGCCGTGGAAGCCAGCGCTGCACCTGGAACCTGGTTCTTCAGGAAATTCAGGTACGCGTCGTATTTGTGGGCCGATTCGGTGCACCCCGTCGGAAATTGGGCGTGACACGTTTGTGTGGTTAGGCTTGCTGGATTGCAGCCTGTAACTGCTTTCTGCTTTGCAGCCACTTTGGCGAGGTCGTGAGCGCGGTCAGCGTACAGGCGGGCGGGAATGCCGAGCAGGACAATCAAAGCGATCAACTTAATGGATTTCTGCATGGTTCCTCCTTGAAAGCATCGGAAGGCCGGTGGACCCTGAGCAGATGCGGATTGCAACAGTATGTATCACTGAGTGAGCTATACGTCAATGTAATTTACTGTTGGCGGAAGCAACGCGACGCTGCCCCATATCAGGTAGTGATAATGCCGGCGAATTCGTTTCAGAACAGAGGCGAGTGCCCTCACTCCGATTTTTTCAGAGTGATGCGGCGAAGAATACTTTTATCAGGAAGCGTGAAAGCGCCTTCGAGCTTGTCGCCGTCCAGTTTGAGGGTGATGACTCCGCGGGGAAGTTCACTGGTAAGTGTGCGCTTTGCGCTGTCGTAGCGCCACTCGCCGGAACCCATGACGGTTTCTTTGTCGTCCACGACTTTGCCGCCGGTGACCAGGAGGTAGCCGCGCTTGCCTGGAATGGCGGCAATGCGGTAGACGGCGACCTCGTCATGGCAGGAGGTGCCCTTCTCAACACAGAGAGAATCGCCTCGCCAGGTGCCCGCGAGTTTCGATTCGTCGCCAGCGCTCGAAGCGCTTGTGGGAGCGTTCTGGGGAAGTGCGGCAACTACGGGAGCAAGTAATGCTGCGAGAGGAGCGATGATAACGACGACCCAGAAAAATGGCATTCGCATTGTTCACCCAACAGAGAAAATCAATCGCGCAGCGCGCGGGCTGGCTCGGTCCGCGTGGCGCGCCAGGCGGGCAAGAAACACGCTGCCAACGAGGCGATGGTCATCACCGCGAGCGCCGAACCAAATGCCAGCGGATCGCGTGGGCTGACCTTATATAGGAGATTCCCCAGCAGCCGCGTCAATGCAAGCGCCACCGCCGCGCCGAGCAGCACGCCGCCTGCCGTCAACACCAAGCCGCGCGAAACAACCAGGCGCAAAAGATTGGAGGCGTCCGCGCCAAGCGCCATGCGCAGTCCCAACTCGCGAGTGCTCTGCGAAACGGCGTAGGACATCACGCCATACAGTCCTATGGCGGCGAGCAGCAGCGCCAATCCACCCAGGGTGCCAACCAGAGTGACGGCCACCATTTGCGCCGATGTCGAGCGATCCAACTGCTCTTGCAGCGAGATCACCTCAAAGAGGGCAAGATTTCCGTCGAGGGCGTGCACCTCGCGGGACAGCGCCGCCGCCATCGTCTGTGGGTTGAGCGTGGTCCGCAGATGCAAGCCTGCCCCGCGTGCGAAATTCTGGCGCAGCGGCACATAGAAAAATGGCTTTGGTGCTTCGCGAACGCTTTCGTACTTGGAGTCTTTTGCAACACCGACGACCTGCATCCAGCGGCCCTTGACCTGGACGCGCTCGCCGATGGGATTCCTGTCGCGCCAATACCGGGCGGCCATGGTTTCATTCACGATGGCCACGAGAGCGGCCTTTTCGTCATCCGCGGGAGTGAATTCGCGGCCGGAAATCAAGGGAATGCCTAGGGTCGCGAAATAATTCGGCCCTACCTCGTTGTACTGGACGGTGGGTTGCTCCTCGGGAGGAGGCTGATAGCCATCGACGGAAATCGGAGACGATGAAAAGCTTCCATAACTCAGCGGCGTCATTCGCGCGAACGCTGCGGACTCGACGCCAGGAAGCGCCTTCACGCGATTGAGGAGTTCGTCCTGGAAAGTTTGGGCGCGCTGCGCGTCGTATCCCGCCGATGTCAAATTGACGGCCGTGTCCAGAACCTGATGCGTTGAAAAACCCGGGCTAGTGGTGCGGATTTTCTGAAGGCTCTGGATCAGCAGGCCCGCTCCGACCAGCAAGACGAAACTCAGCGATACTTGGACGACCACCAGGCCGGAGCGGACCCATGCTCTTTCACGGCTGCCAACGACACCGGCCGAATCGGACTTCAGGGCACCGGCAACGTCGATCTTGCCGGTCTGCATTGCGGGAACCAACCCGAGCAGAAGCGTGGTGATCAGGCAAACGCCGGCGCTCAGAGCGAGAACGCGCCAATCGATTTCGCCGGGCAGGTGCATCGCCACGCCGCCGCGCGCGGGAAAGAGCAGCACGAGGGCGTGACGGCACCAGTGTGCGACGAGGAGTCCGCCGGCTGCCCCAAAAGCAGCGAGGATGAGGCCTTCGGTGAGAAGCTGCTTCAACAAGCGGCCGCGACCAGCGCCGATGGCTAGCCGAACCGTCATTTCATGCCGCCGCGCGAAGGACCGCACCAGGAGCAGATTGCCGACGTTCGCGCACGCGATGAGCAAAACGAAAACGACGACGGCGAGCATGATTTCAAGCGTGGGCAGCAGAGTGCCTGCATTGTTGAAGGGCGTTTGCCATAACGGCCACAACTTGACGCCGCGGCCTCGATTGGTTGCCGGATAATCGGTTTCCAATCGCTGCGCAACGGCGGAAATCTCTTGCTGCGCCTGCGCGGGTGTCACACCGGGCTTGAGGCGCACATAGGCCTCAATCCAGCGCGCGCCACGGTCCTCGAGTTTGTAGCCGCCGGCTTCAAAATTTTCCTCCATCGAAGCTGGAACCCAGAATTGCATTGCCCAGCCCACGAAGGTCCCATAAAAACCCTCCGGCATGACGCCGACGATGGTGTGCAGCACATTATTGAGCCGCTGCGTTTTCCCGATGATTTGCGGATCACCCTTGAAGCGTCCTTGCCAAAGCTGGTAGCTGATCACAGTAACCGGATGGGCCATTCGGCCTGCGTCTTCGCCTGGTTCGAACCCGCGGCCGAGAATGGGATGGACTCCGATGGCGTCAAAATAATTTGCCGATACGATGCTTCCGTTGGTGACCTCGGCGCGATCGCCGACGCTGAGGGTGGTGCCCATAATTTTGGTCACGATGAAGGAGTCAATCAGGGTGCAGCTTCGCTGCAAATCGAGAATATCCGGCCAGGAAGTGCCGGTCGGGCCGGATTCGCTGCGCGCCGTTCCGGTGAGAGCGAGCAGCTGCTCCTGGTGGGTTACTGCTGGGTACGGGCGGAAGAGGATGCCTTCGACCCAACTGAAGACCGCAGCGTTGGCGCCGATACCTAGAGTCAGACAAAGAATTGTGAGGATAGAAAAGCCGGGACTGCGGCGGAGCATGCGCAAGCCGAAACGAAGATCTTGCAGCGTGGTCTCGATCATGGGTAGCCCTCGCTGGTCGCGGTAGATTTCCTTGGTTTGCTCGACGCCGCCAAGACTGCGAAGTGCTTCGCGGCGGGCGTCGGCGGGTGACATGCCTTTGCGCAGGTTGAGTTCGATGGCCATCTCCAAATGCGAACGGAGTTCGTCGTTCAAGTCATCTTCAAGACGACGGCGGCGGAAGAGTGCGGCGAAGCGGCGGAAAAACGTGCGGAAGAGTTCGCGCATAACTTGAACACCCCTTAGCACCCGGAAGGGCTGCGTTCCTTTAGACGGTCAACAGGAGAAAGGGGGAGCGTAGCACATTCCTGTTGGGCGTCAACAGGGGACTTGGACAAGTCCGGGGATGTTGCGTCGAACTGATGCCAAACCTCAAGGTTACAGTAGCGTAACCTTTTTGATTCGCGGCAGTTATATTGTTAAGGCAACGATGGCCACGCGACGACCGGCGCGAAAGCTTTCAGTGAAAGGCGCGGGTGAGGGTGTGCCCGCAGAGGCGAGGGCAAGCGCCGCGGCCGGGTCCCCAAATGAGCGCGTGCTGGTGGAAGCGGCGCAGAACGACGCGGCGAAGTTTGATGCGCTGTACGAACTGCATTTCGAGCGCGTGTATGCGTTTGTGGCAAGCCGGATGCGGGACCGAGCGAGCGCGGAAGATGTGACGTCGGAAGTGTTTCACAAGGCGTTGGCCAATTTGGCGAGTTATGAGTGGAGAGGCGTGCCATTTGCAGCGTGGCTGCTGAGGATTGCGGCGAACGCTATCGTCGATCACACCAAACGTGCTGCGCGGGAGTTCCCCGCCCCGAACGACCCGCCGGAGCCGGCAGGTGATGCCGATGTGCAAGCCTCGGAGATGCGCGTTATTGAGCATCGCGCGCAGTTGTTCCGGCTGGTGGGGCAGCTCCCGGCCGTCCAAAAGCAGGTGGTGTACGAGCGATTTGTGGAACAGCGAAGCATAAAGGAAATTGCGCGGCGGCTAGGAAAGACGGAAGGAGCTATAAAGCAATTGCAATTGCGAGCAGTGCAGAATTTGCGGGCGCAGATGGAGGGCAGCCATGGCTAAGCGCTCACTCGCCTTGCAACTGGATGAAGTGGTGCAAGCAATGCTGGTGTTGCTGCAGCCACGGCCTGAGAAAGCGCCGGACCGTGAGTTGGCTTCGCTGGCGCGCGTGACCCAGGAATTGCGCGATCTTCCGCGCCAAGAGTTTCGAGCAGCGTTAAAATCCGATTTGCAAAGGAGAGCATCCATGAGCGAAAGCGCCGCGGCAGCAAAAGCAGGGACGGGGGAGGAACAGGCCAGAGCAGCTCATTACATGCGGCCGGGATTGTCGGCCATCACGCCGTACGTGATCGTGCGGCCCGCGGATCGATTCATCGAGTTCCTGAAAACCGCATTCGAGGGCGTGGAGCGCATGCGGATGCCGGCGCCGGACGGGTCGATCATGCACGCGGAAGTGGCGATCGGCAACGGCGCGATCGAGGTAAGCGACGGAAACGAGCAGTATCCAACCGCGCCGCAGGCGATTCATCTGTACGTGGATGACCCTGACGCCACGTACGCGCGTACCCTGCAAGGCGGAGCCAGCTCCTTCTACGCGCCGACCGACGAGCATCCTTCAGGCGACCGCTGGGGTGCCGTCAAAGACCCCTTCGGCAATCACTGGTACATCGCCAAGCCTCGTGGATGGACACCTGAGCCACAGGGGCTGCGCTCAGTCCAACCGTATCTCCACTTGCGCGAGGCGCACAAGATGATTCCGTTCCTGGAAGCGGCGTTCGGGGCGGAGGCGATGGGCGTACACACTTCGCCGCAGGGCGCGGTGCTCCACGCCACGATTCGAATCGGGAACGCGACGCTGGAAATTGACGAAGCTCACGGGGAAAACCAGCCGATGCCCTGCCACCTGCATGTGTATGTGCCGGATACGGATGCGGTTTATGCGCAGGCGCTGCGGACGGGAGCAACTTCGATTGAGGCGCCACGCAACGCGCCCTATGGCGACCGCGCCGCGGGAGTTAAGGATGCGTGGGGGAATAGTTGGTTTATTGCGACGTATTTGGGGAAATAGAAAACGACGAGAAAAAGTGAAGTCGCAGGATTTTCTTGTAGGGGCGCAACGTGTTGAGCCCTATCTCGGCACGGTTTTTGCCACCGAAAAATCAGGCCGCGGATTCGGAGCGAAAAACGCGCTGGAAACGCGGGCCGGTGAATTGGACGCCGACGAGTTTTTCTCTTCCGGATTCGGAATCGCAAACATGGACAACGCGGCCGTGAGTCGCGAAGTCGGTCTCGTTCATTCTGGTGCCAAGAAGACGATTTCCGTTTGCGGGTCCCCCAGCCCGCTCGGGCTGGGCGCGGCGCGAGCCGTGTTGCGAAAGAGGAATGCGGATTTCGAGGTCAGAGCCGATGGCGACGTCGAAACGCGTGATGAAGGCGGCGCCGTTGCGGCATAGATTTTCGCTGGAGGTGTCTTCTTCGAAGGCGAAGCCGTGGGCGTCGCGGCCACGGACTTTGAGCGGCAGGCGGACAGAAATTCTACGTTCCGAGCGTTGCTTCGAAACGGTGGTGCTCGCGAGCGGGACCATGGGCTGGGTCCTCCTCTACCTCTACAACGACGCGGCCCTCGTTTGTGGCGACCGCAGAGCGGTCATCTCTTTCGGCGGCCGTAAGGCGGCCAACGAAAAATCGTTCCACGCTTTCGAGGACTTCACCGGGTGTTCGCGCCGCATGTACAATTCGACGAAGCTCGCTGCCGTTCCCCACGCCATGGGTAAACCAGCATGCGAACTGCTTCATTTTGCCTATCCCATCGGGCAGGTTGGCAGCATTAATTTGCCTATAGTAGCCCATCAGTAAACGGTAGCGGACGTCGTCGGTGGGGATATCGTAATGGCCGGTCTCGGCGAATTGCTGCATTTGCGAAAAAATCCACGGGTTGGTAGCGGCGGCGCGGCCGATCATGACGGCGTCGCAGCCGGTTTCGCGCACCATGCGCGCAGCGTCTTCAGGCTTGTTGATGTCGCCATTGCCGATCACGGGAATCTTCACGGCTTGCTTGACGGCAGCGATGATGCTCCAGTCCGCGGCGCCGGTGTAGCCTTGCTCGCGCGTACGCGGGTGGACAGCGATACCTTCGACGCCGATGCTTTCGGCCATTTTCGCGACGTCAACGGCGACGATGGAATTTTCGTCCCAGCCGGCGCGTAGCTTGATGGTCAGGGGAATTTTCACGGCGGCGCGAACGGCCTTGAAAATATCCTCGAGCAGCGGGAGATCGCGGAGCAGACCGGAGCCGCCGCACTTAACAACTTTTTTTGCGGGACAGCCAAGATTGATGTCCACGGCGTCGTAGCCGAGGTCTTCGACCATTTTTGCGGCTTCCGCCATGACGGCGGGATTGGCGCCGAAAAGCTGCGCGGTGATGGGATGCTCGTCTTCCTGGAAGTAGAGGTAGCGCAGAGTTTTCTTGGCGCTGCGCGTGATGCCTTCGGAACTGGTGAACTCCGTCATCAGCAGGCCGCAGCCGCCGAGGCCGCGAATGACGCGGCGGAAAAGCGTATCCGTCACACCGGCCATAGGCGCAAGCACCGCGGCGGGGCGGATGGTGAGGTCGCGAATTTGGAAGCTCGCCCGAATCATAAGTTCAGTTTAGGCTGGTGCGGGCGGCGTGGCAAGATGCTGCTGATCCGTGATTCGTGTTCCGTGGACCAGTCGCATAGAATTTCCTGAAATTGGGGCTTGCAAAGTGTTTTAGCTCTGGTACAAGGACTTTGGGTGAAAGTGCGGCTCGACCACAGTTTCGCCCTTTTTCTTATTGCGCCATGTTCTTTCGGCTCCTCGCTGTTTTGCCCTGCTGAAAACGTGACCCGCTGCTTCAGGGCTAAAGCTCTTTGATCCCGGGCCGGTTAAGCCGGGACTGAAGCCCCGGCCTCCTGGCTTCGCAATAGGTTGGCAGGCGGCATTTTAATCGGTGCGTGGCGCCGCGCTGGCGAGCGCGAGAATCGCTCCGGCAAACAGCAGCGTGTCCGCAAAGTAGTTGATCCCCTCAACTTTGGCCGCGGTGCTTGGGTCGGACATCTGCGCGATCAGGATCGGCCCATAGATGAACAAGACAAGCAGCACAATCCAGGTACCGAGATAAGTTGCCGCCATCCGCGTCTTCCTGGCCAGCAGAATGCTCGCACCAGCAACGAGAAGAATTGCGCCCGTCAGATAGCCAATGAGCAAGCGCACCGGAATCCACGCGGGCATCAGTTTTTCGAGCGGGACTCCGGGGCATCCCGCTGGGTGCAAAAAATGCTCTACGCCAAAAAATAGAACGGCGATCGCGATCAGGACGCGGCCCACGGTTATGAGCTTGCTTTTGCCTTGCCCGCGCATCGCGTTTCCAGCAAGAATCCAGCCTCCACCCGCAAATGACATTTCCCGGATGACAATCACCCATGGAATCCTGTCTCTGGGGTTGGCCAGAACTCGCGGGATATGCACCATCGCCACAAAAAGAAACATCATGATCCCGAACAGCAGGCCGGACCAGCGCACCTGAATTTTTGTGGCAATGCTCAAAGACGCAAACAGCAACGCAAACCCGACGAAATA
>Ga0137395_10000340_pt1 | contig 18821 bp, 16 predicted proteins | sample czobulk216metaG_FD_108283 | JGI IMG/M metagenome (GOLD analysis project Ga0137395, IMG submission 108283) | Vadose zone soil microbial communities from Angelo Coast Range Reserve, California, USA - czobulk2.16 metaG | ecosystem: Environmental > Terrestrial > Soil > Vadose zone | place: USA...
AATTACGTTTCGAATCCCGGTGATACGCATGCGTACGACGTCCGCACGGGAAAACTGGCGTGGACGTTCCATAGCGTGCCCGAGAAGGGCGAAGTCGGCGCCGAAACCTGGCCGGAAGCCGCGCTCGCGACCGGCGGCGGCGTGCACAACTGGAGCGAGCTGACCGTCGACGAGGCACGCGGCATCGCCTACATCCCGTTCGGCACGGCGCGCTTCGATTTCTATGGCGGCAACCGGATCGGCAACAACCTCTTCGGCAACAGCATCGTCGCTCTCGACGCGAAAACCGGCAAGCGGCTGTGGCACTTCCAGGCCGTGCATCACGATCTCTGGGATTACGACTTTCCGCAGGCGCCGAAGCTGCTGACCGTGCGCCACGACGGGCGCAGCGTCGACATCATCGCGCAGGCGAGCAAACAGGGTTACCTCTACGTGCTCGATCGCGCGACGGGCAAACCGATCTGGCCGATCGAGGAGAAGGCGGTGCCGCAGACGGACGTGCCGGGCGAAGTCACGTCGCCGACGCAGCCGATTCCGTCGATGCCGCCGCCATTCGCGCGTCAGACGTTTACTGAACGGGATATCAATCCCTATCTCACCGCCGACGAACAGGCGTCGCTGCGCGAGCTGATGAAGAACTCGCGCAACGAAGGCGTGTTCACGCCGCCGAGCCTGAAGGGATCGATCGAGTTGCCGGGACATAACGGCGGCGCCAATTGGGGCAGTTCGGCGATCAACCCGACGAAGGGCACCTTCTACGTCGCCTCGAAGGAGCTGCCGACGTTTCTCCGCATCGTGCCGCCGGGCGCGCCAACAGGACGTGGAGGACGGGGCGGCGCGCGTGGCAACGCGCCTGGAGCCGTAGCGCCTGGCGATCCGGTGCCTCCACCGGCGCCTCCGGCTCCGGCCGTAATTCCAGGTGCGCCCGCGGGCTTCGTCCCGTATAACTCGCCGTACGACTTCATGAACAACTTCGCCAACGGCATGTCCGCGATGGGTCCGCCGTGGTCGCAGCTCACCGCGTACGATCTGAACACGGGAAAAATTCTGTGGCAGGTGCCTGACGGCGAGATGCCGGGACTCCCCGGCGGCAAGACCGAACAGGGCAGCTACGCGCCACGCGGCGGCATCACCGCGACCGCCGGAGGTCTGCTGTTCGTCGGCACGTCGTCCGATCGGAAGATCCGCGCGTACGATCAGGACACCGGCAAGGTGTTGTGGTCGATGGACGTTCCCGCGGCGGTCGAAGGCGTGGCGTCGGTGTATGAAGTCGGTGGCCGCGAGTACGTCGTGTTCTGCGTCGGCGGCGGGCGCGGCCTGTTCGCTGGACGCGGCGTCGGCATCACTGCCGAACCTGGCCCCGCGCAGTACATGGCGTTCGCGCTGCCGAAAAAGTAGCGTCCGGCTTAGCCGGCTGTCACCAGGTCGATCTGGTCGGTCCACTCGTCGCGATGGACGCCGAGGACCAGCGGCTTCGCTCCCCGTCTCGTGAGCCGGACGTCTCTCGGATCGGAGACGAGATCGACGACGAGGAACGAACGGCCGACTGGAAAATCGTCGACCGGGGCCTGCATTTCCAGCGTGATCGACTGTCCAGGCTCGACAGGGGCACCCAGATCGCGGCGATAGATGTTCATCGGCCGCGTCCGCTGAACCTCGTCCAGCCGGCGGTACGCCTCGGCGCTGGCGTGAATCGGCGTTGGCCCCTGCCCGTTCGGTTGCCACGCAATCGATCCCGAGTTGAGTGCGCACACGCTCATGACGATCGTGTGCTCCCGGACTCGCGCGGACTGAACCCAGCTGAGCGTGGCGCTGTAGCCCGCCCTGGTCCGGCTCGCTCGTTCCCTCTGCTGCTGAACGGAGCGGCGCCATTCGCGCTGGTTCCGGCAGCGGAACTCCCGGTGACCGAGGCGCCTGTAATGATCGAGCCCGCTCGACCAGACGCCGCGGGCGAGGCCGTCGCACACATCAAAGTATTGACGCACGTACCACGCCTCGTCGAAATCCGCAGGGGCCGGCGCGAGATCGCGCGTGGTTTGTTGCGAAGCCCGCGAGCCCACCACGTACTTGCAGGTGCCGGACTGGCAGACGGTGTGAACCACTCCAGCCGCGAGGGACGCGCGAAGACTCTGCATCGTGGAATTGTTCCAGACCGACTCCGGCGGCGTTTTGGAGACATCGCCGACCGGCGAGCTGCCGTAGCAGCAACAGCTGGCGGCTCCGTTCGCCCAGATCATGAAACCCATCCACGGATAGTCGCAATCGCGAACGGTAGTCATACCTCTTCCCCTTGTACGACGGGCCTGGAGCGCTCGAACTGGCTCCCGTCGAACACGATCGGAACGCGCCGCGTCGCCGCTCTCTCGAGTCCCTGCTGGATGAAGTCGTTGGCTTTGTCGGGAAGATTCCGCAGCAGCTGGTCCCGGTAGACGAATTTCCATTCTCCTTTTTTCGTTTCCCAGGCGGAATGCCCTTTGTGCCACAGGAGCTGGCACACCTGAACGCCGTCCGCACCGAGATCAGCGGCGAGATCGACGAACTCGGGGAATTCCTCGATGTTCTCCCGCATCAGCGTCATGTTGATGAAGATCTCGAGCCTCGACGCGGATCCCACGCGCGAGACTCCAGCGGCCTGCCGGGCATTTCGCGCGCGGATCAGATCCCGGACTCTGGAAATGACGACATCAAAATCGGCGCCGCGGACCCTGCGGTACGTCTCGGGCCGCGCGGCGTCGAGCGAGATGCTGATCCACGAGAGCGGGGAGCGAAGCAGCCTGTCGATGCGCTCCTGATTGAGCAGCGTGCCGTTCGAGTTGATCGAGACTTCCACGCCGGACCCGGGGCCAATCGACTCCAGGATTTCCCAGAATCCGCCGCTCAACAGCGGTTCGCCCGTGCCGAACAGCTGCATGCGCTCGGCCGAGGCCAGGAAATCGAAGTCCCTGGAAAAACGCGACAGATCGAGATCGGACGCGTTCTCCATCGCGCCGTGCCCGTGGGGACAGATCACGCATTTCAGGTTGCAGTGGCTCGTGGTTTCGATCATGAACCACTGCGGGCGCGCCTGGATCTCAGTCAGGCCCCCTTCGCGCGCGGCCAGGAACGCCAGACGATTCTCGTGGTGGAGCCGGGGCGTCCACGCGCGCGAGAACGACGCGATCTCAGCGTTCAGGCGCTCGACCGCCGTCGTCGCTGGGCGTGGCTGGTCACGCTCCGGCCGTGGAGGACCACAGCGAAAAGGGCTCCGCTTGAGCTCGAACCCCGTGGCTTGAATTGTTGCAGAGAACACAGGCACGCCAGCATCGAGTGAGTCGAGCGGCAATTCGATCTCGAAGGCGTGACAGCCGTTGCCGAAGCCTGCGTCGAGGAGATCCTGCCGAAAACGGTCGGCTGAAACTGTCGCGACTGGTTGTCCGTTCCGGGACAACTCGACGACGACCGGTTCGTTCGGCTTTCCCGGATCCCATGCCCAGCCGACCACGGTGGCGCCGTTGGCCTGGTCGACGAATCCGTTCAGCAACGACAGGGCATTGGACATGGGGACGTCCAGATTATCGGCTGTTCGGCGAGCGCTGGCGGCTATATCGCGTGAACCCTGCCCCTCTGCCCTCTGCCCTCAATGCGTCGTCCAGCACATGGACGCGTGTCTAAGCCAAGGATCACCCGAGGCCTGCCGGGCGGTCGAATGCGTCGCCTAACCGCGCAAGCCCGCGAAGTTCCGATCCCCTTTCGAGCGCAGCCATTGGGCGTGGACATTGCTCCAACACCAGCGAGTTTCGTGTGTTTATCCGACGCCGGCCGCCGGCGTGACCCGTTCGGGGAATGAGGGCTGATGAAGAACTGGACAATCGGACGTCGGTTGTTTACGGGCGTGGGGGCGCTCATCGCGCTCATTATGGCTGTCGCCATCCTGGCGCTGTGGGTGGGCCGGTCGCTCGAGGAGCGCCTCGTCAACACCGACGACCACATCGTCAAGCGGCTCGAGCTGGTGCATCAGATCGAGACGGAGTTCGAGCGTCTCTATGCCACGCAGCCCGCGCTGATCACGGCCGGCTTCACGAACGACAAGACCCTCATCGAAGCTCGAAAGCTGGCCGGGGCGGAAGCGATTGCTGAAGTCACGGGCAGCCTCGACTCGTTCAGAGGCGAAGCGCTGAGCGACGCCGATCGACTGGCCATCGCCGACCTGACCTCGGGTCTCAACGGCTGGACGCGCGCAAACGACGAGGTCACGAGGCTCGTGACGGCAGGCAGCGCTGCGGATGCCGCGAAGGCGGCACTCAAGAACGGTGATGCGTTCAAAGAACAGAGCCGCACGGCGACCGACGAGATCGTAGGCCGTGAACAGGGAGCGCTTCAGTCGGATCTTGACACCGTCAGGTCGCGCACCGCGTCGGTGCGGCTGATGGTGTTTGCCGGCGTGTTCATCGCGTTCCTGGTGGCGCTCTTCGCCGTGCGCAGCATGATCAGCGCGAACCGCTCGCTCTGGACACACTCGCAGGAGCTTCGCGAAGGCACCGAGCACGTCGTCGCCGCGGCGGGGCAGGTGGCGACGTCGGCGCAAGGGCTCTCACAGGCATCGACGCATCAGGCCGCGTCGCTTCAGGAAACGTCGGCGTCGATGGAAGAGATGGCGTCGATGACGCGGAAGAATGCGGAGAACGCCGTTCAGGCCGCCGAGCTCGCGACGGACGTCGCGCATCAGGTGCGCAGCGCGAACGACGCGCTGAGCGACATGGTGTCGTCCATGACGGCGATTCGGGAGTCGAGCAACAAGGTCGCCAAGATCATCAAAGTGATCGACGAGATCGCGTTCCAGACGAACATCCTCGCGTTGAACGCCGCCGTCGAAGCCGCGCGCGCGGGCGAGGCCGGCATGGGCTTCGCGGTCGTCGCCGGCGAAGTGAGGAATCTCGCGCAGCGTTCCGCACAGGCGGCGAAAGACACGGCGAGCCTGCTCGAGGAATCGATCGCCCGCTCTCAGGAAGGCACCGGCCGCGTCGAGCAGGTGGCGCACTCGATCGCGTCGATCACGGATAACGTCGCGCGCGTCAAAGGCATGGTCGAAGAAGTGCGGCAGGCCAGCGGACAGCAGGCGCAGGGCATCGATCAGGTCACGCAGGCGATCGCGCAGATGGAGAGCGTCACGCAGACAACGGCGGCCACCGCGGAAGAGAGCGCGGCCGCGAGCGAAGAGCTCAACGCACAGGCCGAGCAGTCGATGGCCGTGGTGCGCCGGCTCGAGATGCTGGTGAGCGGCAAGGTCGCGCAGGCACAAGCCAGAACTCCACGCGCCGCCGGACAGGCGAAGCGCGCGAGCACTCCCGCCAATCAGGCGTTTCATTCCAGGCACGACCTGGGCGCGTTCGGATCCGCCGAGGCGGCATTCCCGCTGACCGCCGACGTGCACTCCGCGTACATGAAACCAACATTCCCGGCCCAGGCTGCAGAAGACACCCGACGGGCGGGCTAGAGCGAAGGGGTTCAAGGGTTCACATTTCTTCCATCCATCGGACTCCGTTCGACGTCCGAAAACCGGACACCCTGCAACTGCATGCAGGCGCGGTTTCCCTTCATAACAGAAACTCAGATCTGCATCCGATAGACCCACTGGTGTAACGGAATGTCAGGTTCATGGACAGGTCCGTCCATGACCTGCACATCGATTGGCCGGCGCGGCTGAACTCTGGTCCATGTCATGTCGATAACCGCGACTTCGATCGCGCAGCGCAAGCGTCGGCGTCCCATGCCGCCTGAAAAGGCGGCGGCGCTGACGGCCATGAACGCGAAGCTCGAGCTGGCCGCGCGGCAGTGGCGGGCGACCGCCGACGTGATCGACGACGCGCTCGTTTTGATCGACGCGTCCGACAAGATCCTCCGCATGAACCGCGCGGCGGCTGCGTCGCTCGGCGGATCGTCATGGTCGGTGTGGGTCGGCAAGTCGAGCATGCGGCTGGCGAAGTACCCGCCGTGGAACGACGCGCTCAAACTCGGACAGACGGCGCTTCTGCGCAACAGCGTCGTGACCGGCCGCGCGTTCAACACCGAGAGCGGCCGCACCTGGCAGCTGTGGGCGCGCCCGCTCCCCGATCCCGAGCATGCGGCGGTTCTGCTCATCGCGCGCGACGTCACCAGATTCCTCGAGCTCCAGGACTCGGTACGCCGCGCGGAAACCATGGCGGCCCTCGGCGAGCTCACGGCCGGCGTCGCTCACGAAGTCCGCAATCCGCTCTTTGCCATCTCGTCGCTCGTGGAAGCCTGGGCGCAGCAGCCGCGCCGCGATCCGACGCCGTTCGTCGACGCGCTGCGCCGCGAGGTGACGCGGCTGCAGAATCTGATGGTCGAGCTGCTCGAATTCGGCAAGCCGTCGAGCGAGACCTTTCAGCCTCGCCTGCTCGGCGACGCCGTGAACGCCGCCGTTCGTGCCTGTGAACCCGAGGCGAAGGCGCAGAACGTCCGGCTCGTGACGTCGGCCCGCGCCGACGCCGAAGTCGACATGCTGCCCCGGCGGCTCGAGCGCGTCTTCGTCAACCTGATTCAGAACGCCATTCAGCACTCAAAGCCGGGCGACGACGTGGTGATCGACATCTCGGCGCCGCCGGAATCCGTCAACCAGATCCTCGAAGTGGTCGTCCGCGACCAGGGCCCCGGCATCGCGGCGGGCGATCTGCCGCGGCTGTTCACGCCATTCTTCAGCCGCCGCAAGGGCGGCTTCGGTCTGGGTCTCGCCATCAGCCATCGCATCATCGACGAACATCACTGGCGGCTGACAGCCGCAAACGGTCCGACGGGGGGCGCCCTGATGACGGTCGTCGTCCCGTTGAACATGCAACCCGCGAAGGCTTCGACGAGTACGTAGCCGCACTACGTGAAGAGCAGACTCGCATGATCAAGAATCGCGTTCTCATCCTCGACGACGAACCCGGATCCCGGCTTGGCGTGCGCACGTATCTGGAGACGCTTGGCTACGACATCGACGAAGCCGACACGCTCGCCGGCGCGGTGGCGCATCTGCGAACACAGGTGCCCGACCTCGCGCTGGTCGACTACGCGCTGCCCGACGGCACGGCGCTCGACCTGCTGACCCACATCAAGCAGCAAGGCATCGATGTCCCGGTGATCGTGCTCACCGGACACGGCTCGATTGAGCTCGCCGTGACGGCCGTGAAGGAAGGCGCCGAGCAGTTTCTCACCAAGCCGGTCGAGCTGGCGTCGCTCGCGCTCGTGATCGAACGCGTCATCGAGCATCAGCAGAACAGCCGGCGCGTGATGGCGACGCACTCGCGTCAGGCGCCGGCGGAAGACGGGATATTCAGCGGGCGCAGCCCGGCCGTCCGCGCGCTCGCGCACGACGCGCAGGCCGCCGCCGCGTGCGACGTGCCGATCCTCATCGAGGGCGAAACCGGAACCGGCAAGGGGCTTCTGGCACGCTGGATCCACAGCGCGAGCAACCGCGCCAAGGAATCATTCGTCGATCTCAACTGCGCCGGCCTGCCGCGCGAGCTGCTCGAGTCGGAGCTGTTCGGGTACGAGAAGGGCGCCTTTACCGGCGCCATGTCGTCGAAGCCCGGCCTGGTCGAGGCGGCGCACCGCGGCACGATGTTTCTCGACGAAATCGGCGACACCGACCTGGCGGTCCAGCCGAAACTGCTGAAGATCGTCGAGGAGAAGCGGTTCCGTCGTCTCGGCGACATCGGCGAGCGGCGTGTCGACGTCCGGTTCGTCGCGGCCAGCAACAAGAGTCTGACGGAGCTCGTCGACCAGGGGCAATTCAGAGAAGATCTCTTCTACCGGATCAACACGCTGGTGCTGCGCCTTCCGCCGCTGCGTCACCGCAAGGAAGACATCCCGCATCTCGTGCAGCAGCTGCTCCACCGGCTCGGGCGCGAGATCGGGCGGCCCATTCCCCGCGTCGAGCCGGAGGCGCTCGACGCGCTCGCGGCGCACCCGTGGCCGGGCAACATCCGCGAACTCCGCAACGTCCTCGAGCGCGCCATGCTCGTCGCGACCTCGCCGACGCTCCGCGCCCTGGATCTCCGGCTGAATACGTCGGTCAGGAAAGCGTCCGCACCGGCCGTGGACACCCTGAAGGAAGTGGAGTGGCACCACATCCAGCGCGTGCTTCAGGAGGAGAAAGGTAGCGTCGCCCGGGCATCCAAACGCCTGGGCATTCCCCGCAGCTCGCTGTATCAGAAGCTCAAGCTCCGCGACGCGCGCGGGCCATCGGCGGCGTAGCGGCTTGGGTCCGTCGAGGCCATCAGGCTCGCACTCGACGATGGAGCGAGTCGCTAGTCCAGGGGTTCCAGCCGTTCACCGGACTCGCCGCTCGGGCGTACGACGGCGGGCGACGCTTTGTAGTCTCCACGGCTGAAATACTTCTCGAGCCAGACGTACAGGCAGATAAACAGGTACCGGCTGCCCATTTCGCGGACGCGCAGCTTGGGCATACCAGTCTTTCGCTCACGCCATGTGATCGGGATCGTCGTCCACGAGAAACCGCGGACGATCGCCTTGAGCGGCAGCTCGACCGTCAGGTTGAAATGCGGGGCGATGAGTGGACCGCAACCGTCGATCACTTCGCGGCGGTACGCCTTGAACGCGTTCGTCGTGTCGTTCAGACGGAAACCAAACATCACCCGCACGAAGGTGTTCGCCAGGCGGTTCAGCACGAGCTTCGGAAACGGATACCCAATCGCGCGGCCGCCCTTGACGAAGCGGCTGCCGAACACGCAGTGATAGCCTTCGTTCAGCTTGTCCCAGTAACGCACGACGTCGTGGCAGTCGTCGGACTCGTCGGCCATCATGATGACGAGCGCATCGCCCGACGCGTGCGCGAATCCTAACGACACGGCGCGGCCAAAACCGTGCCGCCCGGCGTTCCTCACGGGTCTGAGCGGCGCCACACGCGGCATGAGATCTTGCAGAATCCTCCAGGTCTGATCGGTGCTCCCGTCGTCGACGACGATGATTTCGTGCGGGATGTGGTGAGCGGCCAGCTCGCCGTGGACGCTTTCAACCGTCGACGCGACGGATCCTTCTTCGTCGCGCGCCGGGATGACGATCGACAGGCGCGTCAGCGGCGCCAGTTCTCCGGCGGTCAGCGTCGGGTCAATTCGAGCCATGACGGGGCTGCTGGGTCACGGTGACTCTTTCGAACCCGCGACGAGGAACTGCCTGCCGACGAGGTTCCACAGCAGCGGCACTTTGAGGTAGGCCGACACGAGCCACGTCGGGGGCTCGAAGCCGCGCGACATCGTGTAGGGCAGGAAGCGGCCGCGGCACTCGTCGACGCGGAATCCCACCAGCGACAGCACCTCCTCGAGCGCGAGCTCGGTGAGCGGCAGGTAGTGGTCCCAGAAATCCCAGTACGCGGCGGGCACGTATTTGATGTTCGGGCCGAGGCAGACGATGCGGCCGCCGGGGCGGAGGCATCGCAGCGCCTCGATCAGCGTGCGCCTGAGCGCGGTTTTGTCTGGCAGGTGCTCGAAGAAGTTGCTCGTGAACACCACGTCGAGCGTGCCGTCCTCCAGCGGCCAGCGCTGCGAGCAATCCTGGTGGAAGAACGTCACGCCAGGATCGAGCCGGCCCGCGCTCGACGGATTGAGATCCATGCCATACCGCATTCTCGCATCGATGTTGTTGATGAATTCGCCCCACCCGCATCCGACGTCGAGCACCGCGCCGTCGCGCGGCACGTACCGCTGAAAGAACTCCGACGTCAACACCGCCCATACGCGCCGGCGATAGGCGGCCGACGCCGCGAACCGCCGCTCGTATTCACGCGGCAGCGCCTGCTGTTCATCGAGATCATTCACGGCCGTCATGGTAGCAAAGCGCAATTCCCGGCCGGGAAGGCCGGCACCGACACGAAGCTCAGGGCCATCGACAGCAGCAGCCTTTCATCGATTGGATCTGCGGCGCATTGTAGTAGACCGAGTGCGGTTTCGGCGGGACTTCTCGTGGTCCGCCTGTAGGCGGACACGACCAGTGCGGCGCTCAGGCTTTGCGACGGGTGTCCGCGCGACGGCTGGCAAACGAGTCGGCGATGAGCTGCGGCATGTTGAGCAGGGTGGCGACGTGCACCGCGCCGCCCTTCGAGATCGCTTCGGCGGGCATCCCGAACACCACGCACGACTGCTCGGCCTCGGCAATGGTGACCGCGCCGGCGTCCTTCAGCGCCACCATGCCTTCGGCGCCATCCGATCCCATGCCGGTCAGGAGCAGCGCGATCGTCGGCACGCCGAGGAGCCGTGCGGCCGACTTGAACAGCACATCCACGGCCGGGCGCTGATAGTGAATGGCCGGTCCGGCGTTGAGCGCGGTCTTCAATTCGAATCCGTGCGCGGCGATCTCCAGGTGATAGTCGCCGGGCGCGATGTACGCCACGCCGCGCTTGAGCGGCTGGCCGTCCGTCGCTTCGAGCACCTTCATCGGGCACACCGAGTCGAGCCGCTCCGCGAACACACGTGTGAAATGCGCGGGCATGTGCTGGACGATCAGAATCGGCGGTGTGTCGTCGGGCAGCCGTGTCAGCAGCATCTCGATCGCGCGTGTGCCGCCGGTTGAAGCGCCGACGACGATCAGGCCGTTCGCGTGCCTCAGCGACAGTGCGGGTTCCGGCAGCGGACCAGCCTGCGCGCGCATCCGGGCGTACCGTACCCCGCGGCCCATTCGAGTCGCGCGAATCCGGTACTTCAGCTTGTCGGCGATGTCACCGACCGAATACGGCCCGCCCGGCTTCGCGATGACGTCAACCGCGCCGGCGCTGAGCGCCTCGAAGCTCGCCGACGATCCGGTTTGCGTGACCGAGCTGACAATGATGACCGGCATCGGCCGGTGCACCATGAGCTGCCGGAGGAACGTGAGGCCGTCCATCTTCGGCATCTCGATGTCGAGCGTCAGCACGTCGGGCTTGTGCGCCACGATCAGGTCGCGCGCCGCGAACGGATCCGAGGCGAGGCCGACGACCTCGATGTCCGGCTCGTCTTTCAGCGCGTTCGACAGCATCCGCCGGACGATCGCGGAGTCGTCGACGATGAGGACGCGTGTCTTGCGGACCGGAGCTCCCATGTGTCTTCGTTCAGGCCTGGGCGGGCCGGAGGCGCAGATCGACGGCCACCGGCAGATCGTCGATGGCGGCGACGAGCCGCATGTCGCCGGCGTGGCCAGGCGTGACGGCCGGCTCGACCGACGGATGGCTCAACGTGAACGTCCGGCCGCTCTCGACACGCGTGAGCCACGCGCCGCACACCATGTTCGAGAACTCGCCGACCAGGTCGTGCACGAGGGTCGACACCGGTGTCGGCTCGCCGGGATCGCGGCCGGTGAAAGCGTCGAACAATCCGTTCGCCAGGTTCTCCGGCAGCGTGCAGGAGACCGCGCCCGCGATCGGACCCTGCTCGAACCGGACGGTGGCGACGAGCCAGCGCGGGACCTTCGCGGCGGCCGCGTGGAACGTGCGATCGTCGCCCGGTTCGGCGACGGCGAAAAAGCTCTGCTCTGCGACGGCTCGCACCGCCTCGAACATCGCCGTTGCGGCTTCGGCGTCAGTCAGTTTCGGCAACTTCGTTGTCGGCAAGTTCGTTGAGGACATCTCTGAGTACCTCCGGGCTGAACGGTTTTTCCAGGTAGCACCGCACGTCGAGGTCGGCGGCCTCTTCGCGGCGCACCGTCGAACCGTCGGTCGAAATAATCACGCGGCTCAGGCCCCGCCAGCGCTCGTTCATCGAGATCTCACGCAGCATCTCGGCGCCCGTCATCACGGGCATGTTGATGTCGGTGAGGAGCAGCTGCACGTCGTGCTTCTGCAGCAGTTCCAGTCCCTCGGCGCCGTTGCTGGCCTCGAGGATCGCATCGACCGGCACGTCGGCGAGCTTGATGACCCGCTTGATCATCGCCCGCATCATCGCCGAGTCGTCCACAATCAGAATCCGCATGACTAGAGCTCCTTGTACGACTGCCCGTTGTGAACTTCCATCCTGCCGTCCGCCACCGAGAGATACAGCGTCCTCGCGTCGGTACCGCCGACCTCCTGCCCCGACACGAACACGCCGGCGCGCCAGAGCACGTTCTTCGCCGCCAGCGCGTTACGCCGGCCGGTGCCGAACGTCGAACCGGTCTGCAGCGTCATCTCCGCTCCGCCGACGAGCGTCACGATCGCGCGCTTCCTGCTGAGCCCGTACTGATACGCGGCCTCGAAGAGCAGCGGGATGCCGGTATCGGCGAAGACGCCAGGCTGCTGCCGCGCGCGATCGGGATTGATGCTCGCCTCCGGCAGCAGGAAGTGCAGCATGCCCGCGACGCCGGCCCGCGGATCGAACACGCACACCGCGATGCAGCTGCCGAGCGCGTGCGTGACGATCAGATCGCCCGGACGATTCGACACCGCAAACTCGCCGATGCCGATGACCAGCCGGCGCGTGCCGGCCAGTTCCGGCGCAAAGGTCTCCGCGACGCCCTTCATGAACGCTCCCGCCGGTACACGGCCGGCGCCACCCACGTCAGGTTGTGCTTCAGGCCGTTCAGGCTCTCGGAGTGCGAGGTGAACAGATAGCCGCCGTACGCGAGCCGCTCCTCGAGCCGCTCGACGACGCCTTGCTGAACGGAGCGGTCGAAGTAGATCAGCACGTTGCGGCAGAAGATGAAATCGAGCGGACGCCCGGGCGGCGGCGCGTCGAGCAGATTGAGCTGGCGGAACTCGATGACCCGCCGGACGTGTTCCGCAATCCGGACGGTCCCGGCCGGCAGGTCGCCGCCCTTCTCGAAATACTTCAGGACCAGATGGCGCGGCATGCCGGCCACGCGGTCCATTTTGTAGACGCCGGCCGCGGCACGCGTCAGCGCCTTCGTCGACAGATCCGATGCCAGCAGGCGGAGCGGACGGCCGGGGTTGCCGCTGAACTGCTCGAGCGCCGTCATGGCAATCGTGTACGGCTCCTCGCCCGACGAACACGCCGCGCACCATCCGAGAATCGCGCTGGTCTCCTCGCGCGCCCGCAGGGCCGGCAGCACGATCTTCGCCAGGAACTCGAAGTGCTGCGACTCGCGGAAAAATGCGGTGTGATTGGTGGCGATGGCGTCGAGCATCGCCGTCATCTCGCCACCGGTCCTGTCGCTCTGCAGGTGGCGGATGTACTCCTTGAACGTGCCCAGCCCGCTCCGCTTCAGCAGCTTCTGCAGGCGCGCCGTGACGAGCGCGCGCTTGCCGCTGTGCAGCGAGATACCGCTCTTCGTATAGACCAGTCGCGTGATCGTCGCCAGATCGCGATCCGAGAGCGCCGGAATGGCCGTGAGCGCGGACATCGCCATGCGTGCTTCGCGTCCCTAGAACCGGCCGAGCTGGCCGTCGCTGCCAAGCACGCGATCGAGCTCGAGCAGGATCTTGACGGTGCCCTTGACCTTCGCGAGGCCGAGAATGTAATCGGTGGTGGCGCGTCCGCCGAAATCCGGCGTCTCCTCCATCTCCGCGTCGCTGACGTTCAGCACCTCGGACACGGTATCGACGACGATGCCCATCATCACCCGCACCGGCGAGAGCTCGACGTCCACCACGATGATGCACGTGCGCTCGGTGTACTCCGTCGCGGGGAACCCGAACTTGCGCCGAAGGTCGATGACGGGAATCACCTTGCCGCGCAGGTTGATCACGCCCAGCACGTGCGGCGGCACCTGCGGCACCTGCGTGATGTCCATCACTTTGATGATCTCGCGCACCTTGAGCACGGGCACGCCGTACTCCTCGTTGCCGAGCGTGAACGTCAGGAACTTGCCGCCTGAGGTCTGCCCCGCAGCGCTCGCCGCCCCCTGGGCCAGCGTTTCCATCACCGAATTTCCCGTATTGTGTTGGCCTACCACTGGCATCCCCTTTACGCCGCCACCTGTGAGGCGGTCTTGCCGACGAGCGACAGCAGCCCGCCGGTATCGAGAATCAGCCCGATGCGGCCGTCGCCGAGAATGGCGCCGCCCGCGATACCCCGCACGTCCCGGAACATCTCACCCAGGCCCTTGATCACGACTTCCTGCTTGCCAATCAACTCGTCGACCGCCAATGCGACGCACTTCCCGCTGTCGTGGCAGATGATGACGGTGCCCTCAGAGATTCGCTGGCGCGCGCCCGGGATGTTGAACACCTCGCCGAGGTGCAGCAGCGGAAACAGGCGGTCGCGGACCTGCACCATGCACGCCTGGCCCTGCAGCGTCTGCACCTGCTCGGGCAGCGGACGGAACGACTCCTGCACCGCGAATGTCGGAATCACAAACCGATTGGATCCGACGGCCAGCAGAATCCCGTCGACGATCGCCAGCGTCAGCGGCAGCTGAATGGAGAACGTCGTGCCCTGGCCGCGCACCGTCTGAATGTCGATGCGTCCGCGCAGCGCCTCGATGTTGCGGCGCACCACGTCCATGCCGACGCCGCGGCCCGACAGCTCGGTGACTGTGGCGGCCGTGGAGAAGCCGGGCTGAAAAATCAGCTGATGGACATCCGACGGATCGAGCTGCGCGTCCTCGGGAACCAGCCCGAGCTTGCGTCCGCGCGCCAGGATCTGCTCCGTGTCGAGCCCGGCCCCGTCATCGGCGATTTCGACGACGATGAACCCGGCGCGATGGAGGGCGCGCAGCTTGAGCTCTGCCGTCTCGGATTTGCCCGCCGCACGCCGCACCTCCGGCGCTTCGATGCCGTGATCGATCGCGTTCCGCATCATGTGCATGAGCGGATCGGTGAGGTGCTCCACGACTTTGCGATCGAGCTCGGTCTCTTCGCCCGTCAGCTTCAGCGTGCAGGGCTTCTCGAACTTCCGCGAGAGGTCGCGTGCCAGCCGCGACATCTTCTGGAACGTCTGGCGGATCGGCACCATGCGCATCGCCATCGTGTCGCGCTGCAGATCGCTCGTGATCCGCTTGACGTGAGCGAGGCGGCGGTTGAGGCGCTCGTCGCTGGATCGCAACGCGGGGTCCTCCGCGAGAATGGCCTGCGCGATCACCAGCTCGCCCACCATGTCGACGAGGTTGTCGAGTTTCTTCGTGTCGACCTTGACCGTGCTCTGGTCTTCAGCGCGGTTGATCTTTCCTCGCCCGCTCTCGTCACCCGCCGTCGGCGCCGGTTCGGCGGCCACGGCTGCGGGCTCCTGCCGCGACGAAGGCGGCGGCGTTGCTCCGGCGATCAGCGCATCGACGCGGCCCATCAATTCACGGCGGCGGGCCGAAACGTCCGTCACGGGCCGGCCGGCGGCGCGCGCAGGCAGCTCGTCGATGATCAGCTTCAGCAGGTCGACGGTCTTGAGGACGAGATCGATCTCCGCCGGGCCCATCGGATGCTTGCCCGACCGTGCGAGATCGAGCAGCGTCTCGATCTTGTGCGCGAATTCCTGGATCGACGTGATGCCGAGCACGCCCGCGTTGCCCTTGACCGTATGGAACGGACGGAAGATGTCGTTGACGAGCTTGAGATCGGTTGGCGCTGCCTCGAGCTTCAGGATGGTCGCTTCGAGCGTACCGAGATGATCGGTCGCGTCGGCGATGAACATCCCCGCAAGCTCGGGATCCGCGGTGAACGCCTCCAGTTCGTCCTCCGCCCGCGGCGGCTGGACCTGGTTCGGATCAGCCATGCCTGTGTCTCAGGACCTCGAGGTCGCGACGGCGCTTCGCCGCTTGTCGGCGGCGCCACCGCCATGGCGGACCGTCCGTCGCTGGAGCTCGGCGGCAATCTGGCCGACCGGCAGCACGGCATTCGCCAGACCCGCGTTGACGACAACGCTCGGCATCTCCCAGACGACGCTGGTCGCTTCGTCCTGCGCGATTACGCGTCCGCCGCTGCGCGAGATCTCTTCACAGCCCCGGAGCGCGTCCTGCCCCATGCCGGTCAGCACGACGCCAAGCGCGCGCGGCCCGTACACCTGCGCCACCGAACGAAACAGCGCGTCGACGGCGGGACGATGAGAGCTCTGAGGCGGTTCCTGATCGAGCGCGGTCACAATCGAGCCCTGCGATCTCCTGACCGTGAGATGAAAGTCTCCCGGCGCGACATAGACCATGCCGGGCTCCAGCGTCGAGCCGTCCGCGGCCTCGATGACCGTCATCGGTGTCTGGCTGTTCAGGCGTTCCGCGGGGAAGCGCGTGAACATCTGCGGCATATGCTGAACGAGCAGAATGGGCGCTGGAAAGTCGGCCGGCAGCTGTGACAGCACGTCCGCGAGTGCGGCCGGGCCGCCGGTCGATGCGCCTATCACCACCACATCGGCGGTGACCGCGGGCCCAATCGAACGCAGCGCCATCACACGCGACGACGGCGGGCCGCCTGGCTCACGCTTCGCGGACGCGGACTGCGCCGGACCGATCCGGCACAGCGATTTGATCTTCGGAACGAGGTCTTCGAGGATTCGCTGCTGGGCGCCTGCACGGCCCGCGGCGCTCGCGGGTTTCGTGACGTAGTCCGATGCGCCGTGGTGTAGCGCCTCAAGGGTGTCGGCGGCGCCGCGCTCGGTGAGCGCACTGAACATGATCACGGGGAGGCGCGGGTGCGCCTTGCGGATCTCCTTCAGCGTCGAAATACCATCCATCTCCGGCATCTCCACGTCGAGCGTGACGAGATCGGGGCTGAGCTGCATGATCTTCTGTAGCGCAACTTTGCCGTTCGGCGCTTCGCCTACCACTTCGATCATCGGATCGGCGGCGAGGACGTCGGTCACCATTCGCCGAATCAACATCGCATCGTCGACGACGAGAACTTTGGCTTTTTTCATGGGTCTGATGGCAATCGCTCCTGACACATCTCTGCACACAGTGCCGGGCGATGCTCCGGGCGATACTCCGCAACGTTCGTACCCGCTTGACGCCAATCGCTGAAACGACCGCAAGTCACTGCGACATCGCCTGTTCGTGCCGTACGGCGTGAGCCGCCACACCAGAGGACCACGACTTGTAAGTCTGAGACGCGGAATTCGTGTCCAAGGGCTGCACTGCTCGGGGCTCGGGGCTCTGAGTTCGTGGCTCGAATGAGTTCTCCGCGTCCCTCGAGTCCCGGGCACCCGAGCCCCGAGCCAATCCCGTCCCAGTCCGGGACGCCCGTCCAGCATGCGGACGGCCGCCGTCTCGATCCTCGGCACGCGCACGGCGCTCTGAATACGCGGAACGTGAGGCAGCGTTGGCACTTACCGGTTCCCGTTTCGAAATGCGCGCACGGGGCACAAACGTTGCGATGAGCAGTGCTCGATGCGACCAGTGTCGGAACTGAATCAAGAGGAATCGCAGCCAAGCGCCCCGAGGCTCCTGATTGTGGAAGACGAGATCTCGACGGTCTTTGCGATGCGGGAGTTCTTTTCGTTCAACGGCTATCGGGTTGATTGCGCGTCTGGCGAATCCGAGGCGCTGGCGTTTCTCGATAGAAGCGCCTACGACGTCCTGATCACCGATTTGCACCTCACGCCACAGCGATGCGCGGAAGGCATGAGGGTGCTGGCTCGCGCACGAAGCCGCAATCCCCGGGCGCTCCTCGTGATGCTGACGGCCTACGGATCGGAAGGGTCCGAGAACGAAGCGCTCAGTAACGGAGTGAACTTGTACGAAACCAAGCCGGTCGGGCTGGCGAAGCTGGCCGCAACGATTGAAGCCGCACGAAATGATCGATCGGCTTACACGAAGGCGAAGACGAGCGGGGAATGGGGTGGTTCATGTCCGGAGTAAGCCGGTCGCTGCGTGATGGCGTCGCCGCCGCGCAGGCACGGCAATTCGATCGCGCGCGGCCGTTGCTGGAGGAAGCGACGAAGGAAACGCCGGCGGATCCCGTCGGCTGGTTCTGGCTGGCCATCGCGTCGCCATCAGCCGGCGCCGCGATGCGCTGCCTGCGTCGCGCGCTGGAACTCGACGTCACGCACGAGCAGGCCCGCAACGGACTTGTCACCCTGCTGCAGACCGAAGCGCAGCGTCTCGCCGCCGCCGGCGCCCGCGCCGAAGCGCGCGAGCTCGCCCTCGAGGCGACGCGGCTCGCGCCGAGCGCCCAATCCGTGTGGCTCTCGATCGCCGCGATCACCGACGACCAGAAGGAGCGGCTGGACGCGCTTCGCAAGGCCGTCGCGATCACGCCTGACGACGCGCAGCTCCGCATGCGGTTGCGGCAGGCCCTGCTCGCTCGCGGCGTGATGCCGTCGACCGATCGCGCCGAAGCCCGCGCGTGTTTCAAGGAAGCCGCGGCGATCAATCCAAACGATCCGCGCGTCTGGCAGGCGCTGGCGAAGCTGGCAGAAACAACCGCCGAAGCCGTCGACGCGCTCCGCGAGCTGATCCGCGTCGCGCCGGACCAGCCGCACGGCCACTTCGCCCTGAGGAATGCCCTGGCGGCCGACGCACGCACACTGGCAGCGGCCGGCCACGTCGACGCGGCTCGCGCCCGATGGCAGGAAATCATTTCCACGTCGAACGGCGATGTCGAAGCCTGGCTCGGCGTCGCGGCCACGACATCGGACGAAGACGAAGCGGAGCAGGCGATCGAGACGGCGCACCGGCTGAATCCGACGCACGAAGAGGTAATCGAGGCCAAGGCGCGTCTCGAGCGCTCGAAGATCGATCCGGCGACGGTCGCGCCGCCGGCCGACGCGTTTGCCCGGTTCGATGCTCCCGGCGACGCGCTCGCGTCGCTCGCGTCCGCGGACGATGCGCTCGCCCAGCTCGATTCGACGCTCGACGCATTCGCTCAGCTGCCGGAACCGACGCCGGCGGCTGAACCCGTGCCGGCGCTGGCCGTGGAAGCCCCTCCGTCGCTCGATGCGTTCGCGCCGCTCCCGGAACCGACGACGGCCGCTGAACCTGCTCCGGCCCTGGACGTCCAG
>Ga0137395_10000342_pt1 | contig 18791 bp, 15 predicted proteins | sample czobulk216metaG_FD_108283 | JGI IMG/M metagenome (GOLD analysis project Ga0137395, IMG submission 108283) | Vadose zone soil microbial communities from Angelo Coast Range Reserve, California, USA - czobulk2.16 metaG | ecosystem: Environmental > Terrestrial > Soil > Vadose zone | place: USA...
AGAAATCTGGCGTCAGGATCGACAAATTTCTTGATCAACCACGGACACGCTACCCGGTCAACCTTTACGTTCTTCCGCGTAACCCATTCCATGCTTCACCTCACATGCCCAATCTCTAGTCTATGAGCAAGGCCACCATGCGGCAATTATTGCGGCTTGCTGCGCCGATTTGTTCTTGAAGAGCAGCGGTCATTTGGCCGGCGTGAACTGCCCAATGTCATAAATGCCAAATTGCTTTTCCAGTTCAGTCACCTGATCCACCGCCATGCCAAAGCCGTCGCCACCAAAGGTCTTGCGTTCAATACGCTCAAACTCCTCACCCATGGCGTCATACTCATGTTTGCTGACCAGGCTGTGCAGCGCAGGGAAGAGCACGGTGTCTTCGCGCGCCTCATGCGGGCGATACATGCGGTTGAACGCCACCAGCGACGAATTCAGGGTCTGCATGTCGCCGCTCTTTGCCGTGGCCACGATCCTCTCCGTTACGCGGCGGCCCATGGCGTGCTGAGCGCGCAGGTTCACGGTCAGCTCCACCAGCTTGCCGGATTGCTCAAAGCGCGGAAAGATATGCTCTTCTTCCAGCTTCTCGTGGTAGTCCTCAATAAAGCCCTTGATCAGCCCGGCCGACTTAGTGATCACCGCGGAGTCAAACTTTTCATTGGCCTGTATCCGGCGGATGGCTTCGTCATAGATCAAGAGCACCCGGTTCAGGACGCCATGCTCGCGCATGAGGTCTTCATTGGTGGAAACTTCTGCGTGCTCCTCTTTGGGGGCTGTCTTGGTCGCGGTTTTTTTCTGTGAGGCGAGCGTGGAGAGCGGCAGAGCGAGAGTCGAAGTAACCACAGAGGCGGTTCCGGCAATAAAAATGCGGCGAGATGTTTTCATTTTCGAAATCCTTAATGAGTATGTGTATGCGATGTACCCTTGGGACGAATACGCACAAACAATATAGCTCCGGCGGGATGCTGTCCGTAAACCGGCGTGAGGAAATCAGGTTTGCCATAGAACGTGACTTGCCCGCCCAACGCCGTGGCAAGGCCGGGAATGAGCGGAAATTCGCGGTCATACCCTATGGTGTAAGCCTGTATGCGGGCAAGAAATCGCTCGTCGAAGCCCGGCGGCTCGGGCTGTTTGCCCAGCAGCAGTTCGTTGGTGCGGTCCACATTTTCAATGCGTCCCCACACGCGATTGCGGGTGGCAAAGTTGAGCGTAGATTCAGCCAGATAACTGTTGAACACCTGGCCGGTCTGCATCACCCGATTTCGGCCCCACAGCAGTGTTGACGCCCAACTGCCCTTTGCCAGTGGACGGTTGTACATCACTGAAGCGGTCATTCTCTGCATGTCTTCCGCAGCATGAAGTTGCTCCGGGCTGGTAAGGTGGGCGAATGAATATTGCGCGCTCCAGTTTTGCCCTGGTTGAACGGTGAGCCTGGTGGACCATGAGTCGATTGCGCCCGAATCGATGTTCCAGCGAAACTCGTCCGGCTCGCGGCCATGAAAGCCGGAAAACTCGATGCGCGCTTGCTTGTACGTAAGCCCGCCTGTCACCACGTCATTGGCAATGTGGGTTGAATCCTGAAGATGATGTCCAAGGGCAGCTGCTGGGTTCTCTGAAGCGGACGCACGATGAGGGTAGGCGCTCGGCCCCATGGCCGGATCGCCCACAGAAGCCGCGTAAAAAGAGAGCAGTCCGTGGTCGCCCAGGCGCACGTCATACAACGCGGCCAATTCCATGAAGAAGTCATGTGGGTGCTGGCCGTCATTGATCGGCTTGCCGAAGGCCGTTTCTCCCTGCTGGAACAGCAGCGGATAGAAGCGCTTGGTCACCGTTGCCGGCTCCAGGCTGAGCATGGTGCGGAGCGTGAGTTCAGATCGGCCGAAGCTGCGCTGCGCCATGGGCATAAACCAGTTGGTAGAGAAAAATTTGTCGTAGCCGCGCGGGCCGCTTTGCTGCATTGCATTCACAAAAGCCACGCCATGAAACATGAAGAGCCAGTTGCCCTTGGGCAGCATGATCATCGGTTCAGCGGTGGAGTTTGGCTGGACCGAAGTGCCGGCGGTAGCGTGGTGAAGGATCTCATCGACAAAGTTACCCGGCTGGTGGTGCTCAGCGCCGTGCTGCATGCCCGGCATGTCCTGCATGTTTTGCTGTGATTGCTTTTTGTCAGGCTGTGCCTCGTCGTGTGTCGCGTGGTCATGCTCCTGCGCGGTGGCCGTCTCGCCAGTAAACGCCGCCAGGAATATAGATAACTGCAAGCAAAAAAGAGCAAGTAAAAATATGAATTTCATGAAAGCCTTTTGCCTGCTCCTGTTGAGCAGTGCTGCAATTCAGAGCATGGACTCCGCGCAATTCTGATATGAAGTGGTTACCGAAAAAGGCCAGGACAGAAGATCAGATGCGAAGCGGAAGGGGACCGGGCGGGTGGGAGGACGCGGCGGACATCTCACTCGAACGATTTTCCAGGTCGGCAGAGTAGAAAAGAGGTTGGTCTACGATTCCGACGGCAGACGGTGCGGGTGCTGCTTGCGCCGCATTCAGCAAGGCTTCAGGATAATGATCGCCGTTGCAGCAATTATGTTCTGAACTGGGTGCATCGGGCATCACTGGGGCAGGCCCATGGCAATCTGAACTCGCAGGGTTAAGCGCCCCTATCCTCGCCATAGCCACAAATTGGGCAGGGCACGATGCTTGGAGCAAAAGCACTGCCATCGCAGCGAATGCAGCAAACCTCGCGGCTGATCGACAAATCGAATGAATGGCCATTGCAAATTCCGCCGGCAAAGCCGTTCTGCAATCATAAATCATCGCGGCCGCGCCTGCCCGGGCGTCCGGGTGAGCGGGACGAGTATCAGGGTTGCTGCGTATACTATTTCACGCCGAATAGGAGGCCTCCGTGTCCAGGATTTCGCCTGCGTGTGCTGTATCTTTCATTTGTGTCTTTGCCTTTTTGACCCTACAGATCCGCGCTCAAGAAACGCCGCCACCTGCTTCTACTCAGGCGCCGCTGACCCTCACGCTCCAGGACGCACTGGCCCGGGCGCGCAAAAACAGCGTCCAGTTTCAAGCCGCCCTCACTGACCAGGGGCTGGCCCATGAGGACAAGGTGCAGGCGCGCGCCGCGCTGCTGCCCAGCCTCACCTATAACAACCAGTTCATTTACACGGAACCCAACGGGACACCCTCGGGTGTGTTTGTGGCCAACAATTCAGTCCATGAGTATATGAGCCAGGCGGACGTTCATCAGGTGATTGGCTACACCAATTACGCCGATTTTCGACGGTCGCGGGCGCTTGAGGCTGTAGCGCGCGCCAAGGCGGAGGTCGCGAAGCGCGGCCTGGTCGTCACCGTGGTGCAGGGCTATTACGGGCTGATTGCGGCGCAGCGCAAGTACGCCAACGCACAGCAGGCGGCGGCGGAAGCACAAGGATTTCTCGCTCTCAGCAAAAAGCTGGAAAACGGCGGCGAAGTAGCGCACTCGGACGTGCTCAAGGCGCAGATCCAGGCGAACGATCGCCAGCGCGATTTGCGCGAAGCCCAGCTTGCCATGGACAAAGGCCGCCTGGATCTGGCCGTGCTTCTGTTCCCCGATTTCAACCTGAACTATACCCTGGTGGACGACGCGCAGCTGGCTCCGCCGCTTATGACTTTTGATGAGGTCATGAAACAGGCGCAAAGCAGGAACCCGGAACTTCGCGCCTCAACAGCCGGCTTTCAGGCCGCGAAGTTTGAGGTTGCATCGGCGCAAAGCGCTTACTTTCCCACGCTGACGCTCGATTATTTTTACGGTATCGATGCTGCGCATTTTGCCGCACGTGAACCCGACGGCGTACGCAATCTGGGTTACTCCGTTGTTGCCACGCTCAACATCCCTATCTGGAATTGGGGCGCGACCCGCAGCAAAGTGGTCCAGGCCGACCTCAAGCGCAAACAGGCGCAGCGCGAGCTCTCATTCGCGCAGCGGAAATTGCAGGCGGACATGCGCGAGCTTTATGCCGAGGCCGAGGCCGCGCGAGCGGAAATGGAACTCCTGAAGAGCTCGGCGGAGCTGGCGGCGGAGAGTTTGCGGCTGACCAACCTGCGTTACCAGGGCGGGGAAGCAACCGTTCTGGAAGTGGTGGACGCCCAAAACACGCTCACCCAGGCGCGCAACGCCTTTAACGACGGCGAGGTCCGCGCGCGGACGGCTTTAGCTAACCTTCAAACCCTAACGGGTACAATGTAAATCTCAGTCATTATGGATAAGCGCAAACGTAAAGTGGCCTGGTTGGATGGGCTTGTGGTTACGGCGACCGTAATCTGCCTGGCGGCCGCCGGCTGCGGCAAGGGCGAAAAGCCAGAAGCGCCAGAGGTGAGCGTTCAGGCCGCGCCTGCCGCAAAAACCGATATCTCTCGCATCGTAAACACTGAAGCCGTGATCTTCCCTGTGGCGCAATCCGCCATTACCCCCAAGATCAGCGCTCCGGTGAAGAAGTTCTACGTTACTCGCGGACAGAAAGTCCGGCAGGGGCAATTACTGGCCGTGCTGGAGAACCGTGACCTTTCCGCCGCCGCGCTCGACAACAAGGGTGCATACGAGCAGGCCGAGGCGGCCTACAGCACCAGCGTGGGCGCGACCTTGCCGGAGGAAACGGCGAAGTCGGAACTCGACGTTCAGACCAAGCAACAGGAGCTGGATGCGCAGCAGAAACTTTATGCCAGCCGCCAGGACCTGTTCAAACAAGGAGCGCTGCCGCGCAAGGACCTGGATGCGGCGGCGGTAGCGCTGGCACAGGCCCGCAGCGCATACGACATCGCCAAGAAACATCTGGATGGATTGAACGCGGTGGGCAAGCAGGGAGCCCTGAAGTCGGCTGGAGGACAGTTGACTTCGGCCAAGGGCAAGCTCATGAACTCTCAAGCGCAGCTTAGTTATTCTGAAGTCCGCAGTCCCATCAACGGCGTGATTACTGACCGGCCGCTTTATCCCGGCGAGATGGCCTCAACCTCGACGCCGCTGCTCACCGTAATGGATATTTCGCAGATCATTGCCAAGGCCCACATTCCGCAAAGCGACGCACTCCTGCTTCATAAAGGCGACCAGGCTTCAATCACTCTGGCGGGGCTGGACCAGCCGGTAAGCGGCAAAGTTTCATTGATCAGCCCGGCGCTCGATCCTAACAGCACCACGGTTGAAATCTGGGTGCAAGCCGCCAATGCTGACCAGGAGCTGCGTCCCGGCATGAGCGCCCAGGTTTCGATCACCGCGCAAACGGTGAAGGACGCGCTGGTGGTGCCCGCTTCGGCTCTACTCAACGCAAAGGAAGACACAGCCCAGGTGATGGTGGTGGATGCGCAAAGTCAGGCGCAGAGCCGCGATGTGAAGATTGGCATCCAATCGGGAACCGGGGTCCAGATACTTTCCGGGCTCAAGCCGGGCGAAATCGTCGTGACTCAGGGAGCTTACGGGCTGCCGGACAAGACGAAAGTAAAGATCGAGAAAGCCGAAGCCGAAGCCAAAGGCGAGGGCGACGCAAAGAGCGATGATTCCAAGTCCGGCGAGAGCAGTGCCGATAAACCCAAGCCCGGAAAAGACAGTGCCACCAAGGACAAGGGCAAAAAGGACTAGGCCGGATGGCGGATGAACCTAAGGTCACGAACGGCGCCGAGGTCAAGGCGCTCCCGCGCCGGCACTGGCTGGCGCAGAATTCCAAGTCGGTCATATTTCTTCTCGTCGCTGTTGCTCTGGTGGGCGGTTACCAGGCTTTCAATATTCCGGTAGCTGTTTTTCCTTCCACGGATTTTCCCCGCATCGTGATTGGCATTGATAACGGCGTAATGCCTATCGATCAGATGATGGTGACGATCACCCGCCCAGTGGAGCAGGCGGTGAACTCTGTGCAAGGGCTGGAGACGGTGCGCTCCATCACCAGCCGGGGCTCGGCGGAAGTTGATTTGTTCTTCAACTGGCAAGTGGATATGTTCCAGACGCTCCAACTGGTGGACGCGGCGCTCTCCAAGGTGGCAACGGAACTTCCTCCGGGTACAAAGATCCAGAGCCATCGCCTGACCTTTGCATCATTTCCCATTCTGGGGTATAGCCTGACTTCCGATAGAGTCCCGCAGACACAGCTTTGGGAGATGGCGACTTATCAGATCGCGCCGCGCCTGAACCGCATGAACGGCGTGGCCACGGTGATTGTTCAGGGCGGACAGGAGCCCGAATTTCAAATCACGCCCAGTCCTGCCAAATTGCTGGAAACTTCGGTGACTGTCACCGACATCCTGAATGCGGTGAAGGCCACGAACCTGGTGGATTCTCCTGGCCTGTTCGAGCGCAACCACCAACTGGTTCTGGGTCTTGTAAACGGGCAGGCACGCACTGCCGACGACCTGGGCAAAACGGTCATCAAGAATACTCCGGCGGGAATTCCTGTTCGCATTGGTGACGTGGCCACGGTGCAGCAGTCGGTGAAGCCCCTGTACACAATTGTGCGTGCTGACGGGAGGCCCGCGGTGCTGCTCAACATCAATCGCCAGCCGGACAGCAACACCGTGGAGGTCGCCAACGAGGTGCATACCGAGGTTGAGCGCATTCGCAGCACGCTTCCTCCAGGTGTCCGCATTGCACCTTTTTATGACCAGTCAGGAATCGTGCAGGACTCCATCAAGAGCGTGCGTGATGCCATTTTTCTTGGCCTGCTGCTTTCCGCAATTGTGTTGGTGATCTTTCTGCGCGACTGGGGCAGCTCCGTGGTCGCCGGCCTGGTGATTCCGGTCACAATCTTTGTGACCTTCATTGTGCTTCGGCTGCTGGGCCAAAGCTTTAACCTGATGACTCTGGGCGGGCTTGCCGCGGCGGTCGGGCTGGTGATTGACGACGCGATCGTGGTGGTGGAAAACATTGTCCTGCATCGCGACGCCGGTGAAGGAAGATTTGAGGCGGTCCAGAGCGCGCTGTCAGAGATCACGGTTCCGCTGGTTGGGTCCACGCTCACGCCCGTCGTAGTCTTCTTGCCGCTGATCTCCATGACCGGCGTGTATGGGACATTCTTTCGCGCGCTGGCGGTTACCATGTCCGCCGCGCTGCTGACCTCGCTGGTGCTGGCATTGACCTGGACGCCGACACTGAGCCTTTTCCTGCTGCGTCGCAAAGGTGCTGAGGAAGCTGCTCCCGGTGAAGAGAGCGCCGACGTGGACAAAGAGATCCGCAAGCTGATGGCGGCGGAGGAAGCATCCATGAAAGGCTTCTTTGGCCGCATCATAGAATTTTACGAGCGCTGGCTGCGCCGGGCGCTGGAACATCCGCGATGGCTGCTGGGCGGCGCTGTGGTGCTCATAGCGGTTTCGGGTTTATGTTTTTATTTCCTGGGCTCAGATCTGCTGCCGGAGATGGATGAGGGCGGCTTCATTGTTGATTACCTCACGCCGCCCGGGACCTCACTGCAGGAAACCGACCGAATGGTAGCTCATGTGGAGCAGATTCTGCGCGAAGTACCGGAAGTTGAAAGTACATCGCGCCGGACAGGCTTGCAGCTTGGACTGGCAGCCGTAACCGAGGCAAATTCCGGCGATATATCCGTGAAGCTGAAATCCAAAAGAAGCCGCGCTGTTAACGAGATCATGTCCGATGTACGCGCGACAATCAAAAAGGAAGAGCCGGCGGTGGACATTGATCTAAAGCAACTCCTGCAAGACATGATTGGCGACCTTACCGGTGCACCGCAACCGGTGGTAATCAAACTGTTCTCTGAAGATCCAAAACTGCTGGAAGAGCAGGCCCCGCGTGTGGCTGACGCAATTGAAAAGGTCAAGGGTGTTGTCGATCTGAAGAACGGGATTGAGAACACCATGAGCGGCCCGGCGGCGGAGTTCAGGGTGAATCCAACCGTGGCGGCGAAATCAGGATTCACGGCAGAAGAAGTCTCCACCGACGCGACGGCGGTGTTGCAGGGAGTGACTGCGAGCAATTCTCTGATCGCCAACAACCGCGCGTATAGCATCCGTGTGCGGTTTCCAGATCAGAACCGCGCGTCGCTGGAGGCCATGAGCAATACGCTGCTGACCAGCTCCAGCGGCAAGACAGCCACCCTTGGTTCGCTGGCACAACTCACCCAGTTGCCCGGACAAACCGAGATCACCCGTGAGAACCTGCAACGCCTGGTGGAAGTAACGGCGCGCCTGGAAGGCGTGAGTCTGGGAAGCGGCATGACCAAAGTACAGAAAGCCGTCGCCGACTTGCATTTGCCATCTTCCATTCGGGTCACTTATGGCGGTCTCTTCGCGCAGCAGCAGAAAGATTTTCATGACATGGCAGTGGTATTGGTGCTGGCGATCATCCTGGTGTTTACGGTCTTGCTGTTCGAATTCCGCAGTTTCTCCGCGCCGCTGGCCATTCTGAGTTCCGCGTTGCTTTCGATTTCAGGAGTCGTTCTCGCGTTGCTGGTCACGGGAAAGACGGTGAATCTGGCATCGCTGATGGGGCTGATCATGGTCATCGGCATCGTTGCGAAAAACGGCATTCTATTGCTCGATGCGCACAACAAATTCGCGCACGCCGGATTTGAGCCGGAAGAAGCCATGATCCAGGCCGGACGCAGGCGCTTGCGTCCTATCTTTATGACTGCGCTGGCCACCATGGCCGGCATGTTACCGCTGGCCTTCGCGCTGGGCGCTGGTTCTGAGATGTTGCAGCCGCTGGCCATCGCTGTGATCGGCGGGATACTGATTTCAATGGTGCTCTCGCTCATCGTTACCCCGGCGGTGTATTTCTATCTGGGGAAAAGAAAGGCTGTAAGTGGTTGAGCCTTCGGATGGTCTTATAGTTATGATTATCGCTGCTGTCGGAATATTAACCAGTTTAATGGGCTGCGGCTTTAAATGTGATTGCGTTCGCTTTGAAAATAAAGGTATAGTTCGCTTTGCAACATGCGGCGTTTCCTGTCCATCACGACCGTTTTAGCTCTGGTTTCGTCCATGCTGTCACCCATTATGGCGGCAGCGTGCACCGGAACCGGGAAGGCCGTTTCCTGTCATGCGACGCCAACGCCCCATTGTGACCGGGGTATGCATCAGCACCATCACCACGATGCTGAGCCCCCGTCCAATTCCGTATCGGCTGGCGACGATGACGCAAAATGTCCCATGGATTGCTGCACGCCGGGACATCCGCGCTCGGGAGCCGCAGTTTCCGCAATTTCCTCTCTTCCCCCACTGGCGGTGAGCGACCAGAATTTTCACTTCGTTCCGGTCACTTTCACCAGCGCCGGTTTCTCTTCGCATACTGACCGCGGTCCGCCGCTAACTTAAGACGCGGCGCACGCAGGGACGCGAGAACCACGCCTTCAGTTTCCTGGTTCTCCGGCTCATTGGCTAAATACCTCAACCTGAAGCTGTGCTGATGCAACGCGACTGCCATCCGGCGCGCGTTTGCGTGTTCCGAAAGGCAGCGCTTGATCAGATTGAAAAGCCGATTTGGTGATTAACGATGTTTGAAACGGGACCACGGGTTCCAGGGAATGAAAATGTCAAAACGATATATTGCAATCATAGTTTTGCTGGCGCTGCTTGCGCCGCTGCAGGTTTTTGCCTCAGTGTTTGGAACGGTCAAGGCCATTGTTCATGACCCACAGCACCGGCCGGTGCAGGGAGCCAAGGTTGAGGTGCAGAGCCAAACTTCGGCTTTCAAGACTTCCGGCACAACCGGAGAAGACGGAATCGCCACGGTGCTGAACGTTCCCGTGGGCGAATATAACGTCAAGATCGTCTCCTCCGGATTCGTGGCGGCGCAGCAGTCCGCGACCGTCACTTCCGGCAATGTTCAAGAAGTGCATTTTGCGCTGGCGCTGGCACAGCACCAGGAAACGGTGGAGGTTTCGGGAGAGCCTGCGCTGGTGAACCCTTCTTCATCAACGCCGCAAACGCTGGTGAGCCGCAATGACATTGCACAAACTCCGGGCGCTGACCGGACCAACAGCCTGCAAATGATTACCGACTACACGCCCGGCGCATACATGGTGCATGACCAGTTGCACGTGCGTGGCGGACACCAGGTGACTTGGGCGATTGACGGCGTGCCGGTGCCCAATACCAATATCGCCAGCAATGTGGGGCCGCAGTTTGATCCCAAGGACATTGACTTTGTTGAGGAACAGCGGGGCAGTTACTCCGCGGAATACGGTGATCGAACCTATGGTGTGTTTAACGTGGTCACCCGTTCGGGATTTGAGCGCTCGCGTCAGGGCGAGTTGGTCACCAGCTATGGCAATTACAACACCACAGACAACCAGTTGAGTTTTGGCGACCACAATGACCGTTCCGCGTATTACTTCAGTCTGAACGGAAATCGCACCGATCACGGACTTTCAACTCCTACCAGCGCGAATATCCACAATCAAGGCGTGGGCGGCGGGGTCTTCACCTCGTTGATTCTCAATGCAACGCCGAACGATCAACTGCGCTTTGTCGGAGCAGCACGCACGGACTACTATCAGGTTCCGATCGATCCCAACGCCGATCCGGTGAAAGACCGCGAGCGCGAACAGGACATCCTGGGCAATTTCTCATGGATTCACACGATGGGCCCGGGAATCGTGCTTACGGTCTCGCCTTCATATCATTTCAACCGCGCGGCCTTTGAAGGCGGGCTAATTGATGTTCCAATATCGACCGATAACCGCGCCTCATCCTATGTGGGCGGGCAGACTTCGCTGGGAGTGGTGAAAGGGCGGCACAACGCCAAGATTGGATATTATGGCTTTGCCCAGCATGACAACACGCTATTTGCCCTGGCAGCCAATGATGGAAGCGGAGACGCGATCAGCCAGCGCGAAAAAATCAGCGGCAACGTGCAAGCACTTTTTGTGGAAGACCAGTTCAAGGCCTTCTCCTGGCTCACCATCAATGCCGGAGTGCGCTTTACCCGTTTTTCCGGCGCGATCACAGAAACTGCAGGCAGCCCGAGGATCGGCGCCGCCATTCAAATTCCTCATCTCGGTTGGGTCATTCGCGGATCGTATGGCCGTTTCTATCAGGCGCCACCGCTGAGCACGGTGACCGGGCCTCTACTGCAAACCGCCCTCGACCAGGGCCGGCAGTTTGTGCCGTTGCGCGGTGAACGCGACGAGCAGCATGAATTCGGCATCACCATTCCCATACGGGGCTGGGCTTTTGAGGCCGATAATTTCCGCACCGGCGCGCACAACTTTTTCGATCATGACGTGATTGGCAATTCCAATATCTTTTTCCCACTGACCATCCAGGCAGTAAGGATCAAAGGAACTGAGGTGACGGTCCGCGCGCCAAAAGTGATGAAACGAATTGATATTCACCTGGCTTATTCCCACCAGTCAGCGGAAGGATCTGGAGGAGTCACCGGTGGGTTTATTGATCCTACGGCTCTTCCTGACGCCGGCTTTTTCTTCCTCGATCACGATCAGCGCAATACCCTGAGCACTGGGTTTAGCGCCGTGCTTCCACGCAAGGCATGGCTCTCCGCTAATTTTGTCTATGGATCAGGCTTCTTGAACGGTGGCGGTCCGGACCATCTTCCCAGCTATGAAACCGTGGATCTGGCCTTGGGAAAGTCCTTCGGAGAAAACTGGTCAGCCAAGGTCACCGCGACCAACTTGAGCAACAAACATTATTTTGTCGACCTGAGCAACACGTTTGGTGGCTCGCACTTCGCCGATCCGCGGATGGTGGCTGTGCAGTTGCGCTATAAGTTTCACTACTGAGTGTGTGAGGAGCGCGCGGCCGCAGAAACTGGAGCGGCCGTGATGGCTTTACGAATATTTGCTTCCGGCGCTTTATCGTTGAAATTAACGGATCCGTTTTTCACTTCGACGCCGAGCTTCTTCCAGAGCTGGTCGAGATCGACCGGCGCGGGCTTGTCGCGCATTTCGTTATAGAGGGTACGCAGAACAGTTGATCCTGTAGCCTTGTCGCCAATGGCCAGGGTTTTCTCAATGTCCCAGTTTTCGGCGATGTTGCCGCCGGCGCGGTTGATGCCGCGCAGGGCGTCTTCCAGTCCCTTGCGGTTATTTGTGCGTTCGCGGATGCGGATGTCTGCCAGCAGGCAGAACATCGCACCGCCCCAGTAAGTCCGGCCCCAAGTATGTGTGTTGTCCAAACCATGGTCGCCAGGACCTGGCTCTCCCTTGGGCATGTCGTGCACAAAGGTCCGCCACAGCTCGTCCACCTGCATCAAACCCACTCTCACCCGCGCCACAGGCTCAACGTAGGTCGAGATGCCCTCTTCAATCCAGTGCTGGTCGTCTTCCATGGAAGGAAACGCGAGGTGGATCATTTCATGGACCAGCACCCAATCGTCCTTGGTCTCTGCGATGTCCGCATCGCGCCCGACGCTGATCATAATGAGGCCGCCATCTTTGGCATAGGTGACGCCGTGGCGAATGCCCGAGCCATTGCTGCTGCGAATCACGAGCGTGAGGTGTGGGACAGGAAAGCGGCCGTAATAGCTCGATACCGCATTGGCGCAGGCCTTCACCCAGTCCAGCAGGTCCTGGTGTGAGAGCTTCGTGGTTTCGCCGGGCAGGGTAACGTCGATGGTTGCGCCGGGAACTTTGAGAACGGCAGAGTTAGGATCGCTCTGCTGGCCGCCGATCGGCTTGAGCCAAGTAAATACAAGAAGAGCTGGGACGAAAAGACTTTTGAAACTATAAGTGCCCATGATGACAGACTAACATCCGTCTCATGGTGTGGCGGCTTGGGCCCGCTTCTTCCGTTTTGCGGCGATCAGGGTGTCGAGAGAAAGTTTTCCCGGGCCGAAAATCAAGATCAGCAGGGACACCAGCAGGAACGGGAATGGATCAGCACCGAAAAAGTTTTTCGGCTCTGAAAAGAAAGTGGTCAGCGCCTCGCGGTCCGCGGTGATATAGGCCACAATCATGTTGATGACCAACGGAACCGCAATCAACCGCGATGCCAGTCCGAGGATCAGAAGAATGCCGCCGACGGTCTCCAGTGAGGCATTGAAGTAGGCATTCAAAGTTGGCGCCGGAATTCCTAAGTCGGTGAAGAAGCTGACAACTTTATCTATGTGTGAGAACTTGCCGATTCCGCTCTGTAAGAACTGCCAGCCCCAATAGGCGCGAATGGCCAGCAGGAAGGGCGATTGAAGGAAATCCTCGGCCTTCACCAGCCATCCGTAGGCGACCTCAGCTTTTTGCGTCAAGGATTTCATGGTTGAGCTTCGTCTTTCGGTGGGCGGCAGAACCATCCCAGGCCTGACCAGTTAGCGAACCAGTCATGCAATTGTTCCATCACACGCTCTAATTTTTTCCCCGACCAGTTGACGGATGACTCGATCGCCTGCGAAAGGGGCTGGCCCTGCTGCAATGCGCGCAGCAAAGCAAACGCTTCCGGCTTCAAGCGCTTAAAGTAGACGATGTTGTCCTGCCTGTGGACAGCCAAGAAGGTCTTTTTCGCCTTCGGCAGCGGATATTGCTTGTGCGGCTTTGCGTCCGAATGCTCCATTATCACCACGTTGCTGGCAATGTCACTCTCCGGCTCTTCGGTTTCCCGGACCTGCAGGAGAAATTCATCCATGGGATAGGCCAGATCAAGCAGAAAAAGATTTGGCTGCAAGTGGAAGACAGGATCTTCACCCAATGCCTGTAGTTCGTCCTGCGTCAGCTTGGGAAACTCAGCGGCATCATAGGCCTCAATGTCGGCCCATTCCAGGCGCACCATGTCCAGCGCGATTCGTTCTTGTCCGGCGGTAAACTCCGGATGCCGGCGGAGCCAGGCTTCCAACCGAGATCCGAGATTACGCAGAGTAAAAGATTCAGACGGCAGTTCGGTGAGATACGCCAGCAGGATTTTATCGAACTTCTCCTGCCCGACCACAGCGCGCAGGCCGGGAAAATCGTCAGCCAAAGAAGAAAGAATGCGGAACCAGTAAACGCGGTTATAAATCTCCAGGCGCTCAACCGAGGTCAGCCGGTCGTTGGGCTTCACAATCTCTTCCGCAATCTCTTTCGTCGAACGGCCATCGAGCGTGCGCTCGCGCATGCGCTCGTCTTCCGTCAGCGGCTGGCGGACAACGTCAAAGACGGCGCGCTGGAGTTGTTCTAAATTCATGTGACCCCCGTTCATGTGGCCCGGGTTCATGACGCCACCGCCGAATTCGCCGGAACAAACTTCTTGGCTTTCAGGGCTTCTTTGTGGACTTCATCGAAGGAGGGAATATGGTCGTCCCACTCCAGAAGCGTTGCCGTGGGACCAACCAGCTCAATGGCCTTGGCATAAAGCTCCCATACCGGATCGATCACCGGGTGATCGTGGGTATCGAGAATGTATTTCTCGTACTTGGAGTGTCCTGCGATGTGGATCTGAGCCACGCGCTCGACGGGAACGCTCTTCAGGTATTCAAACGGATCAAAATTATGATTGCGGGAGGAAACGTAAATATTGTTGACGTCGAGCAGGATGCCGCAGTCCGCATCTTCCACCACTTCGTTGAGGAACTCCCATTCCGTCATTTCCGAGACGTGGAACTCGGCGTAACTGCTCACGTTTTCCACCGCGATGGGCACTTCCAGGAAATCGCGCGCCTCACGCACTTTCTGCGCCGTGCGTTTGGCGGCTTCGAACGTGTAGGGCATGGGCAGAAGATCGTGGGAATAACGGCCATCAACGCTGCCCCAGCAGAGATGGTCCGTGAGCCAGGGAGTGTTGGTGCGGCGGACAAGCTTTTTCAGGCGAGTGAGATGCTCGCGATTGAGAGGCTCAGCCGAGCCGAAATACATGGAGACCCCGTGCTGTACCACCCGATAGCGTTCCAGGATCTGGTCCAGGACGTGGAGCGGCCGGCCGCCATCAACCATGAAGTTTTCGGAAATGATTTCAAACCAGTCGACGACCGGTTTTTTTTCGAAAATATGATTGTAATGAGGGATGCGCAGCCCAATGCCGACACCGTAATCTTTGTTTCCGTTGAAGCGATTTGCGGGCATAAATCTATGATGTATAGGGCGGAAGAAAGTTACGATGTCTCAGAAAACAGAGGACCAGCGGCCGGGCCACCGGCCCTCTTGGACAACTGAGAGGGCCAGTCGCTATTTCTTGTCGCCCTCTTTTGCTTTTTCCATGGGCTTGCCGTCTGTACGGCACTCGCCTTTGCCTTTGCAATCATTCTTACCCTTGGTTGTTCCGCAGCCACCCTTGCCTTTGCAGGAGTTTTGGCCTTTACAGGCGTGTTTTTCTTTCTTGCCCTTGGTGGCCTTTTTGCCGCTCTCGGAGCTGGTGTCCTTCTTGTCTCCGCCGGTGTTCTGGGCGAAGGCATTCTGGCCAGCAACAAATCCCGTCAGGGCTGCTCCCATAAGCAGTAAACGCACGGACTTAGTCATGTGTAAATCTCCCTTCCTCATTTTAGGTACGTCTGCCGAGAGCATCATCTGGACTGAACAATGCGGGGGCCCTCAGCACCCTCGGCAATCGCTTTTGTGAAGTACGCACAGCAGTACAAATCGGATTGGTTCGATTCATGCTTAAAGCGGCGGCGCATACCGCCGGCAAAGGGTGAACTCTTGCACAGATATAGGGACAGATATGCGTGGAAATACTACCATGCGGGTGCAAGGGGAAAGAAGCACTTTTCCGTACAGGGGTATGGCGGGCCGGATACCAGTCATTTTTTCCTTTGTATCAGGAAGTGTGCCAGTTCTTTAAGCGTCTGCGCGCGCTGGGCGAAGGAATCGAGAGCGGCACAGCCGGAGCTTACAAGCGCGTCAGCCTGGCGCAGAGATTCGTCAATCCCAAAAAGAGATGGGTAGGTCGCTTTCTCTGATGCGGTGTCCTTGCCAGCGGTCTTGCCCAACTGTTCTGATGATTGAGTCACGTCAAGCACATCGTCCACGATTTGAAATGCCAATCCAATCGAGCGGCCGAAGTCCCGCAGCCGCTGGATTTCAGCATGCGTTCCGTTGGCGTACAGACCGCCGCTCACCAGGCTCGAGGTGATCAATGCCCCGGTCTTGGAGCGATGAATGTATTCGAGCGTTGCCGCGTCAGGCTTGTGGCGCTCGGCTTCAAGGTCTTTTACCTGTCCGCCGATCATGCCGTCAACCGTCCCTGTGCCGCGGGCAATTTCTTCAATGATCTTTACGCGCGCTTCCGCCGGACATTTCAATCGTGCCAGCACTTCATAAGCCTGGGTTTGCAGCGCGTCGCCGGCCAGAATGGCCAGCGCTTCACCAAAGACAATGTGGCAGGTAGGCTTGCCGCGGCGCAGATCGTCATTATCGAGGGCAGGCAGGTCATCATGAATGAGCGAGTAGGTGTGCAGCATTTCCAGCGCGCTGCCTAACTCTTCAACGCCTTCAGGCACACACCCGGCAATCATGCGCGCGGCTTCCATGCACAGGATGGGCCGCAGGCGCTTGCCGCCGGCAAAGACGCTGTGCCGCATTGCCTGATGAATGGAATCGGGCCGCACGGTGGCCGCAGGCAAAAGTCTTTCAAGCGACGCGTCGATCGTGCGCTGGCCCTGCTCCAGGATCTCTTTCAGCATGAATAATGAGTATAAAACATCGCCTGATCGCGCGAGATCGGAAGAGCAGAACTTACCGCGGATTGACGCGGATGAACGCGGATCGAAAAAAATTCACCCATCTGGGATTATGTGCGATTGCAGCGATTCACCTGAGCGAAGGGAAGGAACCGGAAAACAAAAAAGGAGCACCTTGCGATGCTCCTTTTGCTTTGGACGGGAGGAGCGAACAACTTGAGCTGTTTTGCGGGCGTCTGAGGCCCGCAGGCGAAATCCTGAGCGAAGCGAAGGAACTTGCTACGCGGCGTGGGCGTGAGCAATCGTTTGTGTATTGCTCGCGGCCAGGACAATGGCGCGCACATCAGAGGCGTAGCAGCAATCGGAAGCTCCCGCGGCCAGCGCGTCCGACCACATTCTTTCGTCCGCCAGGCGATGGGTGCAGATGATCCGGGTGGCGGCAAATTCGCGCTTGAGCTGCTGCACCTCACTGAAAGCAGCCAGTTCAAGGTCAATAATCGCCACGTCAGCACGGTGTCTGGGGATTGCGTGCCGCAGTCCATCCAGGTCACCGGCCACGTGCACTACGCGGAAATGATTGTAAAGCGACTTCGCCAGCACTTCCGCAGTTTTGCTGTTGCTTTGAGCGACAACTACACTGAGCGGTTTCATCGAGCATTTCCTCAATTGGCTGGAGCGAAAACAAACGGCGCTGCTTCCGCTGAACTTACAAGCTGCGGGACTCCGCAGGCTGAGGAACTATTTCTTCATCGAATGCTGGGCCTTCTCGGCGGCTTCGTAAGGCTCAGGTTGTAACTTTCCGTTCTGTCGAAGAAGTATCTCGACTTTGCCTTCTGCTTCCTCCAATTCCTTGCGGCAGGAAGAAGAAAGCTTCAGCCCTTCTTCAAAGAGCTTCAAGGCCTGCTCGAGCGGAATGTTGCCTTTCTCGAGCTCATCCACGATTTGTTCCAGACGTTGAAGACAGTCTTCAAATTTGGGCACAGGGCCGAAACTCCACGGATCATTTTACTCCGGGAAAGAGAAGCCGTTCTGGATTTTTTTCTGGAGGAAATGAATGGAGATTCAGGCAATTGCCAGGATCGCCGAAATTGCCAAAGATTGCCAAAATTGAAAACCCCAAAACCTTTGAAACGCAGAGGAACAGAGGAGGCGGAGGATTGGTTAGATCTTTAGATCTGGTGATTGGTCTGTCCAACGTCAAGGTTATGATTTTCGATCGCGCGCAATCACTGAGACTCCGCGCGATTCCCCTTCCTCCGCTACCTCTGTTCCTCTGTGTTTCAAAGGTTTTGGGTTTCATTCCGGCAATTGTTGACACTCACACTCCCACCGTCGCCGACCCGGCGACTCCATCAAGCACTTCAATCGCCGAGCTATAGCGTCCCAGCGGCGCGGCGACTTGCGCGCCCTGCACCAGGCCGCGTACCTGTTGCAGCATTTCGCGCGCGATCGTGATTCCTTCCGCCCTTGCCGCTTCGGCGTTCGGGGCGCGGGCCATGCGCTCAACGATCGAATCGGGCACGGAGACGCGCAGCTCATTCTTCATAAACTCGGCATTGCGCACGCTGGTGAGCGGCCATATGCCTGCCAGCACCGGAATGCGGTGATGGTCGATGCGGCGGAGAAACTGCTCCAGCAGCGCGATATCAAACACCGGCTGTGTCACGGCATATTCGGCGCCGGCCTCAACTTTGTATTCGAAGCGGCGGACTTCTTCGTCAATATTCACGATTCCCGGGTTCGCGCCCACACCAATCATAAACCTGGTGCCGGAGCCGATGGGGTTGCCGCCCACGTCCAGGCCAAAATTCAAATTGTGGACAATATTCACCAGGCCGATCGCGTCAACATCAAACACCGCCGTGGCGTCAGGATAGTTGCCCAGCTTGGGCGGATCGCCGGTAATGCAGATCAAGTTGTGGATGCCGGTGGAGTACGCGCCCAGCAACTCTGACTGCATGCTCAGCACGTTGCGGTCGCGGCAGGTGAAGTGCAGCACGGTCTCGATCCCCGCCTGCTGCTGGATCAGTATGCACAATGCCAGATTGCTCATGCGCGCCGAGGCGCGAGGGCTGTCAGGAATATTGATGGCGTCAATGCCCGCGGCTTTCAGAAACTTTGCTCCTTCAACTTCCTTGCGGCAATCAACGCCCTTGGGCGGAACGATTTCCACCAGCGTGACAAACTCGCCGGTCGCCAGCTTCTTGCCCAGGTTCGACCGCTGGGCCATCGGAGGCGGCGTGATGGTGGATTCGCGCTTGGCCTCTGTGATCACGCGAAA
>Ga0137395_10000344_pt1 | contig 18784 bp, 13 predicted proteins | sample czobulk216metaG_FD_108283 | JGI IMG/M metagenome (GOLD analysis project Ga0137395, IMG submission 108283) | Vadose zone soil microbial communities from Angelo Coast Range Reserve, California, USA - czobulk2.16 metaG | ecosystem: Environmental > Terrestrial > Soil > Vadose zone | place: USA...
CAGTTGTCGAAGGGAGCGGACGTGAGCATGCAAAACCCGCCCCATGCTGCAATGAATGCGCCCAGTGGGCCACGCAGGCCCCAAATCTTTACCGAGTTCTCTCTGCTTGCGTCGCTACGTGCGAACGTAGTGTGCAGAATCAGATAGGCGCAGGAAAGCCCCGTAAGCACAGCTCCAAACTGGATGGCCAAGTGGGCGGGTGTCCAAAATGTGTCTCGTCCGATTCCTCTATGCCAGGAAATATCCCAGTAAAGGCCCACGGTTGTGGACGTTACTGCCAGAGCGGCCAACCACACATACCAGGGCACCGCGCTCACTCGGATCGAAGGCAGTTCCCTTACCGCCGCAGAGTCTGCCACCGCCATTCGTACGCTTTCTGCCATCAAATCCCCGCTTTTGAGAATGGAAACACGGCATCCGGAGCAGTCACTGGTCCATCGACGAGCATATAAGTAACGATGGCCGTTCCAATCGCACGCCTACGGTCATCGGTGAGCTCCACGCTACCCAAGATGAATCCACTGGCGGTCTTCCGTCGCTTCGGCGAATTGCTCGATCCGCTCTTGCGTGAGGCTGAGCCACCCCGTGACGCCAATTTCGCGGCCTACACATTTTTTTAACGACTCCAGATCTTCCAGATCCACTGTCGGCATCGACACTCTCCTTCGAACGTCTGGCACTCCGGTCAAGCGCGTCTGGCGCTCAATAAACATCTCCGCCAGCTAATCGATGACGAGTCAATGTTTCCCATTACGGCCGAGTCGTTATTGGCGAGAAGACTGCAATTCTCGGAGGGCTTAACAAGCTCGCATAGCCGACAAAGACCTGGTGCGATGCGGGATCCACAACCAGAGTGTGTGCTCCGTAGTGAGTGCTTATCTGGTCCAACAGGCGGTATGTGTCTGGACCATCCTGTTGAACCACATCAAACTTCCCAGATTTCCCGGCGGCATAGATTCTGTGCAGAGTAGCGTCAAATGCAACTGAGTCCGGGCCTCCCCCAATCTTCAAAGAGGCGATCACTTGGTGACGTTCCAGATCAAAAACCACGAGTTTGGCATTATGGGAACAGACAGCAAAGAGCCGCTGCTGCTCTGAGTCGATCGCCACTCCGGTCGGCCCTTCACAGGGAGCGAGAGACCATTTTCCGACAATCGTTCTCTGGGCCAGGTTGATGGCGGCGACCATGTTGGTATCGTTAAGGTTTTGATAGAGCAAGCCGGTATGAGTGTCCAACGCCGGATATTCGGGTTTGGCCTCTAGAGCGATGGTTCCTACGGCGGTGCCGGCGACAGGATCAATCAGGGTTGCCAGGTGCGCGTCGCCATTGGCAACGTAGACGAGCTTGCTGGTTGGGACGTAAAGTATGGCGTCCGCATCGTCCGCGACAGGGATACGTTTGATTGGCTGAAGGCTGGTAGGGTCAAAGACATCTACCGTATTGTCTTCGCCGCGCGTTACGAAGGCTACATTCTGCGAGGGCATTAACACCACACCGTGGACCGCGCCGCCACCAGGGAGTGTAGATATGTTGGTGGCGGTGGTTTGCGTGGTCGGATCCAGCGTTACTTTGAACACATTCCCGGAAGATTCGGCGGTGACGAACAAGATGTGATCTCTTAGCGTCAAGTAATCGAGCACATTTAGTCGCCCGGTCTGAGGCAGGGCGATAAAACCCTGGAAGGTCATGAAGCGAGATCGACTCGGGGTTCCCGGGACGACCAGATATATCAATACCGAAGCGGCGACAGCGATCAACACCAGCGCAATTATCCCCGCTATCTTGAGTACTTTTTCCATGTATGTATCGAGCCTCTCCTCATGGGTTGTTAACCCGTGTCACGTCGCTTTGCATCACAAACATAAATAGAATGGGGTGCGTCTGAGACAACTGGCCAGAGGGTCGCATCAATGACTTTCACTGATCCATGTAAGTGCGCTCTCACGAAACATTAACGAAACCAGCTCTAGGGTTGCTTTAAGATCAGCACTTGGAACGTTTCTGGGACGACGGACGGAAACCTGCTGCCCTCCGGCTTAGGTCCAAATTTGGCTGACGAAAGATAGATGGTGTGGGTTTTCAGGTCCATCGCCATGGTCCGGGCACCGGGCTCGGTCTCGACCGTGTCGAGCACAGAATACGTATCTTTCCCTCCCTGGCGGACTACGGTAAGGGTCGCGTCGACATTGGATGAGAAGGCCTGTTTGGTGCCGGGATCATACAGAGCGCCGTCCGGGTGCACGCCGATCGGCAAGCTTGAAATGACCTTGCCGCTGTCGGCATCCACGACCACCATGGTCTTGTTACCGCAGGTGGAAAACAATCGTCGGTTTTCGCGGTCCATCGCCAGCCCGGCGGGTTCCTCGCACGGGGCTAAGGACCAGTGAGCTCTAACGGTCAGGCCGCCGGTGTCGATTTGAGCAATCTCGCCCTTGTCTTCGAGATTCACGTATACGCTGCCCTTACCGTCGCTCACCGAGAACTCCGGTTTACCTCCGAGGGGGATGATCTTCTCAACTTTGCCACTTTTGGCGTTGATTACGGTCGCCTGGGAAATATCGCCGTTAAAAGCAAATACCCGTCCGGAAGGCAGATCGTAAACAATTGCGTCCGGATCCTCACCCACCTTTATCCTGTCTTTGATCTCCAGAGTTTTCAGATCGAAGGAGGCCACCTCATTGGGGTACTTATGAGGATCTGTACCGCTACCGCCAGTAGTAATGAACCCCAGGTTCACATCAGGAGCAATCGCAATACCGTGACTGAATCCACCGACAGCGATGTTTCCCAAAATCTTTTGAGAATCAAGATCGATGACCACTACTTCGGCGTTGTGCGAGACATACAGACGGCGATTTTCGGAGTCGGCCACCAAATAATCCCAGTGGCCCGTTCCTCCAATCGGAATGGAACCCGTGACTCTGTAGCTTTCAGCCTGAACCAGGTGCGACGACAGCCCCAGCAAGAGTACGAAGAGAGCAAGGCGGCGATTCATGAATGAGGCCCCAGACAAGGTTAAGTAAATCCGAACGGCGAACAGCGTATCACACATGTATACGCAATGTCACTCATCGCCAGGCAAGGCGACCACAGAGCCGGACGGAATCAGAAGGAAGCGGAGCAGCGAATTTGCGCTTGCCTGAGGAGTCACTGCACCAGACATTGGAAAGGAAGGATGAGGACAAGACCAAACGTCAGACTAGCCCCGTCACGATAGGGAAAATGAACGGCTGCGTCTTTACGTTACAGTCCCTCAGAGGGCGCCAAGCTTTTCGAGAGTGTACGCGCGAACGCCTTCAATGTGGCGTTGCATTGCAGCCCTGGCCTCGTCACCATCTCCTGCCAGCAGTGCGTCCACGATGGCAAGATGTTCCTCACAGACCTTGATGGCGCGTTCCGGGACTCGGCGGATCGTAAGCAAGTGCGTGCGTTTTCTGAAGTCTTCGATAATGGCGGCGAGCATGGGATTTCCAGAGGCCTGTGCAATGAGGGAATGCAAATCGTGACCCACTGCGCGAAGGTCTTGTGGTGCCGGATTTCCATTGTTTTTCATGCCGATTAATTTTGCCCGCAAAGCTTTAAGATCTCGAACCGAGACCTGCCCAGCCGCGCGTCGGGCCGCGTCCCCCTCGAGCAGGATCCGAATTTGCCAGATGTGAAGAAGATCTTCGATGGAGATCGCCCTTACCACAAGGGTACCGCTTCTTTGCCGCTCGAGAATCCTTTCGCCTTCCAGCCTCCGAATCGCTTCCCGGAGCGGTGTGCGGGAGATCTTGAGCTGCCGGGAAAGGCGGGTTTCGAGGATTACATCGTTGGGGCTAAGCTCTCGCGAACGGAGCATGTCGACCACTCTTGCATATGCGACATCGGAGAGTGACCGGCCATCCAGAGGCTGCTGCGCCGATCGGCTCGCCGTTGTTTTCGATTTCGGTCTGGCGCCACCCACCGGAAATGGCTCCTCGGTCCGATTAAGTGTAGTCCGGGTCTTGTTCCGCAAGCTGTCCTCCGCTCACGCTGGCGCATTCCTGCGTTTCACGGTCATTCCGGCATCCACTATATCATTCGGTTGCAATTCTCCGCGCCCAGTGGTATACACTATGGACGCATAACGAGTACGAGAGGTATACGGCACTATGATTTGGGTTCCTGCCATGAAGCAGAGACTTGTTAGTCCGGTGAACTAGAAGCCACCCCGTTGTGGAGAGGAGCCGGTTATGAATTCGATTCAAAGCAAGCGACCATGTATTCAAAACGGCCTATCTGTCGTTCTATTCGTTACCCTTCTTGCGGCGCTCCCGGCGCGGGCTCAATTGGCGGGAGCAAACCTCTCCGGCGTTGTTATGGACACCTCAGGCAGCTCTGTTCCGAATGCCATGGTCTCCATTAAGAATGTATCCACCGGCGTCATCCGGGAAGTGCAATCGAATTCCGATGGTTTGTATTCGGCCCCGAATCTGTCGCCCGGCGATTACGACATCGAAGCCAGCGCCCGCAGCTTTTCGAAAACAGTTGTCAAAGGTGTCACGCTGACGGTGGGTTCTGAAAGAGCTCTGAACCTGACGTTAAAAGTGGGCGCGGTCAATCTTGTGGTCCAAGTGACTGAATTGCCCCCCTTGGTGGAAACGTCATCGTCCACACTCAGCGCTACTGTGGAGCGGAAGACGATCGTGGATCTTCCGCTAAACGGCCGCGACTGGACGCTTTTGGCGACGCTGCAGCCGGGAGTGATCGCCGTACGGGCTCAGGCAACCACCGGAAACAGCGCCAACCGTGGCAATCGCGGCTTTGGGAATCAACTTGCGGATAGCGGACACCGGCCGTATGAAAACACGTACCGGGTGGATGGCATCAGCATCAACGACTACACCAACGGGGCGCCGGGCAGCGTCCTGGGCGTCACGCTGGGCGTTGACGCGATCCAGGAGTTCAACGTGGTTACCAGCAACTATACCGCTGAGTATGGGCGCACGTCAGGGGCGGTCATCAATTCCGTCACCAAATCCGGCACCAACAATTTTCACGGCTCGTCGTATTTCTTCGATCGCGACAAGATCTTTGATGCCCGAAATTATTTCGACCCAGCCACCAAGCCTCCCTTCCGCCGTATTCAGTTTGGCGCTTCAGCCGGCGGGCCGATCATCAAGGACAGGACCTTTATCTTTGGCGACTACGAAGGGATTCGCGAAAACCAGAGTCTGTCGTTCAGCGACATCGTGCCGTCGCCAAACGCACGAGCCGGGCAACTGGCTTCCGGTCCCATCATCGTTGACCAGGCGGTCAAGCCGGCTCTTGCTCTGTGGCCCCTGCCGAATGCCGGCCTTCAGGGCAATGGCGATACGGGCGTCTTCCTTACGTCGGCACTCAAAGTCAGCACAGAGAATTACTTCACGCTCAAAGTGGATCATCATATCTCAGCCAGCGACAGCCTCAACGGCACCTACTTCTTCGACACTGCCCCTCAACTGATTCCCGATGCGCTTAACAATATCGTCAATCAGGTATTCGCTCGGCGACAAATGATCAGCCTCTCGGAGACTCACGCCTTCACTCCTTCCGTCGTAAATATTGCCCGGCTCGGCTTTAATCGGTCCCAGGGGAAGGTAAGCCAGCCTTTCAAGGCCATCAATCCCGCCGCCGCGGATACGAATCTGGGGACAGTTGCCGGACAAACTTCGGCTTACCTCATCGTCAATGGCATTACGACTGCCGGAGGGCTTGGCAGCTTTGCCGGATTTACCCACACCTTGAACTCCATACAGGCGTATGACGATATTGTGGTGGCGAAGGGCAATCACTATCTCAAATTCGGCGCGGCCTTTGAGCGTATGCAGAGTAATGAGAAACCACGCCCCCGAGTCAACGGGACTTTCATCTTCAATAATCTGACGGACTTTCTAACCAATAATCCTTTTTTCTTTGCGTTTGCGGGCTCGACCACCGGAGTCGAGGCTGGAGTACGCAACGATATTATCGGAGGTTACGCCCAGGACGACTGGCGGCTGCGTTCCAATCTGACCATCAATCTTGGTCTCCGATACGAAATGATGACCCTGCCCACTGAGGTTCATAACCTTTTCGGATCGACCCCGAGCCTGTACTTTGGCATCCCAGAGCCGCGTAAGCACTATTGGCTTTCGAATCCAACGTCGCATAATTTCGATCCCCGGGTCGGCTTTTCCTGGGACCCATTTCGTGACGGCAAAACGGCCGTCCGCGGCGGTTTTGGAGTCTTCGACGTCCTGCCCCTTCCGTTTAATTGGTTAGGTGAAAGCTCCCTGGGCCTGCCTTTCTCCCAAGTCGTCGACGCGATTCTGCCGGGACAGGGTACGTTTCCAAAAGGAGTGGTCAACGTCGTCTCGTTCGATCCCTCCCAGTCACAGGTGACATTTGCGGAACCGCATCCCAACCGCACCTACGCCATGAATTGGAACTTCAACATACAGCGTCAGATCAATGAGCATGTGTTCGCCGCAATCGGCTACGTGGGTTCCCACACCGTGCACCAATCGTTCGCAGCAGGCGACCACAATCAGGTGGCTCCTCCGCAGGTGCAAAACGTCAATGGAGTTCTGGTGTGGCCGGCGAGTGGCGGGACACTGGCGAATCCGATGGTAGGCCCCACTTACGCAGTGTTTTATGACGGAAGCACAAAATACAACGGCCTGCAAACGCAGCTCAGATTAGCCGGCCTGCATGGAATTCAAGGCCAGGTTTCCTATACCTGGAGTAAGTGTCTGGATTACGGGTCTTCCGGGGGCCTGGGGGACGCTTACACGAATTCGATTTCGTCACTTATTTACTTTAACAAAGCGGGAAGACGCGGTGTTTGTGACTTCGATATACGTCATAACCTCACCGTGAATTCCATTTATGATCTGCCCAGTCCGAAGGCCCATCCTGTCTTAAACGTGATCGCGGGCGGCTGGCAGATAGGGGGAATTGTAAGTGCCAGTTCAGGAGTGCCGTTTACCCTCGGTTTGGCAGGAGACCCGCTTGGCCAGGGTAGTTCAGACCCTTTCGACTTCCCGAACCGCGTACCGGGCTGCAATCCTTATAATTCGAACTTCAAAAACACTGGGATGACGTACATCAATCCCAATTGTTTTACTTATCCGACCGTGTCGGTGAATTCACCGATTGCCCCGCTATGTAGCGGGGCTTCTAATCCCATGAACGGGCAAGTTTTGTGCACGAACATTTTCGGCAACAATGGGCGCAACACGTTGGTTGGTCCGAAGCTCGTGAACGTAGACTTCGCGATGCTGAAAAATATACGGATTCCGCGGATTTCAGAGACGTTTGGCCTGCAATTGCGTTTCGAGTTCTTCAATATTCTGAACCACGCAAACTTTCAGGCGCCGGTCGATAACCTGCAATTCAATGGAATCACCGGATTTAACAGCGTAGATCCCGGGAGTGCCGGGATTATCGATTCCACCACAACGCCGCCGCGCCAAATCCAGTTGGGAGCCAAGATCATATGGTAGGAATCGCATTTCGGTGAAACTCTGGGCCTGTGAAGGGTTGGTGTGCCGGAAGGCTCGGGGACGCAATGGAAAGAAAGGGTTAAAGATGGAAGAAATCAGATTCGTTGCCGCAATTGGCGCTGTCGGCGGTGGCATACACGCGGAAAGTCTCGACGAAGCGATGGCCCAGGAACCCCACTTCATTGCGGCAGACGCAGGAACCACCGACGCGGGGCCGTATTCATTGGGCTCCGGCAAATCGGCCTTCCCACGCGAGATGATTAAGCAGGATCTGGCCCTGATGCTGCGCGCCGGCAAACAAGCCGGAATTCCGGTACTTGTCGGGTCGGCTGGCACGGCTGGGGGAGACGCACACGTTGACTGGACGTTAGACATCGCTCGTGAAGTCGCCAGGGAGAATGACCTGACTCTGCGTACCGCAGTGATTTATTCGGAGCAGGACAAGGCTTATCTCAAAACTTTAATGAGGGAAAATCGGATCCGTGCCCTTGAGCCTGCTCCGCACCTGGATGAGGCGGTAATTGACCGTAGCGTCCGGGTCGTTGGCATGATGGGCGTCGAACCGCTGCAACGCGCCCTGGAAGGAGGCGCTGACTTCGTCCTTGCTGGACGCTGCAGCGATTCTGCCTTGTACGCTGCGCTTCCCATCCTGCGCGGCTTTCCGGCTGGGCTCGCCTGGCATGCAGGCAAAGTTTCGGAATGCGGAACAATGGCTGCCGAGACTATGGGCAAAGGGGTTATATTTGGTCGTATCCGTCGCGACCACTTCATCATCCGTCCCTTCGGGCCTGGACTTCGATGTACACCTCAAAGCGTCGCTGCTCACACGTTGTATGAAAACGCCGATCCCTATCTCCATAGAGAATCCTCCGGAACACTCGACCTGAGCAAATCGAGCTTCGAAGCTGTAGATGACGTGAGCGTCCGTGTCTCGGGGAGCGCCCTGATCCCGTCGGACGCGTACTCCGTGAAGCTTGAGGGTGCAGAATTAGTCGGCTACCAATCTATTATCGTCGGGGGCATACGCGATGCCTTCCTCATCAAACGGCTTGATAGTTGGTTGGCCGGAGTCCGGGAAAGAATAGAGACCGGTATCGCGAAGGTATTCGGGGACACGCTATCCAAGAGCCAGTATCACCTTGAATTTCATATCTACGGACGAGATGCGGTTATGGGGAGGTTGGAGCCGGACCAGAAATCGGTTCCTAAAGAAATCGGCTTGGTTCTCGAAGCAACGGCGCCGACCCAGGAGATCGCTACTACGATTGCACTGGTGAGCCGGCAACCGCTCTTGCACCACCCCGTACCCGAATGGAAGGGTGCAATCACAACCTTCGCATGTCTCCATAATCCGGCGCACATCGACCGGGGACCGGTGTATCGCTTCAACTTTCATCATGTTGCTCTGCCCCACAGCCATGAAGAAATGTTCCGCACGGAATTTATCAATATTGGAAATCCTGTTTATGAAACTAGCGCAGCTCTCTAGCCTGATTCGCAGCAAGAACGCGGGTCCGTTCATACTGACGTTTGACATTATGTTTCCCGATGAACAGAGCTACTTACGAGTGAAACGATCGGGCGTGCTCAATGCGGCCGTATTTGCGAAGCTCTATCGATGCCGGCCCGAGGCCGTCCGGTTCTTTGAGTGCGACAACGCGCTGGCCTTCAAGTTCAGCCTTCCCCGTGAGATTTTTCAAGGTGACCTTGGCGACGGGGATCTGCATGGAGGACAGCAGTTCATGCCTTTGGTTGACATCGAAGTCCCATAGGTGAAAGATCGAAGACCATGCGCGAAGGCATTGGCCATGTCATGAGGTGGGATGAATAGCGGCGGGACAACGCAAATTCCGGAAACCCGCGAGAGGTCCGGGGCAAGCGCCGCAATGGTCAGCGCGCGTCTCGACCGGTTACCCGCAACTGCGTACATCTGGAAACTGGTCATCCTGTTGTCGCTCGGTGGTTTCTTCGAGGTGTACGATATAGCGCTTACGGCGTCGCTCAGTCCAGGGCTGATCCGCGCCGGTATATTTCACGGCGGAGTGAAGGGGTTGTTCGGCTTGAGCGATCAAGCTACCTTCGCAGCCGTTACTTTCCTGGGTTTATTTATCGGGACCGTGGCCTTTGCTTCCGTTGCAGATCGTTACGGTCGGCGGGCTATCTTCGCCATCTCGCTGTTATGGTATGCCGCTGCCACAGTCGTCATGGCACTGCAAAGCCATGCCGTTATGATCGATGTGTCGCGGTTCATCGCCAGTGTTGGCATCGGGGTGGAGCTTGTCACCATTGACAGTTACGTGGCGGAGCTGGTGCCGAAACAGATTCGGGGCAGAGCGTTCGCAGTGAACCACTCCGTTCAACTTGCGGCGGTGCCGATTGTGGCACTCCTGAGCTGGCAGTTGATCCCACTCAAACCGTTTGGTATGGATGGATGGCGCTGGGTAGCTCTGGGCCCCGCCCTCGGCGCGATTGTCGTCTGGTGGATTCGGCGGACTGTCCCGGAATCACCCCGTTGGCTGGCAGCCCGAGGCAGGATCCGTGAAGCCGAACAGGTCACGTCGATGATTGAGGCGCATGTCGCGCCTCAGGCAGGAGGCGAGCTTCCCGAACCGGTACCGACCGTCGCAGAGATGGCTCACAAAGCTTCGTTGTCCGAGATCCTACGTCCTCCCTACGCTCGACGTACCATCATGCTTGTTTTGTTGAATTTCTTTCAGGCCATCGGCTTCTTTGGTTTCAACAATTGGACGCCCGCTTTGATGGAGTCCCGCGGCGCTAGCTTTGTTAAGAGCCTGCAATACAGTTTCTTTATTGCCACACTGTTTCCGATTACCCCATTGTTCATCGCTCTGTTCGCCGACCGAATCGAGCGCAAATGGCAGGTCATGATTGCCGCGATCTGTGTCGCAGGATTCGGTCTGGCATTTTCCCAGCAGTTCACGACCGCGAGGTTGATCGCGTTCGGAGGCTTGCTCGCTGTATCGACCATCCTGCTTTCTTATGCTTTTCATGCTTACATGTCCGAGGTTTATCCAACACGTGTGCGTGCGCGCGCGGTTGGTTTTGTCTACTCTTTTAGCCGCCTCTCCACCGTATTCAGCAGCTTCATGATTGCGTTTTTCCTTCAGAGGTTTGGAACGATCGGCGTCTTTGCCTTTATCGCATCTGCTATGTTCGTAGTGGTGCTCGCGGTCGGCATTCTGGGGACCCGCACCCGCGGGCAGGCTCTGGAGGAGATTGCGCAATAGCTCTGTGTGAAGAGAAGCGGTGCGGCTAAACAGCGATGACATCGTTATCCGGGATTAAGGTTCTAGACTTCTCGCACGCTCTGGCCGGCCCGTACTGCACCCTCCTTCTTGCGGACCACGGAGCCGATGTCTACAAGCTCGAGTCTCCAGACGGGGGTGATATGGGACGCGGATGGGGACCGCCTTTTGTCGGTGATCAGGCCGCTTATTTTATCGGCCTGAATCGCGGAAAACGGAGTGTGTCGGTCAACTTGAAATGCGCTCAAGGCGCCGAGCTGTGCCTGCGCATGATGGAGAAAGTGGACGTGGTCATCGAGAATTTCCGCCCCGGTACGATGTCTCGGCTTGGCTTGGGCTATGAGGTGGCCCGCGCAAGAAATCCCCGAATCGTCTACTGCTCGATTTCCGGATGTGGACAGAATGGACCTTCACGCGACGAACCCGCAATGGATTTGATTCTGCAGGCTTCCAGCGGTCTGATGAGTGTGACCGGAACGGCAGAGGGAACACGCGTACGCTGCGGTTACTCCGTCGCCGATGTGAGCACTGGGATGTTTGCTGTGATTGGAATCTTGATGGCGCTGAGGAGTCGAGACGCTTCGGGTATGGGACAACTCGTGGATGTCTCCATGCTCGATTCCATGATCTCCTCGATGACCAGCAATTTTATGATCTATCTCGGCTCTGAATCTGTGCCCGAGCCGCTCGGCACTTCGTATCCTTCGATCGTTCCCTATCGTGCATTTCCCACACAGGACATCGACATCGTGATCGCCGTGGGCAGCGAGAAGTTGTGGCGTGCCTTTGGTCCCGCAATCGGCCACGCCGAGCTCGTCGATCATCCGGATTATGCCACAAACAGTCTGCGGGTAAAGAACCGGGTCCGGCTCGAATCATTTCTGGCAGAGATTTTCTGCCGAGACACCATGGAAACTTGGCGAGCCAAGCTTAGCGCCGCCGGAGTCCCGGTTTCGCCGATACGCCGTCTGGACGAGGTTGTGAATGATCCACAGTGCGCGGTGCGCGAAATGTTTCCTTATATGCTCGATCCTAGTGTTGGGCCAGTCAGGGTAGTCGGCTCTCCGATAAAGTTCCCCGAACAGCCGGCCGCCGCTCTGTCCAGTGCTCCGGGGCTCGGCCAACACACGAAAGAAACTCTGTCGGATTGGTTCGGGATCGACGCAACCGAACTGAGTGATCTCGAAGCAGCAGGGGTAATACTGCAGGGGCAGAATGTAGGCACGCAACCGCACCAGCAGGTGTTTTAGGCGTTTCGCCACCTCTGTCTCCGCCCGCTTGTCGCCACGATCTTGCCCCAACCAGGCTCGATGCGGGAGTGAAGGACGTGGCCGAGGCGTTCGCATTTCTAAAGCTCTATAATGGTCGGGAGATGAGGTGCTATCCCCGTAAGCACTCAATCAGCCACATAGTCCTCAATCAAATACGTAGGCAATGCGACGAGTGCTCTCGACCAACAGATGAACCCGGCTCAGTTTTCTGACCTCAGCGTAGACCACGGACGTACCGTAGACATGCCGCAACTGCCTCAGAGCCGTTAGGCGTGTCATTCCACGCCGCCGCTGCCCCAACCTTTTACCCGCTTTCTTACGTCTCGCAAAGGGTAGATTTCGCCCTTCCTTTCCCGGCGGTACTTTGGCATAGTGCAACTCGGAGTGAGTTTCGGTTTTTGCTGACGAATACGTTGCTGTTTCACCAACAACACGGCTATTTGGCTGTGAAGGCCATTCGCGCGATCCGGCTCCGCAAATCCTGTGGGCTTCGGTACAGACTTGGGGAGTTGACGGAATGCGCGAGGAGCCGAGAGCGGGCTCGAACGGTTGCCGCCGATCCGGCCGATCGGTTAGGCACGGAACATCTGTTAGCTCATTTGCCAAGCGCGCTGGCGACTTGTCCCATTAGGACTGCAAATGGCATATCCAGCGCAGCATATGCGTCATTGGCCTTCGGGTCAGCATTGTCGCCCAAAACCTCAAAGATCAGCGTAGCGTAGTCCGACACCTCTATGCCGAGCGTTCCCAACCTCGCGATTCCAGCCTGACGTTTGTCTTGGGAAAATGTTCCACACGCGTCCAGGGCGACAACGGGTTCAAACCCAGCCTCTTTCGCAGAAATCGCGGGAAAGGATGCGCATACCTCGAAGGACAGTCCCGCGATGATCAAGTGGTTACGCTTCGTCGCTTTCACTGCCTCGACGAAACGGGGATCATCCCATGCATTGACCGAGGAACGATCGAGGATATTGTCTCCTACCACGGCCTTTAGCTCCGGAATGGTTGGACCCCACATACTGTCTCGCGCCGTGGTAACGGGAACGATCGGCAGCCCCAGCACCTTCGCTGCCTTCGCGAGGGCAACCACATTATGTTTGAGGTCACTGACGGTGAGATCGCGCACTCCCGTAAACAAGCCGACCTGATGATCAATCAGGAGCACTGCCGTGTTTTCTCGCGTTCTTCTTGTACGTTGCTGCACAGCCATGGTTTCTCCTTTGGGGTCACGAACCATTGAACTGGGTTGAGCTTCGATCCTGAAGGAAAGCAACCCTCGTACCAATTCCCGCCTTCCGCTAAGTTGCTGATAAAAGGGCTTTTGAGAAATGATCTGTCGGGATCAGGGAGCCAGCGTCAAAGCCGTTGTGCAGGGGATGACTGTTGTCCTAATCCTCGTCCGCTTCGGGCACTGAATCTGCATGATTTAGCGGATCGTCCGCTCCCGAGCGGTGCCGCTGAGCGTCACTAGCAAGTTGTCTCAAAAGCTCCCGCAGATACACACCGCATTGGAGCTTGACCTTGTCCCTCATCAACTGAAGGAGGAGGTTTGCGCCTTCTGGGCCGACTGTGGTCAGGCCTCTCACATCGACCACGAGTTTACGGCCCTGCAGATCGGTTCTTGCCTTTTCGCGCGCGTTTACGAGTTCATCGGTCCAGGGTGCAATCAGCGCACCCTCCACAATCAATCGGCACTGGCGCTGGCCGTCAACAATCGAAATCTTCAACATGCGTACCTGTCCTTGGGATCCGAGAGAGCAAGGCGCGTACCAAACGATTGGGTCGCAATCGTTTTTGTTTTCAGCAGGAAATTGAAGTCGGGCGCGGCGAGTTAAGAGCGTCAACGGGACGTTGACGGTTCGTGGTTGCAAGTCATGCATAGTCCCGGGGATCGATGCCGCATCTCTTCAGCCGGGCCCAGAGAGTTGTGCGATTGATACCTATGCGCGCGGCGGCTCCATCGGTGCCGCCCACTCGCCCCTTTGATTCGGTGAGTGCTCGCACGATAGCGTCCCGCTGTTTTTTCGTACTCTCCCGGTCGACGCTACTGTTGGCATGTAGCGCTTTAATGGTCTCTTTAACGATGCGAGCAACATTGTCCTGGTCTTCGGGGACGTGGTGATTGTCGTCGATGGTGACCTTGCGTAGCTCAGCCAGTGGGGCATCCAGCGACCGTCCGCGCGTGAGGATCACCGCGCGTTCCATGAAATTCTCCAATTCGCGAATGTTCCCGGGCCATTCCCATGCCTTCAGCGCCTTCATTACAGCCGCGGGGATTCTGTCAATGTTCTTCTGCATCTGCTTGGCAAATTTCTCGACAAAATAACTCACCAGTAGCGGAATATCGTCTTTGCGCTCTCGCAGGGACGGTATCCGGATCGGGAACACGTTAAGCCGGTAATACAGATCGTTGCGGAATTCATGTGCGGCGACCATCTTTTCAAGATCGCGATTGGTGGCGGCTATGAGCCGAACATTCACCTTCCGAGTACGCGTGCTTCCGAGTCGTTCGAATTCCCGCTCCTGCAATGCCCGCAACAGCTTGGGTTGGACCTCTACGGGAATATCGCCTACTTCGTCGAGGAAAAGTGTGCCCTGATCGGCAAGTTCCAAGCGCCCGATCTTTTGTGTGATCGCGCCCGTGAACGCCCCTTTTTCGTGACCAAATAATTCGCTCTCGAGAAGGCCAGTCGGAATCGCCGCACAGTTTACCTTCACAAACGTGCGATCCTTGCGACGGCTCCGGTCGTGAATAGCCAGTGCAAAGAGTTCTTTGCCGGTTCCTGTTTCACCAAGCAGCAAAACCGTTGAATCGGCCGAGGCGACAGTTTCGACCAGTTGCAGAACGCGTTTCAAAGGCGGACTGTTACCCACGATCTGCTCAAAGTCCATTTCGCCGCGGAGTTCCGATTCGAGATAGAGCTTTTCTTGAGCCAGTTTCTCCTTAAGATCAGAGACTTCTCGATATCCGAGGCCATTATCAATGGCTATCGCTATCTGGCCCGACGCCTCAGTAAGGAAATCGACATCTTCGCGGGTAAATGAATTTACCTGCTTACGGGCAACAATGAGAACTCCTACGGTTCGACTATGGCTGATGAGAGGAATAAGGCAGTGACAATTCAGACCCTCCGCAGTGACCAGTTGGTATATCTCAGGCCCAAGCTCCTCACGATCGTTGGTGTTTAGGATTTCCGCCTTCGAGCCTCTCCAGGCTCGAAAGAAAGCGAGCCCCGGCGTAACCACAAGCTCTTCCTTCACAAATCCCTTGGCATCCGGGAAATCCACCGCATAGATCCGGCTCTCTTGCGACTCCTCCTCGTAGAACGCGATACCAGCGGCATCCGCTTGCATGAGCTCTCGAACATTTGCTGAAGTTGCCCGCAACACTTCGCGCAAGTCCAGAATAGAGGTGGTCTGTTTGGTAAGCTTTAGGAGCAGTTCGAGCCTGGTATTCTGAACCGCAAGTGCCTCCTCCGCTCTTTTGCGCTCCTCGATGTCGGTATTCGTTCCGTACCATTTCACAGCGCTTCCTTTGTCATCGAGGCAAGGAGTCGCGCGAAACAGAAACCAGCGATAGACTCCGTCGAAGCGGCGCAGGCGTGCTTCGCACTCACCCAGCTGTCCAGAGGCTAAGAGGCTTTTCCAGTAATCGATAAGTCCAGGCAGATCGTTCGGATGAACGGCGGTTGTCCAGCCGACGCCCTGTGCTTCAGCCGCCGTAAGGCCGGCATAGTCCAGCCAGCGTCGGTTGAAGAATTCAGCCGCCCCGTCTGCCGCCGCTGACCACGCCATGACCGGAATCGTTTCGATCACTTCGCGCAACTCCCGCTCGCTGCGTTGCAACCGATCATTCTGGCGCTGTAATTCTTGTTGCGCGGACTCCGCCCGTTTTAGGTTGAAATTGTCGTCAATTGCGAATGCGACGACTCGACCAATCAGTCGCAAAAAGCTGATGTCGTCGTCGCAGTAAACGGTTCCAGGAGTCCCGGACATGCCCAAGGCGTCAAGCCGACGATGCGGCGTAGTCAGGGGAACAAAGACCAGCGGGCCGACGTCAAGCCCTAGAGATGCAACACCCTCCTTGAGGCACGCCGGTATTCTTTTGTCGGTCTTCCAGTCGTCAATGCGAAATGGTTCCTGGGTGATGTATGCCTGCCACGATGGACGCTGTTGAACTGGCACATCGGCATACGAAGCAATCTGATTCTTCTCTCGCCCCACCACGGCCCATTCGACTTCTGTCGAATTCTCTTTGTAGACAATGATGTAGAACTGCAAAAACGTGAGGAACTCATGCAATTCTTTGGAGAGAATCTCTGTTAGGTCCTCTGGTTCTTGACAGTGCGAAAGAGCTTCGCTGAGACGAAGAATAGCTTCGTAGCGTCGCCCAATGCCCTCGGGCGAGCCAATGACATCTCCTCCGATTTCTGGTTTGGTTAGGGGTTCCATTTCCGCTGTCGGCAACGAGTCTATCGTACTCAACCGGATGGCTTTATGGCACGCAGGTTGCCTTGCAAAATCCCGCTGGTCTTAGCGTTGTCCGTTCCAGCCAATGATGACTGTCCCGATTCGATGGAATCCGGAGCTACGCATTCTTGGTAAGAGCCGTATGCGTAAACGCGCACGTAGGGGATCTGTGCGGGGGGCGGTCAGCATTGGCTGTCCTACCGCGACAGTTATGCCTGACGACGGACTCGCAAACGGCGTTAGCCCGAAGTCGGCATGTGGGAAGTCACGTATTCTACTCAAGGCATGACTCCTCAATCGGGCTGCGGAGTCATGCCTGGTAGGCGCTCTTAAGGTGCCGGTCAGAAGAGCGGACGTAGACGGCTGGGTTCTTCTTTTGCTGTTCCGACCATGCACGGACGGTCGGAGCCGCAGTTTGATCCGCAGCTTATGGAAATCGTTGAAAACTTACACAGTTTATTACCCATGTTTACAGGTTACGCGACATAAATATTGTGTTATCAAGTACATACTGGCAGAAGCAGCGGATTCAGTGACATCCGCTGATTGCAGGCCACTTGGGCAATTCGGTAGAAGACCGTGAAAAGGCTGGCGCCGGCGGCTCGGACTCGCCCAGCGTTAATTTTTCCTCATACCTACGATACGGAAGAGCGCAGGCAGTGACGAAGTCATTGCTAAGCAACATTTGGTCTCACCCGCGTTTGAATGCTTGCGTGGGCACAGAGCCCTCGCCCAGAAGTACCGAGGCCCCCCAGACACCGCTTCACGGCATCTCAAGGTTTGCCGAGACTGGCTGGGGTGACCACCACTTGAGGGTCGCCCAGGCTAGATAACAGCGCCTTCTCATCAATCCGCAGCAATATCGGCGTATTGACGGGAAGGTCTACATTCGAACCTTTCGCGAGAAAAGCATCGTACATCTTCACGGCTCCGCCGAAGTAACCGAAGCCGATGGCTGTAGCCGCCGAAGCTTGTGCTGCGCCTGCGCCAACCAACCCGAACCCTTTACTTCCTTCTCCGGCTCGTGACCAAGCAGTTTTATCGACGCTCATATCAGCGGCAGCCCTTGAAGGACCAATAAGCGACACCGGCGCCCGCAAGCGGGAAAACAGCGACGTCGTTGCCCTCACGTTGCCTTCCTGCCCGACAACAAGCCGTTGGCCCCCTGCCTGGATACCGGCGACGGTTGCGATCATGTCGGTCGTGGTCCCATCAGGCGTCTGCACGGAATGGAAGGCGAACAAAAGTTCCCCGTTCTTCTTCATCCAGCCAGCGGCAACGGCCTTAGTGACAGTGCCTTCGAGCTTTGTGCCTGCCGGATAGAGCAGGACATGATCCGAGTTGTAGTACGGCCGCGACACCGCTGCTTCGATCGCGGCCCCCCGCGCAATCGTTTCCGACTTCAAAGGCGTCAAGAGACGAAGGTGGAGATAACTGTCGCCGAGCGGGGTATGAATCTCCGTCGCTTCAAGGGGCATGGGCGTTCGAATTGGGTCGAGCAAGGTTGCGTCGAAGATTGTTCCTTGGTCGAGGTATTCGGGGTGATAAGGCAAACTCGTGATGGCAGCTTGCCGCAGCCTTTGGAATTTGTTTGGTCCCCGCAGAGGTTTAGCAGCATCTTTCACTTTCTGGTGGATGCCGGGACGTTGCGACTTGGGAAGATACTGCGCGGTTTGCATGTCACGAATTCCAACGGTTGTGTCAGTGTGAATCTGCAGCGCCGTACCGTCGGGAAGAATGACGTGGTCGAAGGTTACATTCGCAGTCCGCGGGGGCGTGAAATCGCCACGGAGAATCAGCCCTGCCCGCTTTTTCAGGGGAGCGGTGGAAACGGAGGAGACATGTCCTTTGATTGTGGAGCCTTCGGGAATCGCAAGAGTGGCTCCGGCGTAAACTGGCTCGACCAGCCGTGCCGTAATTGGCTCGCCAGGCTTGGTGATGCGCAGACCTTTGTCGAGTCTGCAACGAAGATCATTTCCCGATCCAACAACGACCGTATTTGGTGAAGGTTGAACTTCCTGCGCAGTCGTAAAGGTTGCAGATGCGGCCAAGAATAAAAGGGACATAAGCACGATTGTGATTTGCGACTTCATGATCCACCTCGTTTGGATTTTCCAGGTGCCCCGTTTCAACGTGAGCTGAACGATTGCATTGTCATGAAGCTAGCTGTGCGGAAGAGACGATGCGGTCAGAATGTGTGAAGGATATGTAAGGATTTGTACTGAATGGCGCGCTGCATCCATGTTCCGATGTTGCGAGCAGCGCGAAAGCCGAACATCCCAATTTCGA
>Ga0137395_10000347_pt1 | contig 18695 bp, 15 predicted proteins | sample czobulk216metaG_FD_108283 | JGI IMG/M metagenome (GOLD analysis project Ga0137395, IMG submission 108283) | Vadose zone soil microbial communities from Angelo Coast Range Reserve, California, USA - czobulk2.16 metaG | ecosystem: Environmental > Terrestrial > Soil > Vadose zone | place: USA...
CGCAATTTTTTTCTGGAAGGACCTGCGGGACGCCTCGAAGCGATTCTCTGGACGCCGTCTTCCTCTGCGCGCCCGCCGCTCACCTCCGTCGTCTGCCATCCGCATCCGCTGTTTGGCGGCACGATGCACAACAAAGTGGTTTACCAGACGGCAAAAGCGCTGGACGCCAGGGGGATTCCTGTTTTGCGATTTAATTTTCGCGGCGCAGGACTCAGCGCCGGCGTTCACGATCGCGGCCAGGGCGAGAAGGAGGACGTTCTCGCCGCGCTCGATTTTCTTGCTGGGGAGTTTCCCGGAGTTCCGATGTTGCTCGCAGGATTCAGTTTTGGAGCCTGGGTAGGTTTGCGCGTTGGCTGTGAACATCCGCGCGTCTCTCACCTGATTGGCTTGGGTCTTCCCGTCAACAGCACGGATTTTTCATTCCTGCGCCAGTGCAACAAGCCGAAGCTATTGGTGCACGGGAGCAACGACGAGCACGGCGCCATCGAAAAGGTTAAAGCGCTCATCCCCGCGCTCGCCGGCGAGAATCACCTGGTTGTTGTCGAAGGCGTCGACCATTTCTTTGCCGGCAAACTTCATGAACTCAATGGCGCGATCACCAACTGGCTCAACGACAGTGTTTTTCGGCTTCGCCACTGATTCTCGTTCTCGGCGGTTTCTGTGCTAGCTCTTTTCTTCAAGCCCCTTCGCCATGCGAGAAAAGCTTGCCGAATTCGTCCACTGTTGCTGGATCCAAGCCCACCAGCCGCGCGTTGGCCTTCGCATGTTCCACGCGGGACATTCCCACCAGCGCCGTGGTAATTCCCGGTGAAGAACGGACGAATTGCAGCGCACGCTCCGCATCGTTCTCCAATCCCAAAGCTTGCGCAACAAACGCCGGCAGATTCTTCGCAACCTGACCTTGCAACAGAGAAGCGCTGGCGATCAGCGCAATGTCCAGCTCGCTTGCCGCCTCCATCACCGTTCGATGATGCCCGCGCAGCGATTGATTGCCCAGCGTCAGCGCTTCCGTCATACCCAGATTGAAGGGCAGTTGCACGAAGCGGAAATGATGCCTGCCACCAGCAATTTCCTGCGCGACTTGCGTAATCTCGGCAAGCTGCATGGCGTCGCGCGCGCGGGCATCCTGCCGGAAACCGTTCCAAGTGGCCATGCCGTAATACTGGATCTCACCCGCCTCCACCGCCGATTCGAGAAACGTAAATGCTTCGCGGACGCGGTTTAGAAATTCTTCCTTCGACACTTCGGTGAGCTGCGTCTCGGGGTTGTGCAGGTAGTAGACGTCCACACACTCGACGCCCAGATTCTTTAAGCTGCGGCCGAGCTGATTTTTCAGAAATTTCGGCGTCATGCAATGACTGCCCGCGGCAATATCCTTCGCGCTGAAAACTCCCGGCTGAATGTATTCGCGGAAAAAATACTCGTTGGGATCGGCGGGCATCGAACCGTCGGGCGTCAGGTAGCCGCCCTTGGTGCACACGACGATTTCCTCGCGTTCGAAACCCTTGGAGGCAAGCTGTCGGATAGCTGCTCCGATACTCCGCTCGCTGCGTTGAAACCGGTAGTTGATGGCGGCGTCGATCACGTTGATGCCCCTCTCTACGGCAGCAACTGCCGCAGCCGTATAGCCGTCATCGGTTTTTGCGTCAGGTGGTCCAAGGTAAGTGCCGATTCCGACGGAAGAGAGCATCATTCTCTGCGTTTCTCGAAAATGGCCTTCGGCGGCGCGGCCCGCAAACTTCTGCGCGTAACGCGTGGTTTCTTCTTTGGTGGCGGATTTGGTCATGATGCTCCTTCAGGCGATTGCACTGGTCCCGGTGTGGAATTCGTTCCTGCTTCGTCGGTCTTTGGCGCGAGCAGGCGCGAGCATGCTCGAAGAATCCTACGATAGGACCAGTCCTTTTCGCGGAAGAAAATCTCGCCTTCGCGCGGATTGCTGTAAAACCACCGCGCGACAAGCCGGAGATGCTCGCCTAGATCGCCATCGGCTGGTGCGGAGGTTGATTCGAATTGCTCGCGGAAGATATGCTCCGCCGAACGCGGCTGGCTGGCAATCTCCGTGAAGCGCAAGAAAAACGGCTCGGCTAGCCTTCCGCCGCGGACTCGAAAAACACCAATGGTTTGCTCTTCCACGGCGCGTTGCAGAATCACGGCGTCCAAATCCTGAATCCGCCGCGTGAGTTCCGGCCTTCCGCGCAAAACTTCGTCGAGCTTCTCTACTTTTTTGTGCAAGGCGGCGGCGCGCTCGAAGTCCAACTGCTCGCTGGCTTTCCCGCGCTCCTCCTCGATTGTGGACCGGAGCGAGCCGCCGCTTGTTTCGAGGAACTGCACCAGGCGTTGCACTTCGACGTCGTATTCTTCTTTCGTGCAACCTGCAAAGCAGGGCGCAAGGCACATTTTCATTTCGGAGTAGAGGCAGCCGGGAAATGTAGGATCGCGGCGGATCTTGATCTGGCAGCGCCGCACTTTGAAAAGATCGAGAATTCGTTCGGCGAATGCTTGCGCGGAACGCCGCGATGCGAATGGGCCGTAATATGCGCCGCCAGTGGGCAGGCCGGCTTCATCGACGGGAATCCGGCGAGTCACATAGCACCGCGGATAGGCATTACGCAAATTCACTTTGAGAACTGCCGCCGGACGCAAACGCATCAGTTCGCGATAGCGCTTGGGAAAGAACTGCTTGGCGTGCTGGTAGTAGGTGAGTGATTGTTCGAACGGCGAGCCCGTCAGCCGGTAACGGATGCCGCGCGCGAAATCGCTCAAGTTTAACCGCTTGCTGGACGGATCGATTGGTCCAAGAAGCCGTTGCAGACGCCGCTGCAGATTCTGCGTACGAATCAGGAATGGCTCGGCTTTTTCTTCGCGCGCCTCGATCAGACAAACCGCCGGCTGCGGCGGCAGGACAGGGAAGAAGCGTTCCTCCGCACGCGCCGCATCAAATTCGAGTCCAGAGTCGAGTTCCAGCACGCCGTCAGAATACTACGGGGCGGCTAAGACTTCAGAACCCAGGAGGAGATGACCAGACGCTGGATTTCACTGGTGCCTTCGTAGATTTCGGTGATGCGGGCGTCGCGATAGTTTCGCTCGACGGGATATTCGCGGCTGTAGCCATTGCCGCCGTGAATTTGGATGGCTTTGTGCGTTACGCGCGTGGACATTTCGCTGGCGAACAATTTTGCGATGGCCGCGTCCATGCTGAAACGAGCGCCGGTGTCCTGCTTCCACGCAGCCTTGCGAATCAACAGACGCGCAGCGTCAATTTCCGTGGACATGTCCGCGAGCATGAACTGGATGGCTTGGAATTGCGAAATCGGGTGGCCAAAGGCCATGCGCTCCTGGGAATATTTCAGCGCCGCTTCGAACGCACCTTGCGCGATGCCGGTGGCTTGCGCGGCGATGCCGATGCGCCCACCGTCGAGCGTGGAGAGCGCCACTTTGTAGCCTTCTCCTTCGTTGCCGATGCGATTCGCAACCGGCACGGTGCAATCAGTGAAGACCAGTTCGCTGCAGGCCGTCGCATTGATGCCGAGTTTTTTTTCTTCCTTGCCGACCTGGAATCCCGGCGTCCCTTTTTCCACGACCAGTGCGGTGATTCCTTTTTCGCCTTTCGCGGGGTCGGTATTCACGTAGACGATTGCGGCGTCTGCCGCGCGGCCATTGGTGATCCAGGCTTTCGTGCCGTTGAGGACGTAAACGTCGCCCTTCTTGACGGCTTTCGTTTGCAGCGCGGCGGCGTTTGAACCCGCTTGCGGCTCGGTGAGGGCGTAGCAGCCGATCTTTTCGCCGCGGGTGTAGGGCAGGAGGAATTGTTTCTTTTGTTGGTCTGTTCCGAAGCGGTGGATGGGATCGCAGTAGAGGGAGTTTTGCACGGAGAGAATGACGCCCGTCGAAGCGCAGCATCGCGAGATTTCTTCTATGACGATGGTGTAGGCAATATGGTCGAAGCCCGCGCCGCCTTCCGACTCGGGGAAGGGAACTCCGGTGAGGCCGAGTTCCGCCGCTTTCTTGAAAAGCTCGCGCGGGAAGCGCCCTGTCTCATCGAGCTCCTTCGCCAGCGGACGAACTTCCGATTCTGCAAATTCGCGCACGGTCTTCTGCAGCAGCTTCTGCTCTTCTGTCAGTTCCAGATCCAACGTTGTTGCTCCGTCTGCAAAAACTTTTGAATTGTGTATTCTATCGCGGCCGCGCTGCCCTTGCGAATTTGCCGATGCGAGCGGTCCGCCTCGGAAGGCGGACTCTACAAGGCCTCTCCAGTGTCATGCAAGGGCTTTGGAGAGTCGCTCGTATGTGGTTTTCAGATCTTCGGGGTGCACGCGCGTTTCGCCCGTCACCGTCATGAAGTTCGAATCGCCGATCCAGCGCGGCAGGGCGTGCAGATGCAAATGTCCAACCACGCCAGCGCCCGCAGCGCGGCCCAGATTCATTCCCAAATTCATACCGTCGGGTTTGTAATTCGCGCGCAAAGCCGTTTCCACACGCTGCGCCAGCCGCATCATTTCGTCCAAGGCTCCCGGTTCGCACAAATTCAATTCCGCAACGTGCGCGTACGGCACGATCATCACGTGTCCGGAGGTATAAGGGAAGCGATTCAAGATGACAAACGCTTTTTTGCCCCGATGGACGATGAGAGTTTCCGCATCATTGTTGCGCGCCACCGCATCGCAGAAAATGCACTCCGGCTGCTTTCCACTTGCCGCTTGCGCCATGTACTGGTAGCGCCAAGGAGTCCAGATATAGTCCATCGCATCGCTTCCTTTTTCTCAAAAGCTGCGCGCACAGCATAACGCAAAAGTAGCGTACGAGTTACGCACAAGCTCTTGTCCTGGCTGAGTGTGACCGGAAGCCTATTCTATGTTTTGTGCGGTGAATGGAAACTGCTTGGATGGGAATTCTTCTGCTTGCCGAGTGGGCCGCTACTCAGCGCCCGCGGGTGCTGCCTGCGCCTCGGTGTTATTCACGAAGTCTTTCAGCTCCTTGCTGGGCTTGAAGAAAGGAATTTTCTTGGCAGGCACTTCCACTTTCGCTCCGGTTTTCGGATTCCGGCCGACTCGTCCACGGCGCTCCCGAGTGCGGAAGCTGCCAAATCCCCTGATCTCGATCTTTTGTCCCTGCTGCAGGGATTGGATGATGCTATCGAAAATAGTTTCGACGATGGTCTCCGACTCCTTCCGCGGAAGCTCGGTGATACGCAGGACCTCTTCAATGAGGTCGGCCTTCGTAAGTGTGGGTTGCTTGGTCATCGTCGCTGTGCCTCGTCGCGCAACTCTGGATTAAAAATCGCTTCGTCCACCCTCTTACGGTCGCCGGGAGCGCCTGCCGTCCCCGGGTCGTCAGGAGCATCTGCCGCTTTTGCGCTTTTCCTAAATGGTGGAACCAAACGGCTTACGGGGGGCTGGCCCCGCGCCGGAGTGCCCCCTTCCTATCACTAAAATGACCCGCAGGTAAATGAAATTATGAAGGCCGGCCCCCCTCCGGACCGGTATTGAACCAGCTAACGCGCCGACAGTTTGGACTTCAGCGCGTCCCCTATCGTCGCCGTCGACGAGGACTTCGACGTTGAACGATACTGTTCAATCTCTTTGCGTTCGATCTGCTTCACCGCCGCGCGATAGCTAAGGCCGATGCGGCGCGTCTCCGGGCTAATCTTGATGATCTTGAAGTCGTATTCCTTGCCGGGCTCGAGTGGTCCGGCGCTCTTCAGCGGCCCGGTGGTTGGACGGAAGCTGGACATGCCTTCGTCACGGCGCTTACGCTCCTCAATCTCGGTGTTATGGCAAAGCGCTTCGATGTTTTCGCCCAATTCGACGAATGCGCCGAATGTAGCGATACGCGAGACCTTGCCCTTCACGATTTGCCCGACCTTGTGCTGCTTGAACCAGTCGCCCCAGATGTCGTTCACCTGCTTGATGCCCAGCGACACGCGGCGGTTCTCCGGATCGATCTTCAGCACCTTGGCGGTGACGTCTTCGCCCTTCTTGAAGACCTCGTGCGGATTCTTGATGCGTTCCGTCCAGCTCACATCGCTGACGTGCACCAGTCCATCGAATCCATCTTCGATCTCGATGAACGCGCCGAACTCGGCGATGTTGCGCACTTTTCCGGTCACCACGGTGCCTACCGGGTATTTTTCCGCGATCAGCAGCCAGGGATCGGGCTGTGCCTGCTTGATTCCCAACGAAACGCGCCGATCGCTCGGCTTGATGTCCAGCACTACCACGTCCACTTCATCGCCAACTTTGGCGACTTTCGACGGGTGCTGGATCTTCTTGTTCCAGCTCATTTCGGAAACGTGTACCAGGCCTTCGATGCCTTGTTCCAGCTCCACAAACACGCCATAGTCCACGATCCCGACGACTTTGCCCTTGACCTTTCCGCCGGCAGGATATTTCTCCGCCGCTCCCACCCAAGGATCGGCCATGAGTTGCTTCAATCCGAGTGATACGCGCTGCTTTTCCTTGTCAAATTTCAAAATGATGACGTCGAGCTCTTGCTCGGGCTTCACCACGTCGGAGGGATGCTTCACGCGGCCCCAGCTTAGGTCGGTCAGGTGCAACAAGCCGTCGATTCCGCCGAGGTCCACGAACGCCCCGTACTCCGTCACGTTTTTCACGTGGCCGTGCACGACCTGGCCTTCGCTCAGCGTTTCCATTAACGCAGCCCGTTTGGCGTGCAGTTCTTCTTCCAGCAACGCGCGCCGACTGACCACCACATTGCCACGGCGGCGGTTCAGCTTGGTGACGCGCACCTGGATTTCCGTGCCGTTCAGGTTGTCCAGGTTCTGCGCCGGCCGCAAATCGTACTGCGAGCCCGGCAGGAAGGCGCGCACGCCGATATCCACCACGACGCCTCCCTTGATGCGGTCCACCACTTTGCCGGTAATCGTTTCCTTGGCCTTGAACGCTGCCTCGATCTTCTCCCACGTCCGGCGGCGCAGCACCTTGAGGTACGACAGGATCGTGAAGCCGTCCTTGTGCTCGCCGGTGCGCTGCACCTCGATGGTGCTGTTCGGCTCCGGCCGCGGAATCTCGGTGTCCGCGAATTCGGCAGCCGGAATCAGCCCTTCCGTTTTCCCGCCCAAGTCCACTACCACGCCATGTTCCGTGTAGGCGACAACCTTGACCTCGATCACCTCGTGCGACGCAGCCGCTTCCTGCTTTTCGTCGTACTCCTGCAGCAACTTGCTCATCTCTTCCGAACCGGCCGCTTCTTCCTCCGCGGCAGCAGATTCGGCATCCGCTGCGTGCGCCTCCTGGGTCGCTTCCGACTTGGCATGCGCAGCAGCCACGTTCGTGGACGCGCCCGTCTGCTCCGGCGTTCCCGCCGCAGGTGTCTCTCGCTCAGCGCTCGCCGCTTCGGAAGATTCCGCAGCGGCGGCAGGAGCAATTTGCTCTGTCGCGTTTTCAACCGGTGAATTTGTTTCCGTGTGCGTGCTGTTCGGAGCGGTTTCCGCTTCAGGTGCAGGCGCGGCAGCCGCCGCATTGGAGTGGTTATCGTACTCAGTGAACATGGTTGTTGGCCTCCGGAAGTTTGCTTCGCTTTGGGTAGCCGCAATGCGGCCCCGCGTTCAGTCGAATGAATTCCTTGCTGATTCCCTGTCTGGGTTTAGTGCAAGGAGGTTAACCGCAAATCGGTTACTTGGGACACAGATGCTGCGGGCGTCGAAAACGCTGCAACCTCAAAAGGATACTCGCGGCCTCAAGGTTGTGTCAATCAATCTGCGGCTCTCGAAAAGACCTTCAATTTTGCAGCTCTTTCAATAGTTTCCGAGCGCGCGCCTTCATGGCCGCTGAACCGGTTCGCAAACTCTCTTCGAGCGTTCGCCGCACGGGTTCTCGCAGATTCGCATCCTGCTGGGCGAGGTCGGCCAGCCCCTGCAGCGCAAAAGTTTTCACGATGGAACTGCGATCTTCCAGGTATCGCTGCAAGGCCGCGGCGGCCCGCGCCCTTTCTGCCTCGCTTAGAGAGAGTCGCGGCACCAGGAGCGCCAGGTGCCATCTCAACTCGATCTGTTCGGCTTCATCCAGCAGGCCGAGTAATTCCTGTTTGTTGGGTTTCAACAACTCCGGCCGCGTGACGGTGATTTTTTCAGCCGCATCTGCCGCTCGCATCCGGACAACCGGGTCTTCGTCCCAGAGGCACTTCAGGAGCTCCGCGAATCGTTTCGACTCGGAAAGAATGAGCTTTGCGATTTGGTCGGCTCTTCCAATCGAGCGCTGATCTCCACCTCGGAGCAAGTCCGCGAGTCTTTGGCGAGGCATTAGGCCCGCGCATGCCCCGCTTGCGTTTTCTCCCGGCGAAAATCCGGCGCGGAAACTTCCACGGTGCGGCACATCTCATACAATCTTGAGCGCATGCGCGTTCCGATACGCTGCTCCAGCGCGTCTTCGCGTACCGGGGGAATCAATTTGCCACCAAGTCGCGTCGCTTCGCCTTGGGAAGTGGGATTATCGAGATAATTCGTGGTGATGATCGTTGTGCGGTTCTCGTTGTATCTGGCGTTCACGACAATTCCGACGATGTCGCGCACCCAGTCCGACGGTTTGCTGGCGCCGAGATCATCGAGTACCAAAATCTCCACCGTTCGAATCGGCTCGAGTATCTTCATCTCCGTCGATTCGCTCGCCGGGTTGTAACTCGCCTGAATTTCCTTCAAGAGTTCGCGGTAATCGCAAAACAGCCCTGCATGCCCGCGATGAATCAGCTCCTTCAATGCCGCAACCGCCAGATGCGTTTTTCCCACACCGGAAGGCCCCATGAACAGGAATCCCTTTTCGGAAGAACCGGGATATTCACGCACAAATCCTTGCGTGAATAGTTTCGCCTGCTTTAAGGATTGTGCGTGCTGCGCGGTCCAGGTTTTTCCATCGGTCAGGTCGGTGACGTAACTCTCAAAATCGCAATGCTCGTAGCGCTTCGGAATGCGCGCTCGCTCCATCACCAACGATGCGCGTGCCTCCATCCCGCAATCGCACGCCACCGCCACTTTGCCCGCCACGCCATCCGCGCGCGGTACGAGTCTCCATCCCGTCCCTCTGCAAAGCGTGCAATTTTCCAACGCCATAATCGGACCGGTTCTTTCCCAGCGCTAAACAGCATACGGGCGTGTTCCTCGGACGGCAAGCTGTCTACCTTGGGAAAACTGTGGAAGGAACTACGCAAACTCTTGGCTGATGCTCGATACTGGTTTCTGATCGCTCGCAACTACCGCACGATCCGCGGCGTGGCTCGCACAATCGCAGTCCGCGGCATTTTCTCCCGTAGGTGCGATGCCGCCACGCGCGACAATTCCTGCTGTACCACTTCTGCGAACTCTACCATCTGGCGCTCCATTTCGATCATTTTCTCGCGCAGGTTCAGAATAATCTCGATGCCCGCCAGGTTCACGCCCATATCCCGCGCCAGGGTCAGGATCACTTCCAGCCGCTCCAGATCCGAATCCGTGTACAGCCGCGTATTCCCCTGCGAACGCGACGGCTTCAGCAGCCCCACGCGCTCGTACAGCCGTAGCGTCTGCGGGTGCAGCTTGTACAGCTCCGCCACCGCGCTGATCATGTAGCCGGCCTTGGCCCGTTTTTTCGCTCGCGGCGCCATCGTTGATTTCCTACACTCCAGCCTTGCTGAACAAATCCTTCCGCGGATCACCCGGCGCGATGCTCTCCAGCTCTTTCATGAGGTTTCGCACGCGTTCATCGGTCGGCGGAGGCACGACCACCTGAATCTCCACGTACTGGTCGCCCCTTGTGCCGTTCCTCGCGCTCGGCACGCCTTTTTCCTTCAGGCGCAGCGTCTTTCCACAGTTTGTCCCCGGGGGAATTCTGACAAGGGCGCGCCCGTCGATCGTGGGCACTTCTATCTTGGCGCCCAGCGTGGCTTCGCTCACCGTGACCGGGATCTTGGTATATAAATCGTTGCCGCGCCGTTCGAAAAAGTCATGCGGTTTCACCACCACTCGCAAATATAAATCCCCCGGCGGCGCGCCCATCGTTCCGGAATTACCTTTGCCGGGAACCCGCACCCGCCCGCCATTGGCAACTCCTGCGGGGATGCGTACGTCAATCGTTTCCGACCGCCGCACGCGCCCTTCGCCGCCGCAGGTTTTGCACACGGTGCGCAGCTTGCCCGTTCCGCCACAGCGCGTGCAGGGCACATTGAATTTCATTTTGCCCGCGGCCTGCTGGATTGTGCCGGCGCCTCCGCACACGTTGCAAGTTTGCGGCGTGCCTACGGCGCCGGTGCCGTGGCACGTCTCGCAGGTATCCAGCCGCGTGATGGAAAGCTTCTTCACCGCGCCGCGCACGGCATCCCAGAAATCAATCTCGATCTGATATTCCAGGTCGCCACCGGGTTCATGCTCAGGCTCCATTGCAGCGCCACGGCGCCCGCCGCTAAAAAACTGGGTGAAAAGATCGCGGAAGCTGGCTCCACCGCCTGCTGCGCCGGACCCGCCTCCAAAATCAAATCCGTCAAAATCAAAGTTGACGTCCTGCTCCCCTCCATGGGGGTTGCCACCGCCTGGTCCGCCCGGGGGCAGGTTGTCGCTGTAGAAGCCATACTGGTCGTACATCTGCCGCTTTTTGGAATCGGAGAGGACGTCGTAGGCTTCCTGCAACTGCTTGAATTTTTCTTCCGCCGATTTGTCGCCCGGATTCAGATCGGGGTGATATTTCCGCGCCAGCTTGCGAAATGCCGAGCGAATATCCTTGGCGCTCGCTTTTCGCGGCACTCCCAGCAGTTCGTAATAGTCCGGTTTCGTTGTTGTTGGCATCTTTAGCACTGAGAACACAATTGCAGGGGCGCTTGCCACGGTGGGCTGCGCCCCTGCCTTCACTACTGCAACTTAGTTCGGACGCTTCGATTCGTCCACGTCCACGTACTCGGCGTCGATCACGTCGCCGGGCTTCTTCTCCTGCGCGCCGCCCGACCCCGACGAATTCCCGCCTCCCGCGCCTGCCGCTGCGCTGGCCTGCCCAGTTGCTTGCGCCGTCTTGTAGAGATCTTCGGCGATCTTGTGCAGCGAACGCTCGACGTTCTCCTTGGCCGCTCGCAGCCGCGGAACGCCACCTTCATTGACGGCTTTCTTCGCGTCTTCGATGGCCTCTTCGGCCTTCTTCACGTCTGCTTCCGCGATCTTCTCGCGGTTCTCGCGGATCATCTTCTCGGCCTGATACACAACACCATCCAGGCTGTTGCGCGCTTCGACCTCTTCCATCCGGCGGCGGTCATCTTCCGAGTGCGATTCGGCCTCTACCCGCATCTTTTCGGCCTCTTCCTTGCTCAAGCCGCTTGATGCGGTGATGGTGATCTTCTGCTCTTTGTTGGTGGCTTTGTCCTTCGCGCTCACGTTCAGGATGCCGTTCGCGTCAATGTCAAAGGTGACCTCGATCTGCGGCGTTCCTCGCGGAGCGGGAGGAATCCCGTCGAGCTTGAAGGTACCCAGCGAACGGTTGTCCTTCGCAAATTTCCGTTCTCCCTGTAAGACGTGGATTTCCACGCCCGGCTGATTGTCCGCCGCCGTCGAATACGTCTCGACCTTGCGTGTCGGAATCGTGGTGTTCCGCGGAATCTGCACGGTCATCACCCCGCCGAGCGTTTCCACGCCCAGCGAAAGAGGCGTCACGTCCAGCAGCAGAATGTCCTTTACGTCCCCGGCCAGCACCGCGCCCTGAATCGCCGCGCCCACCGCCACTACTTCATCGGGGTTTACGCCCTTGTGGGGCTCTTTCCCGCCGAAGAAGTTGCGAACCAGTTGCTGCACCTTCGGGATGCGCGTCGAGCCGCCCACGAGGACTACTTCCTGGATGTCGTTGGGCGACAGCTTTGCGTCTTCCAGCGCCTGCTTCATCGGCTTCATGGAGCGTTCCAACAGGTCGTTCATCATTTGTTCGAGCCGCGTGCGCGTGAGCTTCTCTTCCATATGAATGGGCCCGCTGGCTCCCGCGGTGATGAACGGCAGGTTGATCTCCGTCTCCATCATCTGGGAAAGTTCAATCTTGGCTTTTTCCGCGGCATCCTTCAGCCGCTGCAGCGCCATCTTGTCCTTGCTCAGGTCGATGTTGTTCTTTTTCTTGAACTCACTGATCAGCCAGTCCACGATTCGCTGGTCAACGTCGTCGCCGCCCAGGTGCGTGTCGCCATTCGTGGACTTCACTTCCACGACGCCGGCGCCGACTTCCAACACGGAGATGTCAAACGTGCCGCCGCCAAAGTCGTACACCGCAATCGTCTCGTCGCTCTTCTTGTCCAATCCGTAGGCTAGCGCCGCGGCCGTCGGCTCATTGATTATGCGGACGACCTCCATGCCGGCAATCTCCCCCGCTTGCTTGGTGGCTTGCCGCTGCGCATCGTTGAAATATGCCGGGACGGTGATCACCGCCTTCGCGACCTTTTCGCCGAGAAAATCCTCCGCGGCCGCCTTCAATTTTCCGAGGATCATCGCGGAAATTTCCGGTGGACTGTACGCCTTGCCCATAATCTCAACGCGCGCGTCGTCGTGCGATCCTTTCACCACCTTATACGGCACGCGTTTCATTTCTTCCGCGACTTCGTCGTAGCGCCGGCCCATAAAGCGCTTGATCGAATACACCGTATTCTCCGGATTCGTCACCGCCTGCCGTTTTGCCACTTGTCCGACAAGCCGTTCGCCGGTCTTGGTGATGGCCACCACGGACGGCGTCGTCCGCGTGCCTTCCTGATTCGGGATGACTACCGGTTCGCCGCCCTGCATCACGGCCACGACCGAGTTCGTCGTTCCGAGGTCAATTCCGATAATCTTGCTCATTGCTGCCTTTCCTCCTGAAATCTTTCGATAATTCCGTTCGCCCGCATCCTGCTGAAACCAACGCGAATCTAGCTCAGTCCTCGCGTTCCAAGCCTCGCTCGAAAGGGAGTATACATGTTGAGTGTATCTTTGTCAAGTTTTCTTATAGCATAGTGTATGTATTTCATTTTCTGTCTGTTACGGCACAGCTTTGCAGCTCTCAGACCGGGTCGAGAAGTTGTTCTCCGCTCCTAATAATCTATCGCGTTCGGCGGGCCTAGTTGACCAGACTGACCGGCGCCGCTCACCGCGCAACGCTTTCTGCCGCGGCCGCAACAAATCTGTAGAGCGGTGGCCGGAGCTATGCCTTTCGCAGCGCACTTGACCATCAGGCCACCACTACCTCACATTCCCGCCGTTTCGAGGTAGAATTCAGTTTCGTCTCCCGTTAAGGGTGAATCGTTCGGATTACGTCGGAGGATCTTGTGAACCGTCGGCGCATTTTGGCAGGGATTCTCAGCTTAGGCATGATTGGCCTAATTGCTCTGTTCTTGCCGTCTCTGCACAAGATCCCTGAGCCGGTTTCGCCCGCGACTCAACCGTTGGAGCGACCGCCCGCGGAAACCGCTGCCACGCGTGCGAAGTCGGATCCACCTGTGATTCCTGCGCCGGTGGTCGAGGCCAAAGCGGCCCCGCTTCCGCCCGCGCCACAGTCCGCCGCCACTCTCCCCGACGTAGACCCGCATAAGGCCTTCGGCTCGAAGAGTGCCCCGGTGACGATGGAAACCTTCAGCGATTATCAGTGCCCTGCCTGCAAGACTCTCTTCATGACCACCAATCGCCGACTTATGGACGATTACGTGAGCACCGGCAAGGTCTATCTGATTCACCGCGATTTTCCCCTTCCGATGCACGCGCACTCACGGGTTGCCGCGCGCTACGCACGCGCCGCCGCGCAGATCGGCAAGGTGGAGGCCGTGGAACAAGCGCTCTTCCAGAATCAGGAAAAGTGGGAGCAGAGTGGTGACGTGGACGGCACCGTCGCCGCTGTTCTCTCGCCCACGGAAATGGCCAAGGTTCGCGCGCTCGTGAAGGGCAGCACAGTAGATCCCATGATTGACAAGGATTACGCCCTTGGCCAGACCTACCGGGTCAACCAGACGCCGACGACGATCTTTCATTGCAAAGGCCAGACCTTTCCGTATTCCGGAGTCATGACTTACGACACTCTTAAGACGTTTCTTGATCAGCTTCTGTCCCAAAAATGAATTTGATTTTTTTTCGTGAAGCCTTTCGAAATCCATGATGCAATCCAGCCCATCCAATCTACGCACAGCGATCCTCTGGATCTGCCGACTGGTCCTTGGCGGAATCTTTGTGTACGCGGGCATCTCCAAGATTTTTTTTCCCAACACGCACTTGTGGCCGATGTTCATACTGAAATTTTCCGTCTCCACAAATCTTTCCACATTTGGGCAGCAGGTGGAATCGTACAAGATGCTCTCGCCCGCGGCGGTGGATTTTGTCGCGCACACGTTGCCCTTCACCGAACTTATCCTTGGTCTGCTTCTGCTCATCGGCTGGCAGCTGCGCATCTGGGCTTCGCTGATCACGCTGATCATGCTTGGGTTTCTCGGCGTGGTTTCGCGCGCCTATCTTTTGCACATGGACATCAACTGCGGCTGCTTCGCCACGCCCGAACCGCTCACGGGCATGACCGTCGTACGCGATGGCGCTCTCGCGGCTCTCGCTGTTCTGATGACCATCCTGGCGTTCATCGAGGCGCGCCAGCCTCATCCCTGGTCCGCCCCGGAGAAAGTTTGAGCTGTCCTTGCTGCCATGAAAACTCTTGCTGAATACCTTGATCTTGCCACTGTGGCCCACGGCCACCTCTGCGCTGGACAAGTCCTCGGCGTGCGGCTGGCGATGCTCGGATTGCGCGAACTCGGCATCGACGACGCCATCGCTGACCGCAAACGCATCGTCACGTATGTCGAAATCGATCGCTGTGTGACGGATGCCGTGGCGCTCGTCGCCAATTGCCGCCTCGGCAAGCGTGCCTTGAAATTCCGCGACTGGGGCAAAGTCGCCGCCACTTTTGTCGATCTCCAGACCGGCCGAGCCGTTCGCATCGCGGCCAAAGAATCTTCCAAGCAGGCCGCGCGCGAAATGTTCCCCGAACTTGGCAAGGACGCGGGCCAGCAAAAGGCTTACGCGCAACTTTCCGACGAGATTCTTTTCGACAAGCAACGGGTAAAAATCGAAGTGCAGCCGGAAGATTTGCCCGGTTTCAAAGGCCCTCGCGTTGTCTGCGCGCAATGCGGCGAAGGAATCAATTTCAAGCGCGAGGTCGTGAAGGGCGACCGCACTCTTTGCCGCTCCTGCGCCGGAGAAAAATATTACGAAGCACTGCCGTGACACTTCCCGGCCGAATGTTCGATTTCTGCGATAAAGTATTTGTTTAATGCTGAGCCTGCCACCGATTACATTGCGCCTGCGCGGCTGGAAACTGATTGACCGCGTGGCGCTGGCTTTTCTCGTACTTTGTGCGATCGCGCTGGGCGCCGGCTGCGGCTTGCTGTTCGTTTACGCCAGCGATCTGCCGGAAATTCGCGCTCTGGAAACTTACAGGCCGGACGTGGTGACGGAAGTCTACGCGGATGATGGCCAACTCGCCGGCAGCTTCGCGCTGCAGCGCCGCATCTTGATGACCTACGAGCAATGCCCCAGAGTGCTATACACCGCCGTCACCGCTATCGAGGACCAGCATTTCGAAGAACACTGGGGCATCGATTTTCCGCGCATGTTCAGCGCCGCGGTCCGGAATCTCGTCAAGCGCAAGATCACCGGCGGGGCCAGCACCATCAGCATGCAGCTTGCCGGCAATCTATTCCTCGACCGCAGCGACCGCAGCTTTCGCCGCAAGATGCAGGAAATTCTTCTCGCGCTGCAGATCGAACGGCGCTATACGAAACCGCAAATCTTCACGATGTACGCGAATCAAGTCTATTTGGCGCACGGGAATTATGGCTTTGCCGCCGCCGCGCAATTTTATTTCGGCAAGCCGGTCACGGACCTGAAACTTCAGGAGGCCGCGCTGCTTGCCGGCATGGTCAACGGCCCGAAATTCTCTCCGCTTTCGAATCCCGAAGCCGCTCTTAGCCGCCGCAACCTAGTGATCCATCGCATGGAAGAAGAAGGTAAGATCTCGCCGACGGAGGAAAGCAACGCCAGAAAATCTCCGCTCAGTCTGCACATTCAGTATCCGCGCAACGACCTTGCGCCGTATTTCTTCGAGGAGATTCGGAAGTATCTCGAAGCGACGTATGGAACGTCGGCTGTCCACGAGCGCGGCTTGCGTGTTTACACCACGCTGAATATCAACATGCAACGCGTCGCGAACCAGGCTTTGCGCGATGGTCTGCACAGTTACGAACGGCGCCACGGCTGGAAGGGCAACCTTCCCAACGTGCTACGCGACAATCTCGGCAAACTGGATTCTTACGAGGATGACGATTGGCGGCATGCGATTGAGAAGGGAAGCTACGTCACCGGCCTTGTTCTCTCGGTGTCGGACAAAGACGCCGTCATCAAAATCGGGCCTTACCGCGGAATTCTTTCCGCCAACGATTTCGCCTGGACCGGGCGCAAAAAACCCGGCGATCTCCTGAAAGTTGGCGACCTGGCCCAATTCTCGATTCAAGAATTGCGCGACAACACCGTGCGGGTCCAGCTCGAACAGCAGCCCGGGCCGCAGGGCGCGCTTCTAGCCATCGATAATCCCACGGGGGAAATCAAGACTATGGTTGGCGGTTACAGTTTTGAGGATTCCAAATTCAACCGCGCCACGCAAGCCGTCCGCCAGGTCGGAAGTTCCTTCAAGGTTTACGTTTATGCCGACGCACTGGAACGAGGCGCGACACCTTTCGATACCATTGTCGATTTGCCGTTCACCGCCATTAGCGGCGGCCAGCCCTATTCTCCGCACAATTACGATGAACGATTCGAGGGGACTATCACGCTGCGGCGCGCGCTGGCCGGTTCGCGAAACGTCCCGGCCGTAAAACTCGCGGAAAAAGTCGGCATCAATACGGTCGTGGATATGGCCAAACGTTTCGGTATCACCACGCCCTTGCCGCCGTATCTTCCGCTCGCGCTTGGCGCCGCAGACATGAAGCTGCTCGAACACGTCTCCGCCTTCACGGTTTTTCCGAACGACGGCATTCGCATCGATCCGCACATGATTCGGCGCGTCACGAGTTATGACGGCGCGCTGCTAGAGGAAGCGCATCCCGAAGTGCACGACGTGCTTTCGCCCGACGTGGCGCGCACCATGACCGCCATGCTCGAGGAGGTCATACAATTTGGCACCGGCGTCCAGGCCAAGGCATTGCGCCGTCCCGCCGCCGGCAAGACGGGAACGACACAGGATTACACCGATGCATGGTTTGTCGGCTATACGCCGCAGCTTACCGCCGGCGTGTGGGTGGGCTTCGACGACAAGCAGATTTCACTGGGGAAGAAGGAGACTGGCGCGCGCGCTGCTTTGCCCATCTGGCTTGGATTCATGCAGGGCGCCCTGACCGGGACGCCCGCCATGGATTTTGCGAACGTCGTTCCGCTCGAACAGCAGGTTGGCGAGCATCACGTCAATGTGGACACTCCGGATACCGCGCCCACCGAAGACGAACCCGCCGCTCCTAAAGAAAAATCGCCGGCGGCGCCTCCCATAGTCACCCACAGCAATTAAGAACTCCTCAACTCCTCCGCCGTGACTTCCGCTACTGTAACGAAAGACGGAACTCCGTGATGAGCCGACTAGGCGCGGGAACCCCGGAACTGAGGGCGTAAGTGCCGCTTATTATTCGGCTTACGGCAATCTGGACAAAAGATACAAAAACTTGTATTAATTTAGCTAAATTCTCCAAGTCCCGACGCTTAGCCGCTTAGGAACATAAACCTGCAACTCAAACCATATAAACGAGATGTCTAAGAAGTCTGGAAAAGCAGAATGTCCCGGCAGTTTTGGTGTAGTTCTTGCACCGAATTGCCAAAGCAACTGGGGTACTTGATCCCGTCGAGAGTCGTGAAACGGAACACGGCTCTCTGCCAGGCAATGCAATGTCCTACGTGCATGGGAACTTCCAAGGAGGGTGGAAATGAACGGATTTGCGTGTTCGCGGTTGGCGACCTCATTTCGTACTTCAATTTCTTGCCTTATCTTTTGCATAGTACTGGTCACGATACCTATCGGCATGTCCCAAACCAGCAAGGGCACAGTCGGCGGAACAATAACAGATCCGACCGGTGCGGCAGTGCCGAATGCCACCGTGGTGCTGACGCAAAAGGAAACGAGCGCACAGCGAGAAACCACGACGAACGGCGCGGGAGTTTACCGCTTTGATGGCGTAAACCTGGGGACGTTTAACCTCGTGATAAAAGCGCATGGGTTCCGCGAGGCCCACGTAAATGATTTTTCTGTCGCAGCGAACCAGGTTGCGAATTTCGATATTCCGCTGGAGCTGGGATCGGCGGCTGAATCGGTGACCGTGGAAGCAGGGGCCATCGCTTTGCAAACCTCGGAGGCCGTACGCGGAGGGAATTTCGAAAACCAGCAGGTCATCCAACTGCCGTTGCAGAATCAAGATTCTATCAACGTCCTGCTGCTGATTCCCGGGGTGCAAAACGCCAGCACAACGCAGTTTAGCGACGGCTCCAACAACTATTCCGTGAACGGCCAGCGGGCACGTTCAAACAATTTCATGATCGACGGAATTGAGAACAACGACATTTCCGTAGCTGGACCGGCATTTCAAATTCATAATAATGACGCCATTCAGGAAGTTTCCGTGCAGACTTCGAACTTCAGCGCGGAATTCGGCCGCGCAGGTGGCGTGGTATTAAACCAAATCACGAAGTCTGGGACGAATGCGCTCCA
>Ga0137395_10000350_pt1 | contig 18671 bp, 16 predicted proteins | sample czobulk216metaG_FD_108283 | JGI IMG/M metagenome (GOLD analysis project Ga0137395, IMG submission 108283) | Vadose zone soil microbial communities from Angelo Coast Range Reserve, California, USA - czobulk2.16 metaG | ecosystem: Environmental > Terrestrial > Soil > Vadose zone | place: USA...
CGTGCCGCACGACGAACAGATGCTCCGCGGGCGAGCTCGCGGCCCAGTGGTAGTAGCGCGTCAGCAGCCGCACGCCCGTCCGGCCGAACACCGACGTGGGCAGCGTCGATTCGTGCAGGCGGGCGAGCCGGTCGGCGTCCGCGGCGGTCAGCGTCTCGAAAGCGTCGAGCATCGGCCTTATCCGCGGCGCGCAACGGCATCCGCAATCCGATGCGCGTTCGCCATCGTTGTGTACGTGAATGTCGTCGCGGCAAGCGAGGGCAGGGAAATGGCGTCGACGAGATGCACGTTCCGGAGGCCTGGCAGTTGCCCCTCGCTGTCCGTTTCGAACTCGCCCGGCGTTCTCCGCATCGGAAAGGCCGCGCCCACGTGGTTGCCGTCACCGGGACGGCCGATCTGTTGAAACAGCGCGAGGGGAATGGCGCCGATACCGGCGGCGTTGCGGCGCAGAGCGCGCCTGACGCGGCCGATGATGCGCTGGACACGTGCGTCCGGTTCGGCCGTCAACGTCAATCGCGTGCGGCCGGGTTGCAGCGACGCTGTCACGCGGATCGGCGGCGCCTCGGACGAATGCAAGTAACCCTGGACCGCCATCAGCCGGCCAAGGAGCGCGCGCTTGACGGCCGGTCGCAGCGGCCCGAGCCATGCCGTCGCGCGTTGCAGCCGCTCGGCCATGAGCGGATTGAACGTGTAGACCTGCAGGTGGACGGTGTGCGATGAGACGGCAGGGTCGACGAGTTCCATGAAGATCTGCGCGAGCGTGTGGAGGCGCTCGTGCTCGACGTCGGCCGTATGGTCGAGCGCCACGAACGGCAGCAGGAAATACGGCTGAAACCTGAGCGAGAAAGAGCGATCGTACGCTCGAAGCGAATCGATGACAACGCGCATTGTCGCAATGGGGCCGCACGCGACGAACGCGTGCCGAGCTTCGAAGGAGACCGGATCGCTCGCGCCGACTCGCGTGGCGATGAGACGGACACCTGCCGACGCCGGCTCGATTCGATCGACGTGCCAACCCGGCTGATAGGTGAAGCGGGGGTTCTGTCGGAGCGAGTTGACGACCGTCGCCGAGTTCCAGATGGCGAAGTAAGGGCAACCCGACAGGCAGAGTCCTGTGTACTGGCAGCCTCGTCCCGATTCGTCGTCTGTTCGGACGGCGAGCCGTGACTGGCCGAACCGCAGGCCGGCCTTCGAGAGACGTTCACGGTTTCCCCGCATGCGCGCCAGCATCACGGCCGCAAGACGGGACGGGCGCAGCGGAGGAGCGGGCCGCTCGTAAAACGGAAAAGGCCCCTCGAGATCATCGGCGGCGCCGGCGACGGGCATGAGCTGTGCGACTCGCGCATAGTGCGGCTTCAAGTCGTCGAGCGTCACCGGCCAGTCATCGAGATCGGCGGCCAGATTGGGGAGAACGGCCGCCCCCCAGACATTCGACAGGCCGCCCTTGGCGTGCGACCGCACGCAGCTCGTTCCGATCTGACGCAGCTCATCGTCGTCGGCCGCGTACGCGAAATCCGACCCGAACATCCTCTTGATCGGGAATGAGCCGGCCGGCTGTTCCGTGGAGTCGCCGCGGAACGTCCGAAAGTCTTCCCGCGTCCACTGCTCGGGCGCGCGGGTGGCCGCGATCCTCGTGACAGCCGCCAGCCGATCGGGATCGCATTCTTCCCCGACGTCGAGCATCGTGACGTCGAGGCCCCGATCGAGGAGGGCGGACGCCGCCGCCACGCCGGCCGGCCCCGATCCGATGACATAGTGCATGCGTCAATGCCTCGAGAGCGCGCCGGCAGTTGTCAGCAGGAGAAGCGCGGACGCGGGCCAGACGACCAGCGCATAGCGCGGCAAGCCGGGTTGAGCGAGGCTCACGAGCAGCACGTACCCATGGAGCAGCAGCGCGAGATAGCCCACGCAGCGCCGCAGCGAATCATGAGACATCGTCCAGAAGAGTCCGACCACGCTGCAGGCCAGGATCGCCGCCAATAGCAATCGAATCGCGATGTACGCCGGAAGCGGCACGACGCGAAAGCCGGGCGCCAGCCGGGCGAGCGCCGGGCGACGTGCGACGAGATCGTCGACTTGCGACTGCAGCGCCGCCGCCCCGCGGGCGGTCTGAATCGACGGCAGCCACCAGAGGCCGTAGGCGTTTGCCGCGGTCTGGTACGCGTACTCACCGGCGTGCTGCCGGATAGCGGCGGTAGCCAATATGCCGCCCAGGCGGTCGGTCGCCTCGGCTATCGGCGTGTCGTTCGGTGCGGCGGACGTGTCGGTCACGACGCGGCCGCGTTCGCGTCCGATCTCGGCGATGATCTCGCGGTGCGCCGTCTCTTCGATCCCGTGATACTCGTTGCCGGCGAGCAAGTAAAAGCTTTCGATGGTTGGCAGCGAGTGAAGCTCGCGGCCGATGGGCCGCAGCGCCGACGCCAGACGTTCGGTCAGCAGCGGGAACGGGGTTGGAGTTGTCGGCTCCAGGAGCGTCGCCACGTACGCCACCCGCGAATACCCGCCCTGAAGCTGAGTTCCGAAGAATCCACGCACGAGCAGATTCCCAGCCGACGCGGTGAGGATCATCAGCGCCGCCGGCATCACCAGCCAGTGCAGCCGTCTCCAGTGCCCACGGTGCACGAACGCCAGAACGGCAAGCCCTGCGACCGCGGCGTAACCGGACGGTTTCAGCAGCGGGAGGATCGCGGCACTCACGCCGGCGGCCGCAGCCGCGCCGTTATTCCATCGCCGCGCCAGCATCAGCACGAACGACATGTGGATCATGAGGACGGTGGCGAACAGCGATTCCGGCAACACCGTGAATCCGTAGCTGACAAGCTGCGGGTGCCCAAGCACCATCACCTCGAGGACAAGTCCAAGGAGTGGCCGCTCGTACGTGCGTACGAATTGATAGGAGAGCCAGACAGACGTCGCGGCAAACACCAGGAGCTGGAATGGCGCAAGCAGATCCAGTCCGCCCGGCAGCTTCTGGATGGCGGCCAGCACGAGGGGGTACGCGGGCGTTCGGAGAGCGTTGGCTTCGAGATAGGTGATCGAGTCGGGAACGATGCGCGGTTGCCCGTGAAATGCCGGCACGCGGAGCGCCACGGCGGAGAGCACGGCGGCCAGCGCGACGAGCGCGGCTAACGTCTTCGCCGGCCGCCACGACCGCTTGCCTGGCTCGTTCATCGGATCAGAATCTGGCGCAGCAGATCGGCGACCAGGCCCAGCGCGAACACGAGTACCGCCGTCAGGACGGCGAGCACTGCGATCGAGAAGGATGCAAAGCCATTCCCTGCGAGCGCCAGCAACAGCGCGGCCGTCAGACCGACGGCGACGGCGCCGCCTGCGAGCAGGAGAAACATCTTCACGGGGTTGTAATAGACGATGCCCTGAACGATGTACTGGAGCGTGCGAAGAGAGTCGCGAAACAGGCGAACCTTTGTCGTACCGACGCGCTCGAGGTAATCGATCGGTACGTGCGCGACGAACCGGCCCGTCAGCAGGTACGCGAGCGTCATGGACGTCGTGAAGCTGAACGTGTCGCACAACTGTGGGAAATACGGCATGATGGCCGACCGCCGGAACGCCCGCAATCCTGAATTGACGTCCGGAACCTCGCGTCCCGTCGTGAACTCCACGAGGAATGTCAGCACCCGTCGAAGGGGCGCCTTGAGCCACGAATCCCGCAGGCGAACACCGGTTCTCGCGCCCACCACGAGATCGAATCCGCGATCCAGGTCGGTCACCAGGCGCGGAATCGCCGTCGCCGGATACGTGCCGTCGGCGTCGATGATGACGATCGTCTCGTGCTGCGCGGCGCCGATGCCGTCCTTGAGCGACCGCCCGTAGCCGGCATTGGCCGGGTGGCTGATGACACGCGCCCCTGCGGCCGCCGCAACCGAGCCCGTCCGATCCGAGGATCCGTCGTCGACGACGACGATCTCGTACGACGATGGCCCGTCCGTCGCCAGCGCGGCGCGAACCTCGTCGAGCGTGCGGCCGATCGCGGAGGCCTCGTTGTATGCGGGTATGACAATGGAAATCATAGGACGGCCGACGTTCGTGCCCGCCACAGGCCCAGGCACGTCAGTTCGAAGAGCGCCAGTCCGTGGTCGGCTCTCCGGCTCCGATGCTCGGACCAGAGGGCGTCGACGCCGTCGGCATCGAACCATTCGCCGAGCCGGCCGGCGTCGAACGCGTCGCGGCCCACTTGTTCGAGCGGCCCATTGAGCCAATGGGACACCGGAGCGTTGAATCCCTGCTTGGCGCGCGACACTGTCTGAGGCGGAAGTCGCTGCCGCTGGCTCCGCTTCAGGATGTGCTTCTTGCGCCAGCCGTTCAGTTTCCATCGGGCGGGCAGCGACGCGGCGAACTCCACGATCCGGTGATCCAGGTACGGGGCTCGCGATTCGAGCGAATGCGCCATCGTCGTACGGTCGACCTTCACCAGGATGTCGTCGGGAAGCCAGGTCTTGATGTCCACGTACAGCGCTTGATCGAGCTGGTGCAGATCGCCGACCTGGTCGAAATGCGCGTCAAAGGGCTCGAACGGATCGTGCTTGATGATCTCTTCGCGGACATCCTGGCGCAGCAGGCGCGCCTTGTCCGCATCTTCGAGGATGAGGCGCCAGGCATAGTGCGCCCGCCGAGGAGCCATCATGTTCCCAGCCGCATATCGGCGCAGTTTTTCAGCGGCGCCGACCTTGGAAAACGTGACGGGCATCAGCGCGCCGGCGACAACGGCAGCGCCGCGCACGAGTGGTCGAGGAATCCAGGCTGTCGACGCTTTCAGCTTGTCGGCGATGTACGTGTCGTAGCCGGCGAAGTTCTCGTCGCCGCCGTCGCCTGACAGGCAGACGGTCACGTGCCGGCGGGCGAAACCCGACAGAAAGTACATCGGAACCACTGAGGTGTCGGCGATCGGTTCGTCCATGAACTCCGAGATGCGCTTCAAAGCGGAGCTCATGTCGGGCCGGACGATTTCGTCGCGGTGGACGACGCCAAGGGCCGCGGCCACCGATCGGGCGGCCGGCAGCTCGTCGTAGGTGCGCTCGCCGAAGCCGATGCTGAAGGTGTGATTCTGATCCGGCGGCCGCGAGGCGCTCATGGCGGCGACAATCGCCGACGAATCGAGGCCGCCGCTGAGAAACGCACCAAGCGGTACATCGCTCACAAGCCGCATCCGTACCGCGCTGTCGACAAGCGCTGCGAGGGCTTCGGCCGCCTCGTCTTCGGAACGAAACGACGCCTTGCGGCGGAAGTGCCCGGCGAGATTCCAGTAGCACCACGTCCGAGGAGGCTTCTCGCGCTCGACGACGAGCGCATGCGCCGGCTCGAGCCGCCTGACGCCGGCGATGAGCGAATCGGGAGCGACGACGTAACCCACGGACAGAAACTGCGCGAGCGCGGCGGGATTGACGCGGCGTTCGACAGCGGGATGTTCCTGCAGGCCGCTCAGATCGGATGCGAACACGACGTCGTTGCCGGACAGGAGCTGATAAAAGAGCGGCTTTTCGCCGACTCGATCGCGCGCAAGAAACAGCCGCCGGCGCGCGATGTCCCACAACGCGAAGGCGAACATCCCGTTGAAGCGCTCGAGGCATTCGACGTCCCAGCGTTTGTAGGCCTCGAGGATGACCTCGGTATCGGTGTGGCTCACGAAGCGCGCGCCGCCGGCCTCGAGCTCGCTCCGCAGGTCGCCGTAGTTGTAGATCTCGCCGTTGAACACCAGGACGCACCGGCCGTCGATGTCCTGCATCGGCTGGCGGCCTCGATCGGTCAGGTCGATGACGGCGAGCCTGCGGTGGCCGAATGCGACCGGGCCTTCGTGCCAGAAGCCTTCGCCGTCGGGGCCGCGATGAGCGATCCGCTGCGCCATCCGCCGAACCGCTTCACAATCCGGCGGTGCCGTCCACGCCAGGGCGCCAGCAATGCCGCACATCCGCCGCGAAGCGTACCACAACGTCTTTCGGCACGGCCTCCCGCTTGGGCCGTCATGGATCTTGCGCGTAGAATCGACGCCACACGTGTCCAAGCGCGTCGCGATCGTTCAATCCAGCTACATACCGTGGAAGGGTTACTTCGATCTCATCGCCTCGGTCGATGAGTTCGTGCTGTTCGACGACGTGCAGTATACGAAGCGCGACTGGCGCAATCGGAATCGCATCAAGACCGCGAATGGTCCGATCTGGCTGTCGATTCCCGTCGAGGTCAAGGGCCGGTTCGAGCAGCGGATTTGCGACACGAGTATTGCCGATAGCAGCTGGACCGGGAAGCACTGGCGCAGCATCCGCGCGAGCTACGCGCGCGCCCCGTTTTTCCGCCGCTACGAAGCCGAGCTCGAGTGTCTGTTTCGCGAAGCCGATGCCGACAAGCTGAGCTCCGTGAACCACCGTTTCATTGCCGGACTCTGCGGAGTGCTGGGAATCAGCACGCGTCTGACGTGGTCGATGGACTATGCGGTGGAAGGCGATCGAACCGGACGTCTGCTGAGCATCTGCAGGCAGGCCGGCGCGACCGAATATTTGTCGGGACCGGCGGCGAAGGTATACCTGGACGAGCCGCAGTTTGCGGCGGCCGGCATTGCGGTTTCGTACGCGGACTACTCGGGGTACCCGGAATACGACCAGATGTACCCGCCGTTCGACCATTACGTGAGCGTGATCGATCTCATCGTCCATACCGGCCCGGAAGCCCGCCGGTTCATGCAGGGCGCCGCCGCGTGACCCGCGAGACGTACGTCTCCGCCGCCGCCGCGTACTACGAACGCAGGCTGGCGCAGTTCGGCGCGACGCCTGGCGGTGTCGACTGGAACTCGGAGGCCTCGCAGCGCCTGCGATTCGATCAGCTGTTCCGATGCGTCTCACCGACGTGGCCGTCTTCCATCGGATCCGTGAACGACTACGGATGCGGCTACGGAGCGCTCGCGGACTATCTCGATCAACAGGGGTTCGCGGGTCAGTACCGCGGATATGACGCGTCCTCAAAAATGATCGAGGCAGCCGCCCGCGGCCAGGGTGGCGCGATGCGGAGGACGTTCACGTCTGATCGCCGCGCGCTCGAACCCGCCGACCTCACGGTCGCCAGCGGCGTCTTCAACGTCAAGCTTCAGGCGCCGGATGATGCGTGGTGGGACTACATCCTGGAAACGATTGCGGATCTGGTGGCCGTCAGCCGGCGGGCGGTGGCGTTCAACGTCCTGACAACCTGCTCGGATCCGGGCCGCCGGCGCGACGACCTGTTCTACGCGGATCCCATGCGGCTCTTCACCCACTGCAAGACGCTGTCGCCGTTCGTCGTCCTGCATCACGACTATCCGCTCTATGAGTTCACGATCGGTGTGTTTCTGAACGGACCGAACGAACAGAGCTAGAGCCGGGCGCTACATCATTCAGCGGTCCAGTTCGGCAATGCCGATGCCCGTCCGGCCGTAATCGTTGCCGTTGTAGAGCATCAGCCGGCGATTGCCGGCGTCGAACACACATGGATATTCGATCATGTCGGAGTCCCACCCGCTGCGAGACACAGTGATGCCGGCCTCTTCTTCGAGGCGCCGCCACACGACCCCGTCCGCTGATTCCGCGTATCCAATCCGGTAACTCTCGCCACGCGACGCGTACCACATGCGGTACACGCTCCCATCGCGCACGACGCACGGTCGCGAAATGGCGTACTCCTCGTCTGACTTGAAGTCGATGCAGACGACACCGGTGCGGTTCCAGTGCAGCCCGTCGCGCGATTCGGCGTAGCGAATGTGATAGTGATGGCGAGGGCGTCCGCCGGTGATGCTCCAGCGAACAGCCGAGACATACCACATGCGCCAGACACCGCCCTCGATCAGAATCCACGGCGACGCGGTGAGGAGCGGATCGATCTCGGATCGCTCGAGGACCGGCGACTTCCGTACGCGCTCGTACGTCGTGCCGCCATCATGGCTGACAGCCAGTCCGACGTTCAGATAGAAAGGAACGGTCACGCCGAGCGACCAGCCTGTGTAGAACTGATACTTCGTGCCGCTGTGATTGACGAGGCATGAGCTGGTGACGCCGCTATCGTCGAACTCGCCTAGAGGACCCGGAACAATCACCGGTTCCTCGCTGACCGTCCAGGTGGCGGGAGCGCCGAGATCGACGTCGCCCCAGCCGATGCTCGCGCGGCCGCGATCGTCACGGCCGCTGAAATAGACGCGGTGGCGTCCTCCTTCGAGCGGATCGACGACCGGCAGCGCCGCATGTGAGGCCGCCCACCGGGCTCCGCCCGAGTCTCCGCACAGCAATCCGAGCTTGCGCCAGGTCACAGGCAAACGTTACAGCTTCACTTTGTCGCTGGTTTTCGGGAAGAGCGCGGTCCGGTCCGGAACGTACACGCTCTTGGGCTCGGTGTCCTTCATGACGATCGCGCCGGCGCCGATGAGGGTCTCCGGCGCGATGGTGAGGCCGTTGCGCAGCGTCGCGTTCACGCCGATGAAGCAGTACGGCTGGACGTGCACGTGGCCCGAAATCACCACGTGCGACGAGACAAAGCAGTGGTCGTCGATGGTCGAATCGTGGCCGACGTGGTTGCCGCTCCAGAGCGTGACGTCGCTGCCGATCCGCACGAACGGCTGAATCGTGTTGTCCTCGAGGATCAGGCAGTTGTCGCCGGGCCGATCGTCCGCGAGCCACGTGCATCTGGAGCTGACGTAGGTCGCCAGCGTGTATCCGAGATCCTTGGCCTGATGGTACTTCTCGGCACGCGCATGGTTCATGCGCGTATAGCTCAGCGCGACGAACATCTCGTACCGCTCAGGCGGATACCGCTCGGTCACTTCGGAAAAAGCGACCAGCGGACGATCAAGAAACTGGTCGGCCGATCGGAACGCCGCGTCGACCGTGAAGGCCGCCACGGTATGCGGGCTGTCGTGCGTGAAGTAGTGACAGGCCAGCTTCGCGATGTCGCCGGCGCCGAAAATCACGAGGTCGGCCACGCGCCCCCGCTGTTCTGCCGTGGCACCGGGCGGCTCATGTGTGCTCCTGCGTGCGCTCGTGCAGCGCGCGGACGATGGTGTAGGGCCGATCCTTGGTTTCGGTGAAGACCTTCGACAGATAGATGCCGATCACGCCGATGCAGAACACCGTGACTCCGCCGAGGAACCAGACCGACACGATGAGCGACGGCCATCCGGGCACGCCAACCTGGCCTCGCGCCGCACGCCAGATGAGGATGCCGCCGTACGTGCCGGACACCAGGATGATCACGCAGCCGAGATAGAAGATGTAGACGAGCGGACGGCTGCTGAACGACGTCACGGCGTTGACGAAGACGGCAATCCGGTGACGGATCGTGTACGTCGAGTTCCGCCGCCGGCCCTTGCGGACGTTGATCGGCACCTGCTTGAATCCGGCGATAACCCCGAGCGCGGCGAATGCCACTTCCCGATCCCGATGCTGCACGAGGCTGGCGACGTAGCGGCGGGTCATCAGACGAGCGGTGAGGATGTTGGCGGGAATCGGGTTGTCCAGCAGGGCGTTGAACATCCTGTAGAACAGGGCCGCCGTGAATCGATCGAGCGCTGTCCCCTCTCGAGTGGCCTGCACACCGTAGACGACGTCGGCGCCACTCCGGGTCATGGCGCCATGAAAGTCGCCGAGCCAGCCTGGATCTTCCTCGAGATCGACGTCCACCAGAAACACAAGGTCGCCCCGGGCGTGCTCCAGGCCGGTCATCATCGACTTGTGATGGCCGAAGTTCCTCGAGAGATCGACGACGCGCACGTGCGCGTCGCGATCGTACAGCTGCAGCACGCGTTCGAGCGAGTCGTCGGGCGAGCCGTCGTTCACGAACACGATCTCGTAGTCGGCCGTGAAGGCCGCGGCAGCGCGCGTCGCGCGCTCGTAGAACTCGTGTATGTGCGACGCCGAACGATACAGCGTCGTGACGATCGATAGCTTCATGCGTCGGTTCCAGCGGAGTGCGCTACAATTTTGCCCGTTCCCTCCCGCGGTGTCCAATGCACGCGCTCGCCGGGGGACGCGAGGAGAGGGTTGGCCGGATCACAACCGATCTGCGACTTGTGCGGCGCCGGCAGGTTCGACCCACTCATCGATCTTCCCCGGCGGTCGTCGCTGCGGTCCGACGGCACGATCGTGAACCGGCCGCTCATCAAGATGGCCTGTCGTGCCTGCGGTCTCGTCCGGAGTGGCACCGTCGCGGACGAGGCGTCGGTCGACGCCGAGTATCGGGACGACTACGGCACGAGCCGCGAAGAGCACGTGTTCTATACGTCGCGTGGACCCGCCTCGCGCAGCGCCGCGATCGCCGGATGGATGTCCGACCACGTGCCTGCCGATGTGTGGCGAACGACGGGCACCGGCCTGGAAATCGGCGCCGGCGCCGGTCTGCTGATCCGGGAGCTTCAGCGCCGGCACCCGCAAAAGGCCTTCATCGGCGTGGAGCCGAACGCCCGCGCCGCCGCCGACGGCCGGCAGGCGGGCGCCGACATTCGACCGGCGCTTCAGGACGTGCAGGCGGACATCGCATGGGCGATTGCGGTCATCGAACACGTTGCGTCGCCGACCGCTTTCCTGAACGCCATTCGCCGTGTCGTTCAGGACGGCGCGTATCTGGTGCTCGTGCAGCCGACGGCGGATGTCCTGAGCTACGACGTGCTGTTTGTCGACCACCTGCACCATTTTTCAGGAGCACACGTGCGCGCGTACGGAGCGAAGACTGGATTCGACGAGACGTCGTCGGCGATCGGCCATCCGTTGATGCCGAATTTCAGCATCCACGTCCTGCGGGCCGGTTCGCCGCTCCCTGCCTGGTCGTGGCAAGGCCCGCCGGCCTCGTCGCACGCTCACACCGCCGCCGTGCGGACGATCGCGGCGATGACGCGCCTTGATGAAACGCTGGCGCGCCTTGTTGGCGCCGGGCGGCGCGTGGCGGCATTCGGCGTGCGCGAAGTGTATTCGCTCGCGCGTGCGTACTCCGGGATCGACACGTGTCCCCTCGTATGCGGGCTGGACGATGATCCGCAGCGGCTCGCCGGTCGCGGGTTGCCGTTCCCCATCGTGCGACCGGAAGAGGCGCACACTTTCGGCGTGACTGATGTGGTGCTGACCATGAACGCTGTGCATTACGGGGTGGCCAGACGGCGATGCGAGTCGCTCGGCCTGTCGTGCCACGCCGTGCTTGACGAGGCGTCGGCTTCATGACGCCGCCCACATCGCCGGCGTGGCTGGAATCGGCGTTAGAGGCGCTGCAGCGTGTCGGATATGCGGTCGTGCCCGGTGTGCTCGACGACAGCCTGGTGCGCGCGACGCGCGAGGCAATGTACACCGTTCAGCCCGACATCGTCCGCGAGGTGGGGCAGGACCGCCTCGATCGCGCCGGCGAGCTGGGCGTCCTCCGCCTCATGTGCCGATTCGACCAGCGCTTCCTCGCGCTTCTCGAAGTGCCGGAGCTGCTGGCGGTGGTCGATCGGACGGTCTCGCCGACCGCAATCCTTCATCTTCAGAACGGCTTCATCCTGCCTTCATCTCCCGCTGGCGAATCGCCTCGCGTGTTTCAGACCAGCTACCACCAGGACTTCCCGCGCGTGCTGAACGGCTACCTCGCGTCCCTCAACGTGCTCTTCGCCATTGACGCGTTCTCCGTTTCGAATGGAGCGACGTGGGTTGTCCCCGGCAGCCATCAACGGGCGGACAGGCCGGCGGAGGCGGAAGTCGCCGCACAGGCGCATCCAGTCGAGTGCGACGCGGGCTCGATGATCGTGTTCGATTCGACGTTGTGGCACGCGGCAGGCGCCAATGTATCGGGGCGCGACCGGCTGGCCATCAATCATCAGTTCACCCGATCGTTCATCAAGCAGCAGATCGATTACGTCCGGGCTCTGGGCCCGGAGGTCGTCTCGCGGCAGACGCCGCGCATACAGCAGCTCCTCGGCTGGTATACGCGCGTCGTGACGAGCCTCGACGAGTACTACCAGCCGGAAGAACGACGCTTGTATCGCCGCGGTCAGGGCTGACGGATCTCGCCGCCATCCCGTTTCGCGACGACGAGCAGCGACGTTCCGAACGGCAGCGAAACGCCGCGGGCGATGAGCCAGCGTTCCACGTCGAGCACGGTCTCGAGGCCGGCGTTCAGGGTTTCAGAAATGTTGAACTCTGAATTCGGATCGAAGGCGCGACGATCCTGCCGTGCGCGCGAGAGCCAGAAGAGGGGCAGAAGCGCGCTGACAAAAGACGTTGCGCGGACGAGGCGGAATCCGCTGCGCTGAACCTTGCCGATGAGCTCGCTCCGGCGATACCGGCGCCGGTGGTGCGAATACTCGTCCACGACGCTCCAGAGGAACCTGTGCTGCGGAACGGTCAGCACGATGCCGCCGCCGGGCCTCACGGCCTGGAACATCTGACGCAGCACGGCTTCGTCTTCGTCGATGTGTTCGATCACGTCGAACGCGCCGATTACATCGAACTCGGCATCGAACGGCAGTCGGCGGGCGTCCATCTGCAGGAGCGGAACGCCGGGCAGCCTCGATCTCGCGATGGACAGTCCTTCGTTGAGCGCCTCGCTTCCAGACACTTGCATCTCGGGGCGCGCGTCGCGGATGCCCGTGAGCACGTACCCCGTTCCGCATCCAATCTCGAGAAACTGCCGGGCATCGGGAAAGTAGGCGTCGAGTGCCCACACGAGCAGGCGATTGCGCGCACGAAACCAGAAGTGCCGCGGTTCGAACCGCGCCAATGACGCAAAGGACTCGGGACTGAAGCTCTCGTTGTGCCGGGCGAGCTCCGGCGCAAACACCGGCCACGTGTCGTACCGATCCGGACTCCAGCCGCAGCTCGGACAACGCCAGTCGCCCGCGGTGAAACGGCCATCGCACGCGACGCACACTTTCATCGGCGTCAAGGATACAATCCGACGCGTTGAAACGCCTCATTCCCTTCAATCGGCCGCACATCACGGGCCACGAATTCGAACGGATTCAGGAGGCGATCGACAACCGTCACCTGTCGGGCAACGGCCCGTTCACCGCGAGATGCCAGACCTGGATTGAACGTACGCTCGACGTGCCTCGCGCGCTGCTCACGCATTCCTGCACCGGCGCGCTCGAGATGGCGGCGATTCTGATCGACGCGGCGCCCGGCGACGAAATCATCATGCCGTCGTTCACGTTCGTGTCCACGGCGAACGCCTTCGCTCTGAGAGGCGCGACGCCGGTGTTTGTCGACATCCGCCCCGACACGTTGAACCTGGATGAGCGCCTCGTCGAAGCCGCCGTGACGCCCCGGACACGCGCGATCGTGGCGGTGCACTACGGCGGTGTCAGCTGCGACATGGATGCGCTCGGCACGATCGCCGGCCGCCACGGCCTGGCAGTCGTCGAAGATGCCGCGCAAGCCGTGCTGGCGCGCTGGAACGGCCGGCCGCTGGGGAGCATCGGCGATCTCGCGGCGCTCAGCTTCCACGAGACGAAGAACGTGAGCGCGGGCGAAGGCGGAGCGTTGCTCGTCAACAGCGATCGCTTCTTGGCTCGGGCGGAAATCGTGTGGGAGAAAGGGACCGACCGAAGCCGGTTCTACCGCGGAGAGGTCGACAAATACTCCTGGCGCGACCTGGGGTCGTCGTATCAACCGAGCGAGATCAGCGCGGCCTTTCTCTGGGCTCAACTCGAGGAGGCCGATCGGATCACGCGCGCACGCCTGTCCGTGTGGGACTCGTACCATCGCGCGTTCGAGGAGCTTGAACGGGAAGGACTGGTCCGCCGGCCCGTCGTGCCGCGCGGCTGCGATCACAACGCTCACCTCTATTACCTGCTCCTCCCGAACGGAAGATCCAGGGCAGCGCTGCTGGCTGCGCTCGCGGCCCAGGGCGTCAACGCGATTTTTCACTATGTCCCGCTGCACGGTTCCCCGGCGGGGCAGCGGTTTGGCCGGATCGCCGGGTCGATGCGTGAAACCGAAAGCACGAGCGAGCGTTTGATTCGCCTTCCGCTGTGGTCGGACATGACCGCCGAGGATGTCACCTACGTGGCGGAGCAGGTGATTCACCAGGTCCGACAGCTGCAGCGGGTCGATGCGATTCCTTGAGCAATCGCGGCCGGCCGTTTTTCTCGTGGCGGCTGCGTCCGCGGTCTTTGTGATTCAGGCCCTTGCCTGGCCGTTGACTGAAGGACGAGCCGGCGAGTTCGAGCTGCTGTATTTCCTGGATTTCTGGAATCGAGACCCCGTATTTCCAGGCCTCATGACGAAGACGCCGGTGCCAGGCCTCTTCTTTGGCTTCCTTCTCGAGCGCGGCGGCGCCTTCGGGACGGAATTGGCCGTGGGCGCTTGCTTCGTCGCCGCGGTGTATTTTGTCTATCGGAGCGGAGCGATCTGGAGCGTTCCCATCGGAATCGCGGCTGCGGGCGCGACGCTCCTCCATGTTTCGTACGGCGGCCTGTTTCACAAGCTCGACTCAGACGGTCTGTTCGCGGTCGCTTTCGCGGCGTGGCTGTACTACTCGTTGAAACATGCAGACGAACACTCGGTGGCCGTCTACTTCGTTCACGGTCTTTTCGTGGCATTGCTGGTGATGATTCGGCCGGCCAACGAGGTGCTCGTTCTCTTCGCGGTGTACCCGTTGCTGGCAGGCCGCCAGCGACTCCGCCGCCGTCTGCGGTATGCGGCGGCGTTCGTGGCGCCTGTCGCGCTGCTGGTCGGGGGATGGCTGACCCTCAACGGCGTTCGCTACGGCGAATTCAGTTTTTCGCGCTTCTCGAACGCCGCGCCGCTGTACCACATCATGATGAGCGGGCATCAGATACGGCCGGAAGACGGTCCGGCTTCGGCGACGCTGGCCGCGGCAGTTGAGCAGGAGCTGCTGACTGACGAGCCGTACAGATCGAGAGGCGTCGATGTCCGTCGCTTTTTCGCGGAGAGCAGTTTTCGCGGCTGGGAAGATCTGATCTCCCTGTCGGATCTGAAATTCGGCTGGAACAGCCGGTACCGGATCCTGAGAGATGTCGCCTTCGAGTTCATCAGGCGCAATCCAGGCGAGTGGCTTCTTGGCGTGAACACGACGCTGATGCACACGCTCATCATGCGAAGCCAGTCTCCGGTTCAGGGGCCGGGGGATGAGGCCCGTGCCGTCGCCGGTGAGCCCGCGCGCGATGGAGCGGCCATTCCGCATGCGAGAAGAATCTGGCTGGCGACAACGGCCGACGGACGGTACGAGAACGGCCGAAACCAGGACCGCATCGCAGGCCTGCTCGCCCGGCACGACGCACTCGCGAAGAAGACGCTCGGCCTGCGCAGCGGTGTCCCAGCCGTGGCCGAGGCCTTGAACGTCATCGCGAATGTCTTTGCGCCGATGATCCTTGTGGTCGCGCTTGGCGCGATCGGCCTGCCCTTCCTGGGCGTCGGCGGCCCGACGATTGGGCCCGAGCGTGTCGTGGCGCTCTTCTTTGGCATGAGCCTCGTGCTTCTGGTGCTGACGTGCGCGCTGCAACCGGCGACCATCGAGTACCGGCTGCCGCTCGACCCGTTGTTCTTTCTGGCGGCGCTTGTCTCGGGTACAGCCGTCGTACGGGGCCGCCGGGTGCTGGCCACGACCGCGAGCTCAGTACACCGGCTCATACATCGAAGATAGCGACTAGGGTGACATCCGGAATAAGCGCAGCCGGCCGTCGCCAGGAATGGCGGCAGCGTGCGATGCGAGCCAGCGATCCGTCGATGCCGGCAGTGGGCTTCGGGCATCGACCGCGACAAACTTCACTCCGTAGCGAGTGATGATGGCCTCGCGTTCGTCGGCCGACGCCTCGTCAAAGAATCTGAACACCGCCTGGCGTCGCGATTCCTGATCGGGGACGAAGGCTTCGGGATCGATAAAGGCGACCACTTTTCCGGCAAACGCCGGCACATGCCGGCCGACGTTGAGGTCGGCCATCACCACATCGTCGCCGCCGACCTGGGACGCGAGGAGCGTGTATGTGTCGAGCTCGCGTTCCAGGCGCGGATCGGCGCGAAGCCTCCCGGGCAGCAACGGACGCGGAACGACTCGGAGCAGGGCCGGGGCCGCGTTGGCCAGTCCGATCGCCGCGACGAGGGCGATCGCTCCGTACAAGTATCGAAGTTGCGCCCTCGCGGGTATCGCGCGAAGGCGATCCTCGAAGTTGGCGACCGCATCCGCCAGTGCGAGGTGCAGCCCCAACACGAGTGCGGGAAGCACGCGCCCAAGTGGTCCGTTGCTGATCAACCCTCCCAGCGCGTACAGGATCGACAGGGTCAGGACGAACAGTCCGAGGCCGTCCAGTTTGTCGGCAGCGAGCCGTCTCACGACAAAGGGCGCGCCGATGAGGGCCGGCCACGCGCGTTGAAACGCGCCGTCGTACATCGCGAGGTTTGGAACGGCGTACGTCTCGCTCCCTGTCGCGATCAAACGAAAAAACGGATAGTACGGCCAGAGCGACACCCCCGCTGCCGACGCAAGCAGCACGGCCGCGCCGAGGCCGACGAAACGGCGAGGCTGCCGCACGGCGAGTCGCGCCGAGAACGCAATCAGTCCGGCGGCGAGCATGATGCCGGTGATGGGATGTGTCAGCAGGACGATCGGTGCGCCAACTACGATGACTGCGGCCCATCCCACACTGCCGTGCTCGCGGTAACGGAGCAGCGCGTACAGCGTGAACAACATCAGCCACATCGCGAAGATCGACGGATAGGGCAGCACGAAGCCCAGGGCGCTCAGGTGAAGAAAGCCGCTGTAGCGCCACGGGGAGAATCCCCAGAGCAGGAGCGTGAACAATAGCCCGAAGAAGGCCGCACGAGACGACAACAGGGCCGACACGAACAGATAGAACGCCACGAGCAGGCCGATCAGGTTGGCCATGCCGAGCACGGCGAGAGCGGTCACCGCCGGCAGTCGTGTGAGACGCGCGATCAGAGCGACGCCGAGCGCATAGGGAGAAAAGTACGGGTGAGGCGCGCCGATGCCGAAGAGCGGGTGGCCTGGAGCCCACGGGTGGCGGACCAGTTCGCGGACGACTGCGGCGTGTTCCCAGAAATCGCCCGCCCAGTATTGATTCAGGTTCTGGGCGAGCATCGCGGCGAACACGACGGCCGAGAGCCACCAGTAGCGCTGCCGGTACATTTCGCGGCACCACGCTATCACGGGTGCTGTCATACAATTCCCTGTCCCGATGCGCACTCTCGAAGGCCCAGGCACTGTGACGCTGCCGATGACGGCCGTGGCCGGTGGCGTACTGCTTGGCATCGCTTTCACGCTCTCGCCGCTGACGATTGCCGTCGCCCTCGGGGCCGTCCTGATGATTGCTGTGGCCGGACGAGGGCTGCCGGACCGTGAGCGTCACGCTCTGGTTGCTCTTCTCGTCGTCGCGTTCGTCCTTCGCGCGATGGCTGTCGGTGCGCTGTTTCTCGTGAGCCCTCATTCCACTCAGAGCGCCGGGGTGATTTTCGGAGATGAAAGCTATGCGTTGTACCGTTCGTGGCGGATCCGTGACGTCCTGCTCGGCATCCCGATCCTCAAGTACGACTACCTGATCGCGTACGACAGCTACGGACGAAGCAACTACCTGTCCGCGATCACGCTCGTGCAGACGCTCGTCGGTCCCGCACCGTATGCGCTGCGGCTGCTGAACGCCGTCGCGTTCATCGGCGCGGCGCTGCTGCTGTTTCGAGTCACCCATCGCGCGTTCGGATCAACGGTTGCCTTCAGCGGGCTGGTTGTCCTGCTCTTCCTGCCGACGCTGTTCTTCTGGTCGATCTCGCTGCTGAAAGAGTCGTTCTACTTCGTTCTGACCGTGATCGTGTTTGCGACAGCCATCGGCTGTGTGAGAAGCCGCTCGTGGCCGGCCAGGCTCGCGATGGCCGCAGCCGGAGGCGTCGCTTTGTGGGCGCTCCACGATTTGCGAACCGGCGCCGTGACTGTGGCGATCGCCGGCCTCGCGCTTGGGGTTGCGGCACGGGTTGCCGTCGAGCGGCCGTTGCGAATCGGAGTCACCGCCGCGTTGCTCGCTCTCGGCGTCTTGTTGTTCCTTCGTGGGCCGGCCCTGCAGGATCGCCTGCTCAGTGGGATAGACACGGCGGCGACGGAGCACACGGGCCACGTTTTCACTGTGGGTCACGCTTACAAGCTGCTCGACGACACGGCGTACATCTTCCCGCGCACGAGCCCGCAATACACGCTCACGCCCGCGGAAGCCACGCGGTTCGTCGTTCGAGCGCTTGGCAGCTACCTGGTGACCCCGCTTCCGTGGCAGATCGCAACGAAAGGCGAACTCGTGTACTTGCCGGAGCAGCTGCTCTGGTACGCGCTGATCGTGCTGGCGCCGTTCGGTGTGTACGCCGGATACAGGCGCGATCCGTTTGTGACCTGTCTGCTCGTCGGATACCTTGTGCCGACAGCGCTTGCCGTGGCGTTGACCACCGGGAACGTCGGGACGCTTATCAGGCACCGGACGTTGATCGTGCCCTATCTTGTGTGGCTGAGTGCGATAGGTGCCTGCGCAGCTGTCAGCCGAGTGGCCGGACGAGTCGGACGAGGGTGGATACGATGAGGCGGCCGAACCTGGTGGACGTCGCACTCGGACTGTTCGTCCTCGTGTTGATTCCGATTGGTTATTTCGCATTTCTCCTGTTCCGCACGCCACGGCCGGTCATCACCTCGGTAGAGCCGGCGCCGCTGACCTACATCGAAGATCGGGCGTC
>Ga0137395_10000351_pt1 | contig 18657 bp, 16 predicted proteins | sample czobulk216metaG_FD_108283 | JGI IMG/M metagenome (GOLD analysis project Ga0137395, IMG submission 108283) | Vadose zone soil microbial communities from Angelo Coast Range Reserve, California, USA - czobulk2.16 metaG | ecosystem: Environmental > Terrestrial > Soil > Vadose zone | place: USA...
CCATTGTAGTCGGCCAGCGCAACCCACCGCGGAGAGTTACCTGCTGGGTAATGGACGGCATTCTGAAACGTACCGTCTCCATTGCCAAGCAAAACACTGATCGTAGTGGTTCCCCCGTCTGCGGTCACAAGATCCTGCTCGTTTGCCAGGCCCTTCAAGTTCCCCACGTGGATATCGCGCGGATTGAGGCCTACAGGATAATTTGCAGGAGCCGCGAAGTGCCCCTTGCCGTCACCGAACAAGATGCTAACGTCGCTGCTATCGTGATTAGCGACGGCAAGGTCTTCATTCCCGTCATTATTAAAGTCGCCAACAGTCACAGCCTTGGGGTGAGTGTGAGCGGGATAGTACACCGGTGGCTGAAAAGTACCGTCACCATTCCCAAGGTATACGCTGACGTTATTCCCATTATTGTTGGCTACAACTATGTCCAGAAAACCGTCGTTATTAAAATCGCCAACGGCGGTGCCGCGCGGAGCAGCGCCACCCGGATAATTGACAGCCGGTTTGAAGGTTCCGTCACCGTTGCCAATTAGAATCGAGAGGCATTGATTCGCGCCCCTGCCTAACTCATTCGCGACCGCCAGATCCATAATATGATCGCCGTTAAAGTCCGCCGCCACTAACGCTGTCGGAGAATTGCCGACGGCGTAGGTCGCTTGGGTACCAAAGGTTCCGTCGCCGTTACCCAATAACACACTTATAGTAGCTGTACCAGGGTTGCTGTTGGCAACGGCCATATCCAGTACCTTGTCTCCATTGAAATCGGCAAGGACGGCGTTGAACGGAAGAGATCCGACGGTGTAGTTCTGCGGCGGAAGAAAAGACACCCCTGGAACAGTGTTTCCCTTCGCTCCCAGAATTGCAAACTGACTAGCTGCCAAGGCAACAAGCAGTGCGATAGCGAACGTCACAAGAAATATATTTCGACGAGACACAGGCGACTCCTATTGATGACTTTGTAAGTGCACTGATTGCCACTCAACTCCCGCCAAGAACTCGGACTGCAGACTCATACACCTTCTGATACTCCTCGTGATGCCTGGCGTAGTGTGGATTAGAAGGGTCGTACGCTACGAGCAAATCTTCAACATAAAGCTCGATGATCTGAACATGCTGACCAAGAGCAAACGGCAGGATGTCGACCATCGATCCGGCTGGTTCTGAACCATCCGGATTCGTGGCCCCTCCGGTTTGCAAAATGAGAGGCACCTTGCCTCGAAAACGCCGGAAGATCCTGCACCAGTCTGCCATGCAGGGGCGCCCGGCGGCGTCGTTCTTCGCGTCCTGAACAGTCAGCCCTTGGTTGCCAATAGCAATACCATTCTGTACGGCGTGCTCGGCCACCTGCGCAGTGAACGCGAGATCGGGTGGATCGCCGAAGGCGTTGAGGCCCACCGCAAGTTGCTTGGGCGAGTTTAAGGATTTTTCATAGTCGAGCATGTCGAACAGATACTGCCGCCAGGTTGGCTTGGAGAAGCCGTGATCCATCAAAGCGTACATGCAGGCGGGATAGATCTCCCCACCCGCACCTAAGCCAAACCGGATATATCCAATGGCGCGGTTGCTACCATACTTGCCCACAACCGCCGACATGAACGCCTGATACTTTTCCTTAAACCCACGATCCCAAAATACCGGAGCGCGGCCAAAGCTGGGACAAGTTACCGAAGCAACACTGGAAAAAAGGTAATCGGGAGTAGCAGTTGCTTTCGCGCCATAGCCGGTGGCCCATACGATTAAATTGACTACCTTGCCGGCGGCAACCCAAGGCGCGACCTGCTCGTCGATCGATGACCAGTCGTAGCGAGGACTCGCGGCAGGACCTCGATCGACAATGCTCCACGGTACATAAACATTCGCGCCGCACACCGCTGGGATGTGAACAAGGGAATTTGCTTTGGTATTTACGCGTGCCCCGGGAAACAATAGAACGAACAACCCGTGGGGTGCGCTCGGAACATCAACACTCGACAAAGCATCTGTGCATTTTGGGGGCTTGGCCGGACTGGCGACGTCCCCTTGCTGAATCGGCTGCTGGGACTCCAGAACCGTCGCGAATGTGAGCAGCGTAGTAAGAAATCCCGCGAGCAGGAAAACTCTACTGCAAGGCAATGATTTTCTCTGAATGCGCAATCTCATCCCAACTTAAGCATCACAAGAGTCAGCAGTAGATAACATTTTGGAAGAGTGTGACCGTACTCCCGTCCGCGTTGGCAGACCTCCTCCGTTCTCACTTACTTTGCTTCGCTAAGACCAGCTGTTCGATCGTCTCAACGTTCTTTAAGTTCTCATTAGTAATTTCCTGATCGCTGATCTTCACTCGAAAGGAATCTTCGAGGAATGCAACCAAACGGAAAATACTTAAAGAGTCGAGAATGCCGCTGTCGAGAAGGGCTTCCCGATCGGTAAACGAGCTAATGCCCTTCGCGCTGGCGAGGTTCTGAACGAACTCCCGAATCTGGTCTCTTACACTAGCGGATTGATCGATGGCCATACTGCAGTTTCTCCTTAAAAACCGAATGGAATATCGTTACTGAACGGTGATGGTAGAGATCAAACCTTCGCGTTCGACGCCTGCTGACCGTTGGCCGGCAGTTCCTGTGCGCGTTTCTGCTCGACGGATTGCCATTTGAAGCGCTTGGGGCGGCCTCCGGGGAGCCTAATTCGCGCAGGGACACCCATTACAGTGGTGTTATCGGAGACGTCAGTAAGTATGACGCTGTTGGCAACGACGACTACGTTGTTGCCGATGGTCGCATCGCCAATCACTTTGGCGCCCGGTCCGAAATAAACGTTGTCCCCGATGCGTTTAGTGGCTGCAGTAATCACGACGCCGGTCTGAATCGTGCAATTCGCGCCTATCTTGGTGGGGCCAACAACAATACCAAATGGCGTGTGAATCACGAGCCCGGGACCTATCTCGGCGTCCGGCGAGATATAAACCCCAATAAACATTTGAACTAGTCTTTGAAAGACAATGGAAACAATGAGCAGAATCTGCCGGAGAACAGGCACACGAAAGGTGAGAACCCAGTGCGAGAACCGGTAGCAGATAATCGCGGGAGTCTCGGTGCGCAACAACACGCGCAGCCAACCGCTTTCTAACTTGCGATCCTCTTCAGCAGCTTGAAAATCGGCCCGTAAATTATCCCACATATCCGAATCGTCGCTAGCCTTCCAACGGAAGGTCGGCCACTGGCGGCGGAACCGAAAAGACGTCAGCAGCGGCCTCATTCTTATAGGTGAAGTAGAACACGAATCCCGACAAACTCATCAGCACGACCAGGCATTGGAATACAGTGCAGGCGTTTGCTCCCATGCCGCCAGTAGCGTCGGGCAGCAAACGGAATAATCCATAGAATGCCGCTTGCCCGACTCCTATTCCACCCGGCGCCACGGGCAATGCCGTGGTGACAAGACCCAGTGGCACAACCAAAAGGTAAGCGCGTACCGGCAGATCGTTATAGCCCAAGGCTAGAGCTGACAGATAAAAGCTGACACAACAGAGCGCCTGAGCAACGAAGCTAAGCACGACGGCCTGGAGCACTGTGTAGGGTCGGCTGCGATATTCCACCAGACTCTCAATCAAACGCTTGATGATTGCTGAGCCTGGCAATCGATGTGTCAAACGTTCTAACGCGATCGCCCACCTCCCGCTGGCGGAGAAGGAAATCAAGAGTCCGAGGCAGAGGCCCACAAACGATGCGGCGACAAAAAAGAAAAGGCTGGTGAAAGTGCGATTGGAGCTCACGAGCGACCAGTCCATCAGGCCGGCGAACGTGGCTACCGCCATCATACCGACTAAGCCCAGAACCCGGTCCACGAGAACGGTAGTTACAACGTGAGCTTTACGCTCGACGGTGCAACGGCTCACGTAGTAACCCTTGATCACGTCGCCGCCCACGGCCCCGGGGATGATCATATTAAACAGTGTACCGATCATCGTAAGAGAGAAAGCCTTAACCAGGGGAATCCGCACTGCCTGGACGTTCAGAAGGATGTTCCATCTCCAGGCACCCACCGCCATTTGCAGGTAAAGAAGGAAGATGCCGAGCAGCAGAAGCGGCCAGCGCTGCGCCGCTCCCGCGACCGCAGCTGTATTAAGTTTCCCGCCGTGGATCAGGAACCACATCAAACCAATCGCCACCGCGATCTTCGCAGTGGCGATCAGCCGATACCGTTTTCGCAACCAGGTCATGCGCGCACAATCTCCGACAGCGCTTCAATTACGTAGTCCACTTGTTCTTTCGTCATTTCGGCATACATTGGCAAGGTCAGTATCCGCTCCGCCGCACGCTCAGTATGAGGGAAGTTTCCCCGCTTGTATCCGAGCGAGACCGACGCATTCTGCAGGTGGACCGGAATAGGATAGTGTATGCCTGTGCTAACGCCCCGCGCCTGCAATTGCGACTGAACCTTTTCGCGATTGGCGACCTCGATCACATAAAGATGATGCACGTGCTCAACATTGGGCAGAGTCTTTACCAACCCAATCGGGAGCGAAGAAAGCCCGCTGTTATACGCGCCCGCGTGTGCCCTGCGACCGGCGTTCCATTGATCGAGGTAACGTAGTTTCACGCGAAGTACTGCGGCCTGAATCGTGTCCAGGCGCGAGTTTGTACCCATCACCTCGTGATAATACTTCGCCTTTTGGCCGTAGTTCCGCAACTGCCGAAGCTTATCCGCGGTTTTATCGTCATTTGTCGCCACTGCGCCACCGTCGCCGTAAGCTCCGAGATTTTTCCCGGGATAGAAACTGAACGCCGCGGCGTGACCGAAGCCACCTATGCGTTTGCCGTTGTATCGCGCCCCATGAGCCTGAGCCGCATCTTCAATCATAATCAGGTTGCGGCGGTTCGCGATTTCGAGAATTGGATCCAGATCGGCGGGCTGACCGTAGAGGTGAACCGGCATCAGCGCGCGCGTGCGGGGCGTGATGGCAGCTTCAATGGCGTTGGGATCGATATTGTGCGTGCGCGAATCCATATCGACCAGTACTGGCTTCGCTCCGACAGCAACGATCGAAAGAACCGTAGCAATGAAGGTATTCGCCGGGGTAATGACCTCATCGCCCGGACCAATGTCATAGGCCCGCAGTGCCATTTCAAGAGCAGCTAGGCCGGAAGCGACGCCGATGACGTGTTTCACGCCAAGATATTCGGCAAACTGGGATTCGAAGGCTGCCACGTCCTCGCCAAGGATAAAATCCGCGCGCTGAACGACGTCCCGCATCGCAGCATCGATCTGGTCCGCGATGGTGTCGTATTGGGCTCGTAAGTCAAGAAAAGCTACACGCATGAATGCCGACGTGGATGTTGTCATAGATGTAGTCACTACCCATTCTCCTCGGTTTTATTTACTCCCAAGCAAACAACGTTCTTACCTGAAGCCAAAACATTCGGAAGGTCAATGATGCTCGGCAAGATAAAATCAGGCGCCAGTGCCCTCAGATGTCGCTCGTTGCGGATGCCACTGAGCACGGCTGCCGTGGTCAGGCCGAGCGACTTTCCGGCCAGCACGTCAACCTCGGTATCGCCGGCTATCCAACTGAGCGCGTCGACTAGTCCGCTCGAGTCGACCAAATTGCGCTTGACGCGCCAGCTATCCCGGGAGGTAGGCGGCGCCGTGAGGACCGCTGTAAAAAATCTCTCCAGCCCCAAGTTGCGGATCTGATCCTGAACCGCCAGTTCCCGACGGCGAAGGGTCACCAATACCAGACTGTGCTCTCGTGCGAGCTCTTGCAATACTTCGGTCGCGCCCTCAAGGATTCGATCGGAAACCAGATACTCATCCGATTCGATAGTCTCCAGCCAGAGCATCCGGTAGGCGTCTTCGTCGAGTGAAACTCCACCTTCCACCAGCAGTGCCCTCACTGGTTGACGGTCTCGTTTACTGTTCCAGTAGGTTTGCTTATCAATGGAATTTAGACCGAAGCCAGCCAGGATCTTGGCATGCACGCGATAGTAACGTTCCGAGACATCTAAAATCAGTCCGTCAAGGTCGAGAAAGAGAGTCATGCTGTTTGACATGCTCCGCAATAATGCGGGTCTGGCACCTACCTGCAGGTCTGGTTAGTGTTTCACCCCAAACCATAGGAAGAAAATCGGACGCATGATGCTCCACCAGCCGGTAAAGGGCTTCATCTTCGTGTAGCCAAGATGATGGGGAGGGTACACCTTTGTGACTGGAGCTTCGCGGAACCGATACCCGAGCTTGATCGTTTTGAACAGAACATAGGGCTCTAGTTCGTACTTGTTCAACCAGTCCTGTCGCCAATTAATGCGCGGGTCTTGCAACAGGGAGACGCGCATCGCACGGAAGCCATTGGTGGTATCTGTGAGCCTTCTGCGTAGAGCCAGGGAGAGGAGCGTCGGATGTACAACCCCAGTGGCAAAGATGCGGTACAGAGGAGTATTGCCATACCCGCCGCCTGGCAAGAATCGTGAACCCTGTACAAAATCTGCCTCGTCGTTCGTGATTGGGTCCAAAAGACGAGGTAACTCAAGTGGATTGTCCTTGTCGTTCCCCGCCTGCAGCGCCACTATGTCGTACCCGTGCTCGATGGCGTACTCGAAAACGCGCTTTATACTGGCACCCACTCCCAGGTTGGTGTCATTCCGCAAGACAATAACGCCCTCGACTGTCGACGGATCCAGGGATCCATCCGTCGACCCGTCGTCCATCACCATAAGCTCGTAGCCTCTCTCTTTGGGATGGCGGTCGATGGTGCGGCGCACTTTCGTTCCTTCGTTGTAGGCGCAAATGGCGACCAAGGCTCGCATAGTTATTTCGAATGAAACCGGCGAAACCTGATTGCGCCGCTAGCCGGCCTCCAACCCCTCTGCGGCGCACAAACAATCGAGCAAGACCCGGAATTCATCGACCCTGCTCCCCCAAGGGAATTGCGACCCTTCGGGGTTTGTCGCCGTTGTGAACAAATATTTCATCCCAGTAACGAAGCATCATCAGTCCATCCTCAAAGTCATCGATGCGCCGTTGCAATTTTTCACCGAGAGCGCATTTTGCCAGCAAGAGAGGGCTGTTGAGTCCTGCGGCAATGGAGAAAGCAAGTGTCCCAGAGAAGCGGGCGTTGATTTCGAAGAAGACCAGGCCTCGATCGGTTTTGAAACACTGGATATTCGCGGGGCCCACGATGCCGACTCTTTCGGCAATAAGCTTGCCCACACGGATCATTTCAGGATCACGGACGGTCAATCCTTTGTAAGACACGCCCGCCTTGATTTCGATACGGCGGCGCGGCAACACAGCCTGTACGCGACCGTCGAAGTCGCAGAGCACATCAATCGTGTATTCCTCGCCGTCCACGAACTCATTGTAGAGGGGATCCTGCACGCGATCTTTCCAGAGAAGGAACTCGGCCGCGTTGCAAATCTTGTGAACCCCCACTGAGCCTCTTCCATTACTCCGTGGTTTGACAAGAATTGGATAAGGAATGCGATCCGGTTCCGGCAACTCATCCGCTCGCCACGCTTTTGGTGTAGCGATCCCGTTCGCCGAAAAAAATTGACTGGTCTTATCCTTATGATTGCAGATCGCGATAGTCTCAGGAGAGGAGATTACAACTCTGCAGCCCCGCCGCTCAAATTCATCGCGGCTTTGCGCCAGTTTCATGAACTCCTCGTCGAGGATCGGAATCAGCAGTTGTATGCCCTCCCGCTCAACGATCTCGAACAAAGCGGGCAGATACGCGGGATCAGGAGCAGAGGGAATCAGAAAGAAGCGGTCCGCAAAGTAGCGACCAGCCGACAGAGGGGAAGCATCTACTGTCGTGATGCAAACGTCCAACTCTTGCTGCTGCCGGAACCCTTTAATGATGGACTGGCAAGTGACTGTTCCTGCCGCCGTAATTAGGACCTTCAAACTCTTCATAAATACTTCCTTCCCTAGGGCGGGACCGATCGCGTTGCGATCGCTTGGGTTTCCCTCAAAATGGAGAACCGTTAGACTTCCTTGGGAGCGCCGCGGACCCGCATAGATGCTTCGGCGGCCACCAGAGCACGCACCACCTGCGTGCCGACGGAACCGTCCGACACAGGCCGCCTTTGGTCGCGGATTGAGCCCACGAAGTCAACTAACTGTTCTTTGAGAGGCTCGCTGGGCATTATCTTGGGACTCAAAATATCTCCGTCTCGTACGGACAGCCTGAATTCTCCGTACGTTTCCGGCGCTGGATCTCCCCGCGAAACACCTTTCTCGAAGATGCGCACGCTTTCCATAGTATTGAGATCGTCACAAACGACCCTTCGATGGCTTCCCACCGCCACGACTTCGCGCACCTTATCAGGATCGGCCCAGCTTACGTGTATGTTGGCGATGACACTATTGGAATAGCCCAGGGTAAGGAAAGCCACATCGTCGTTCGAGTTCCGTAACACTCGGGACCCGATCGCGCTCGCCCATAGCGGCTTTTGGTCAAGCAGGTAGTTGAAAATGGAGATATCATGCGGGGCCAGATCCCATAACGCATTCACGTCCTGGCGGATGGGCCCTAGATTCGTTCGCGTGGCGTGCATGTAATAAACCCGACCAAACTCTGAACAACGCACCACTTCCTTCATCTTGCGAATGCTGGAGTTGTAGAGAAAGGTGTGGCCGATCATCAGCACCTTCTTCTCTCGCTCCGCCAAATCAGTTAGGCTCTCGCACTGCTCGACCTCGAGCGCCATTGGTTTCTCCAGCAGGATATGCCGCCCGCTCTCGAGGAAAGTTCGCGCTAGCTCGTAGTGCGTGGAAGCCGGTGTTGAGATTATGACGGCGTCAACGGAATTGTTCTTCAGAAGCTCCCGTACATCGCTATAGGTCTGAAGGTGAGAGTAACGATCCTTGGCGCGCTGCAGCCGCCGCGAATCAATTTCGCAGATTGCCACCAGTTCTGTTTCCGATAACTCGCTGCAGATTCGAGCGTAATTCGGGCCCCAGTGTCCGTAGCCGATGAGTGCGATACGTAGAGACATCAGTTCACGTCCTTCAAAGCAATTCTAGTCGGGCACTGGCATCTGGCGCCGCATTTTCGCGTGGACTCCGGTGTGCGCTCAAGACGCATAACTTCGATGCCCGTTCAAAGTTTCACATCAGTAGATCTTGGCAAACCTTTGGGGAGTGGTGTCGCAGGACCACTTACATCGTCAAGCTAACTCTTTCTGCAAGATATGGGAAGGGGAATTTCGAGATCTTAAAAACAAAGTCTAACACCTAAAGTACCGGCAGGTCAAGCGCTAAAGACACCTGATATTCTATCGTTTAGATAGATTGCCGAGATTCCTCGAGCGCATGAAGCCGGAACGCAACCCTTCATCGGGCGAACGCAATACGATGTCGCGTTCGAGCGGGCGAACAAGGCAAGGGAGCGCAATCCCCCAGCACTGATCGCTCTCCCTGGGTCGGTGATACTCGATCCCGTTGGACTGCTCTGTGACAATGTCGAGGTTCTCCAGCAAATCGAAGCGCCGATTTTTTACGATCACTAGATCTCCTTCAGATCTGGCTAGCGCCGGTGGCAACAGGAGTCGAGACGGAAGGCCGGCGTCCGCAGGCAAATGCAAGTTTATAGAATTTCGCAGTTCCTTTCTGAGCTTGATTTCCCGTATTCCAGCCTCCGTGGCGACCAGAGTGGCGACGACGACCAGAACATAAGCGATCGCTCTTCCGGGCGTTGGCGGACAACGCGCACCCAGCGTGCCCCGGTGAATCAAATCTTCGAAACGAGAGCCAACCGCGGCGAGGCAGAGCGCAGGGTAAAGCGCTAAATAACCGGCGCCAAACCTCGGATTCGGGGCGGTGAAAAACAGGAACGCTGTCCCGCCTAGCATGAGCACCAAGACATATAGAAATGACCTGTCGGCGCGCCAGCCGCGAACCACGACGAAACCCAGCAGACAGATGACGCAGAAGGAGACTAGCACCAGTCTGTCCAGATGTGAGATCCATGGCAGCATCCAGTTCCAGTTGTCGGCCCAGGGCGGCTCTTGCCCACCCCAACGAGCAAAGTCTCTGACGTTCGTGCTAGTGAGCCGCGCGGTTGCTACCCCCAAGCCCCACGGTACGTTTGTGCAGAGGAGCGGGCTGGGAAAAAACGGGCACCCCGCCGACACGACACCGGTTGCAGCCTTTGGCACAAGTAAGAAGCCGGCTAGACAAGCGGCTACTACGCGAACATTCCATTTCGCGGAAGATTTCACCCAATAGAAAACTCCGGAAATGACCAATGCAGGGCCGATGCTAAGCTTGATCGCACCTGCGCCGAGGGCGACGATCAGCGGCAGGATCGCGCTGTCATCCGAGCCCTTTACTGAGCTCTCCCCTGAGTGACTCGTGACTAACATCAGCCAACCGACTAGGAATGTCAGAATCCAAGACGGAACATCAGGAGACATCGACACCTCGAAGGCCCAGCTCAGGCAAACGCCAAAAATGACAATGTATCCACCAGTCAGGAACCAGTCTTCTCTCTCTGCTCGGCGCCGGATAATCCGAGAAACCGCGAGGGCGAAATGTAAGAAAGCCAGGAAAATGGCCAGACCACCAAGTAAACCTGCAACCCGCCCTTGAAATGGACCGAAATCGAAAGGTGCGGCCAGTGCGAACCAAGAAGAGGAATAACCCAGGACTATATGGAGAAGGCCCAGCCCTCGAATGGTCCCATACTCTGCCAGCCACCTTGTCAGCTGATAATGGTAAAAGCCTGTGTCGTAAACCTCGACCAAACGGGTGGAGCTCAAAGCGCAAATTGCAGCGAGGACGCCGATGCCTAGCCCCGCTAAGGTCGTCAGATACTGAAGCGAGGTCCTGAAGTCCTGCCGCACAGCCCTGATCGAAAGGGCGCCCGCTGTGAATGCCGTCAACAGACCCAAACCAATAACCGGCGAGAGCGGCAAAACAAGCGAAAGTCCGAGAAAGACAGACGCGACCGTCAGCAATCCCAGCCATGCGGCCGTGATCATACGGTCCCCAAAATGGGCAAAAGCTGAGCTTTTGGTTATGACCAAGACGACGTTGCCGACAGCCGCCCCGCACACCAAAAGTATGATCCAACTAGCCAGGTAAAATAGCATGGTTTCCGATCAGAAAGACGTGGTCACGCCCTGCTTTCACAGTCTATGTATCGCCGAACTCTAGGCATCCAGTGGCACAGCGCCCCGCTGGAATCGCCGTCGTAGATATTCGGCGTAGCCCAGGATCGCAAAATATTGCATCGGGGGCTGAGATATGATCACACCCATTACTCCGGTTCGCACGGTCAGAAGGCCCAGGATCGCAATCGCCTCCACAGCCAGTTGGCGCTCTGGCGAAGCTGCCGGGAGTCGACGGAAATATCGCAGCAAGACCCACCACGTGGCCAACAAACCAGCGGCGACCAGCAGTGGGCCCCAAATCCCGATGCCGACCAGTGCCTCCACATAATCACTGTGCAGGGGAGTGACTTCTTTTACCCCAAGCTTTGGAAATATGGAAAGTCCTGAGGTAAAACCGCCGTAGCCCGTCAGGGGACGCCGTTTAAAGGCCTCCCAGGCGACCCCCCACCACTCGAGGCGACCCGATAGCGACGCAATCTGCTCCCCACTCTGTCCGCGCTGCAGAAAATCAAGGACCAAGCCTCCCGCACCAGTAAATGCCAGGACGATTGCAGACCCAACTCCCAGAAGTGCGCCGAAACCTATTCGCTTAGTGAAGATAAATGCCAGAAACACCCCAACCACAAAGCCGCCGAAGGCCGAGCGTGTCTGCGCAAAAATCATAGTAATGGCACCAAGTGCCAAGAGCATCACATACCAGGCACGGTCGAACTTTCGCCCTGCGGTAGGCAGCAGCCGGCAAATCGCAATAATCGCCATGATCGCACCGTAAGTTCCGAGCATGTTGTATCCCTGCCCGGGATATACGCCGGAGAGCCGATACTGAAGTGGCCCACCCATGTACCCACCGGCCCCTTCGAGTGCCTCATCGGGCCATATGGGAGCCTCCACCCAGGCTACGACCACCAAAACCCCGCACAAGACCCAGGTCCAGTCCAGTAAACTCTCGTACGACTCCGTGGTATGAGCCGTTGCCACGATGGCTGCCAGCAGAGAAATATCAACCAGATATTCCAATGACTTGTACAGCGTCCAAGGAGGATTAAATGACCAGACCGTCGAAAGTATGCACACCAGAGCAAAGGCGGTCACAATTCCCGGTAAGCCGCTGAACAGCGACTGTAACCACGCCGGACGCCTCAAAACCAGGCGCACCAGCAACGAAAATGCAATAATCCCGACCAGAGACACACGAAAAATGGCAGCCGCATCCAGAGGACTTTCCTGCGCGGCGCCGATGTCCCGCGTGCGAAACACGAAGTTGCTCACCAGCAGGAGCAGCCAAAGCCAGTGCCACCAGGTCAGTTGCCGCCACAGCGTGCGAAACTTGCTTAGGCCCTGCCGGAACGCGATAGCCGAGATAACGAGAACCGGCGGACCTGCCAGAACCAGAACAAAAGGCGCGATGTTTCCAAATCGAGCAATGAGACTCTGCCCGACAAAGGTGAGAATCAGACCTGCGAGCACCAGCCCCACGAAAACTAGGACTAGGCCCATCTTTGAGCGCCACGCCGATTCGCGAGCGCCGCCGGCGCCCGCCCCTCTGACACCTTGTGGAAGAACTGTTCCTTCCATCCGTGAACCTCCAAAAACTGGAAAGACTAAAGATGGCGGCTTCAATCTTTTACACCAGCACCGACAAGCCCTTCCTCTGTCGTTGCTACCGTTTCGCCTCGACCGCGCAGAGCTCGATATTTGCGCAGCAACGAGAGCGGGGCGAAGCAGTAGATAAACACGATTCCCCAATCGAGCGTGCGCAAGCTCCGATAAAGCATGCCATCCAAGAAATGCTCGAGAACAAACCAAGGCCCGGGTTTTGAATCTGTTGCCTTGGGGACCGCCGGCCACTCCCTTCCGTATTGCTCGTGCCAAAAGGCTAGGTAGCGCGCGATCTTGTCACGCACTCGTGCCGGAAGCAGGTCAATTCTGTCCTTGGTCGCTGCAATGCGCTCACTCCTCACCATTTCGTGGTGCCCGGCATCGTAAATAGCCGAGCGGTCCGCATCTTGTAGACTGACCATGCGCCGGTGAAAATCAAGGTTGAGAAACCGGCAAACCCCTGCCATGACCTCGGATGGTTGGTTCACCAGCGTCTCGTACTGGACCTCGTGGACCGGGGTTCCGTGGGCGAGCAGTGCGTCAAACCCCTGCTTGAGTTCACGGTAGCCGCACAGAGTCCTCACCAACATACCTGGCTTGGCAAAAAACGAGTCAGTTTTCGAAGCGCGCACGACGCTGCGGCAGATATCCATCGGATCGCGCCAGATGACTATGAACCTGGCATTGGGGAACTGCTTTGCCAAGCCGGGCAGCATGTCGAAGTAGTTCGGAGACTTGCAACCGCCGATCGCCGGGCCGGCGTGTTGTTTCCAGACCGTCTCACAAGCCTCACGCAGCGTGAAAACGTTCCGCGGAAGACGGCGTAATTCGATCTGATGCCGGGTCGGGGCTGAGTTCCAGAACTCCCAGCGCTCGGGCCAATCGGAGTTCGCCCTACGCCCCAGGAACAAAGGCCAAAGCAGCGGCAAATCGCCTTCATACAATAATGAGATTTGCGGATGCTGGTTCAGTAGGGCATAAAACAGCGAAGTCCCAGAACGCCACATCCCGACGACAAACAGTGGGCCGTGGTGCGAATCGTCACCGGACTCTTTTAGCTGTAGAGTGTGCATGGCTTCTTTTTCGGCGGAGTCTCTGGCGCTACGCTTTAGTCCCCTGCTGAGACGAGCGCATTGTCCATCTTCGAAATTGCTTTGAGTTCCGAAGCAATCCACTTGTAGGTCACAGCCAAACCTTGTTGCAACGGTATGGAAGGCTCCCAACCCAATACTTTACGAGTACGGCTGTTCTCGCTGTTGCGTCCGCGCACGCCCTGCGGCCCAGACAGATTGTGACGGATTGTGATTTTCTTTCCGGCAGCGTCTGCAACCATCTGAACCAGTTGGTTGATCGTCACCAGTTCCGGTGTTCCAAGATTCAAAGCCTCGTGGTAGTCGGACGCCATGATGCGCTTTAGACCCTCGACGCAGTCGTCCACGTACATGAAGGAACGGGTCTGCTCGCCGTCGCCCCAGATTTCGACTTCACCACCATTCGCTGCCAGCGCAACCTTGCGGCACATCGCGGCAGGAGCTTTTTCCTTCCCGCCATCGTAGGTGCCGAGCGGTCCATAAACATTGTGGAAGCGCACGATGCGGGTTTCGAAACCGTAGTCGTGACGGAAGTAGCGGCAAAGCTCTTCGGCAAAGAGCTTCTCCCAGCCGTATCCCGGCTCGGGATCGGCAGGATACGCGTCCTCTTCCTTCAATGGCTCGACATTGGCATCTTTTTGTTTGCTCTGGGCATAAACGCAAGCCGACGACGAGAACAAAAAGCGTTTTACGTCGTTCTTGCGCGCGGCCTCGAGCATGTTGGCGTTGATGAGTATGTTGTTGCGGCTGATGGCGGCGTGATAGGCGGTGATGTATCCGATGCCGCCCATGTCGGCAGCGAGATTGTAGACCTTGTCAACGCCACCGCGGGTCGCTAACAAACATTTGTCGAAGTCACGGAGATCCAGAATCTCGAACTCGTCGGCAGGACTGGATTCGTACTCGGGATGCTTAATATCCACTCCCCGCACCCAATACCCATCGGCTTTCAACCGGCGAACCAAGTGATGACCGATAAAACCACCTGCACCTGTGACTAACACTCGTTCCTGAATATTCATATGTTTTCCTTTGCACTTGAAGTTATCGAATCTCGAATCTCGGAATGGCAATTCGGCGGGGTGGGCTTTTAGCGACCGCAGCGTCTGAATTTTCTTTGCTGGCTGATTTCTTGAATCTTAACCGGGGAGTTCAATCGAACTTGCGGGCACTCAGGAGCTCGAGGCCGACGTTCCAAAGGAAGATCGGCCCGTTCACCAGGTACCGCCGCCACAACCGGCGCGGCTCGGCGAGGAGTCTGTAGAGCCACTCCAGCCCATTCTCCCGCATCCAGGAGGGTGCCTGACTCAGCCTGCCAGTATTGAGGTCGAAGGCCGCGCCCACCCCGAGCATAACCGGGACCGTCAACTTGTCGCGATGGTCGTGCATCCAGCGTTCCTGCTTAGGTGTGCTTAAACCAATCCACAGCACATCGGGGCGCGCTGCCTCGATCATCGCGATGACTTCCTGCTCCTCTTGCGATGTCAGCGACCGAAACGGGGGCGAGTACGTGCCAACCACCTGAACGCCATGGCGACTCTGCATTACGCTGGCCAAATGTTCTGGTACGCCTTGCGCTCCTCCGTAGAAGAAGTGTCGGTAGCGCGGGCCTGTCACGCTACAGAAAGTATCCATCAACTCGGGGCCGTACACCCTGCGCCGCAAGGCATGACCATGCAATCGCCCCAGCCACACCAGTGGCATTCCATCGCACACACATAGAGAAGCAGCATTTAATGCAGCCCGGAACGTCGGATCTGACACGGCTTCTGAGATCCCGTGCATGCCTGTGACGGCGACATAACGGCACCCATCCCGTCGCGCAATCCAATCCTGCAGGATGGAGATCGTGTCCGGAATCTGGACGGCGTCCACGCCGATGCCGAGGACCGGGAACTTCGCCGGTCCGGCAACCACAACTGAGTCTGTGTCGCTCTGCATAGAAAGTGTCACTTTAAAGGTAAGAGTAAAGGCGGCAAGAATTGCGGAATGATCAGGCAGTCACAACCTCCGCCGCCTGTACGGCGAGAGGATATCCCATGCGCACCAGCGCCGGCCCGACGTGCTCTCGAAACAATTGCACTTGGGCTTGGTTCAGACTGACATGCCAGCCGCCGGCTGTTCCACTGCGTATGAAACGGCCACGTGCCGAAGCGCGTTGCGGAGTTTCTTTCTCCTTCGCCCGCATTCTTTCCACCGTATTGTTGGCGATGGCACCGTGGATTCGGGCTTCGTCGGCACTCAAACCCAGAAACTGCGCGATCTGGACCACCGTTTTGAGCGGGTCCTGCCGGAGGTCTTCGAAACGAAGGATCAACAACTGCTCGTGGCTCAGAGGTGCGGATAGCCAGGAGTCGACATGGTTGCGCCAGGAAGCAAACGGATTCACGCCCTGCGTAGCAAACTTCCGCAAATATTGGTCGAGATCGAGGTCAACCAATCCCAAAGCGGTTTGATAAGCATACTCAGATAGGGCCACGTCTCGCGGATCGCGCACCAGGTACACTGCCTTGCGATATTCAGGATGGTAGACCTCGTGGGTTTTGATCAGCCGCCCACCGCCAGGCATAAGTGGCAACCCGGCCTTATGCAACTTCACGTCAGGAATTGCCTGATTCACGCTGCTGAATCCCGAAGATTCGCCGAGCAGCGAGTCGTAAAGCAGGAAACGGAGCCATGTACTGCCAGACCGAGGGTACGAAGCGAAAAACACGTCGCTCGATCTCAGACTCTGGTGCCGGATCCAAACCAGTGGAGCGCGCACTGGACTCTTTGCCACTTGGTGGCGCAATCGGCGAAGCAACGGCATGAGCGTCTGATCCCCTTTAAAAAGCTTTTTTACTGACAAGATGGAAACTTGAAGGAAGCGATGCGAGTACGCCAACTTCTGAGGGAGCTGACGTTGTAGTACTCATTCGTATACCAGAAGGTGCAGTCGTCGACCGGATCGACGGTCATCGCACTGTAGTCGCCCCAACGCCAATTGCTGGACAATTGCGCCCCTTTCCCTTCCAGAATGCTGTTTTCCGACTCCATGGTTCCCAAGGGATCCGTCGGAACGCGGCCAGTGTAGCGAATTGCGGGATACATTGAACGGCTGGATACGCTATAGCCGACTGCGATGTTTCCAACCTTGTCTTGAGCGATGCTGGGCATCCACCGGAAATTGCCGTCGGGAGCATACGTTCCCTGCTGATACAGAGTGGGCGGATTCCCTTGCGGATTACGAAATTCGTAGAAGCGCACGCCGACGCTGCTTCCGGAACTCACAGCGTGTGTAACGAGAAGAGATTCGTAGCTTAGAAAGTTTCGGTAAGCGAATCGGTACATCACGCGATCGCCTAGCGAATCGACAACTTGTGTCGTGTTGAGTTGAGGAATGCAGACACCGCCGTTGCATGCCTTGACGAACGGCGCTACGGGAATGATCGTCGGACCGGTAAAGGTCGAGTTGCTCGGATTAGTCCAGTCGACCTGAAATTTCCAGAAATCCAGGGCGTTGTTGGCAGGGTCGAGGTTCACAAAGTAGTTAGGGGATGTTTGCGGCGGAGCCGTTTGTCCATCCACATCCGCGGGAAGGAGACTATAGATACTCACGCTCGGAACCAGGAAGCACTGCTCAGTAGCCAGATTGCCCTGCAACATATTATTACGATCGAACGCACATACCATTGATCCCTGAAAGTGAAAATGGTTCGCGGAATCCTGCAAATCGGTAGAGAAGTAATACCCATCTGGCCAAACGCCGATCTTCGGGTAATCAGTAAAATAATTGTTGAATGGATTCGCGAAGGCGTAGCGATAGTAGCTGCCGGTGGCATCCGAGGTGACGGAAACTGCGACACACTCCAAATACGGCCCACCGGCCTGGCCGGCGCGATGGGTCATCACCCAGCGGCCTGCCGCCTTGTCGTACTGGGCAATAATGTCGCCCTGGTTTTGATCCTGGCACGGTCCGCCAAAACCTTGCCAGAAATTGTTGCCAGTGAGCGGGCCTAACAGTTTCTTGGCCGTGGTCTTGTTATACACAGAGTAGCGCGTGTTCACCCACTGCACGTACTGCGTCGCCCCGACTGCGCCGTTGGTGTCTGGAACCATGTAGCTGACTCCAGGAACTCCATCAAAGTTGAGGCCAGGGGTCGTCGCCAACTTCGTGGGCTGTGAGCGCTGAACGATCGCGTCTTTCACTCGCCCGATCACCTTCTTCACAGCTCTGGGCCTGACGCCATACTCCTGTTGTTCTTCCAGCTCCCGCACCTCTTTCCCTGCTTCCCTGCTATCACGTGCCATCGCTGCCATTTCCCGCAGCGGAAGTGAGACGTCGTGCTTACCCGCTGGCAACACCGCCTGTTGCGCCTGGGCAGCGTGCGCGGTGAAGCCGCAAACCAGATTAATCGCTGTACCCAGAACCAATGCAGTTTTCAGGTTGAACCCAATCATCAGTTTCCCTCGCTTAATGTGTAAGGACGAATCGAGCCAAACCCGAATGCAGCAATGCCAACCAAGGGCCGCGCGAAACCCTCCGCTTGTACGCCACCTTGATACAGCTTCGCCCCTTGAGTCACATTGCGACGCCGAACGACTGTTGCCGGGAGATCAGCTGCGCCTGGGAGCTCGCCTGGCGGTCGGCAAGCTCCTAGCCGCGGTTGTATAGGTTCCCGAAGGACCCAGGCGTCCCCGGGGGAATTCACTCTCCGAGGGACCTTGTCCTGTGCTCCGCTCGATAACGAAGTATGCAATTTCGTGCAAATTCGCACGAGTCATATTCGGTACGAGCGTAGCCTATTATTTGGGGGGGAACTACTGTCAGCGATACGAATCCAACACTGTACCGATGCTATATGGCCTCGCGGGTTCCTGCAAGCAGACGG
>Ga0137395_10000354_pt1 | contig 18564 bp, 12 predicted proteins | sample czobulk216metaG_FD_108283 | JGI IMG/M metagenome (GOLD analysis project Ga0137395, IMG submission 108283) | Vadose zone soil microbial communities from Angelo Coast Range Reserve, California, USA - czobulk2.16 metaG | ecosystem: Environmental > Terrestrial > Soil > Vadose zone | place: USA...
ACGGCCAGGTCCATTACGTTGCCCCGCATGATGAACTGCCGAAAACCTTTGAGCATGTCCCCCTCCTTGTCTGCCCAAGATCATACAAGATGAAACGGCACACCTTCATGACCTCAGATGCGGGGCCGCCGGTTCGCGTCATTTATAATCGAGCGTTTACACCCGCGAGGTCAGACTACACAGTGTCTTTTGAAGAGAGCGTTTACCAACTGCGGCAGCAGAAGCTGCGCGAGATTGAAGCCCTGGGCCAGCAGGCTTATCCGCACAAGTTCACCGCCACCCACACCGTTCCGCAAATCCTGGCCGAGTATGGCGAGAAGACAGCCGAGCAACTGGAAAACCCGCGCATCCAGGTGAAGGTGGCCGGACGCATCATCTCTATACGCCTCCAGGGCAAGGCCGGGTTCGCGCATCTCCAGCAAGGCGGTCAGCGGCTGCAGATTTACGTCAAGCTGGATTTCGTGGGCGAAAAAGGCTTTGCCCTGTACAAATTGCTCGACCTGGGCGACCACATCGGCGTGGGCGGCTATCTTTTCCGCACCCGCACGGGCGAGCTGACCATCCACGTGGAAGAGATTACTTTTCTGGCCAAGGATTTTCTGCCTCTGCCGGAAAAGTGGCATGGGCTGAGCGACGTGGAACTGCGCTATCGCCAGCGCTACGTCGATCTGGTAATGAACCAGGACGTACGCGAGGTCTTTGTCAAGCGCAGCAAAGTGGTGCAATCTGTCCGGCGGTTTCTCGATGCCCGAGGTTACATTGAAGTAGAGACGCCGATGATGCAGCCCATCGCCGGCGGCGCCACCGCGCGGCCGTTTGTCACGCACCACAACACGCTCGATATCGATCTCTACCTGCGCATCGCGCCGGAACTGTACTTGAAGCGGCTGGTGGTCGGGGGGCTGGAGCGTGTTTATGAGATCAACCGCAACTTCCGCAACGAAGGGATTTCAACCCAGCACAACCCGGAATTTACAATGCTGGAGTTCTACCAGGCCTACGCCGACTATCACGACATGATGCAGCTCACCGAAGACATGCTGAAGCAGGTGGCGCTGGATGTGAACGGCGCCACCAAGGCCACATTCGACGGCAAGGAATTTGATTTTGCCGACTGGCAGCGGCTCTCCATGCGCGAAGCCATCATTAAATACTGGCCGGAGGCCTCGGCACCCAAGCCGGAGATGGCGGACTTTGCGACGCATGAATCAGTGGAGAAGCTGGTGAAGCGCTTGAACGCGCATCACACGCCGCACATGCCATACGATCCCAAAGACCCGCCGGGCAAGACCATTGCCGCCATGTTTGAGTCTGTGGCGGAGCACCACCTGATCCAGCCGACGATCTTGTATGACTTCCCTGTTGCTATCTCGCCCTTGTCCAAAAACAAGCGCGACGAGCCGGACTGGGTGGAGCGCTTTGAGGTGTTTGTCGGCGGGCTGGAGATTGGCAACGCGTTCAGCGAGCTCAACGATCCGGAAGAGCAGCGCCGCCGCTTTGAGCAGCAGCTGAAAGAAAAAGAACGGGGTGACGAAGAGGCCCACGCCATGGATGAAGACTACATCCGCGCGCTTTCTTATGGCCTGCCGCCGACCGGGGGCGAGGGCATTGGCATTGACCGGCTGACCATGCTGCTGACGGATTCTCGGTCGATCCGCGACGTGATCCTGTTCCCGCTATTGCGCAAACAGCAGGAAACATCGGAAGAGTCCGAAGGCGAGAAGCCGAGCGAAGCATAACCCCAAAACCTTTGAAACACAGAGGAACGGAGGAAGCGGAGGAGAGTGGGTTAGTTCTTGAAATGTGGTCGCTCTGGTTCTTCGCTTTGTTCATGTCTTAGGCTCTTACTCGTGAATGGTTCTCCAAAATTTCGGCGACTTTGGTGCTCTTAGCAATTCTGACAAGCCATCAAACCATTCCTCTGCTTCCTCTGTTCCTCTGTGTTTCAAAGATTTTGGGGTTTCAATTTCGACCGAATTTTGGCACTTTTGGCAATTCTGGCAATACACCAAGATTCCTCTGCGTCCTCCTTCCTCCTGTGTTTCAAAGGTTTTGGGTTTGACTTCGATACAATAAAGAAGATGCCGACCGGCTCTGAAATTCGCGAGAAATTTCTGCGCTTCTTTGAAAGCAAAGGCCACAGGCGTGTGCACTCGTCTTCGCTGGTGCCTGCCAACGATCCCACTTTGCTCTTCACCAACGCGGGCATGAACCAGTTCAAAGACGTCTTTCTGGGCGTGGAGAAGCGCGATTACAACAAGGCCACAACGTCACAGAAGTGCGTGCGCGCCGGCGGCAAGCACAATGACCTGGAGAACGTGGGCTTCACCAAACGCCATCACACGTTCTTTGAGATGCTGGGCAACTTCAGCTTTGGCAGCTACTTCAAGGCCGAAGCCATCTCCTATGCGTGGGAGCTGGTGACCGCGTCAGACTGGTTCGGCGTGCCTCGTGACAAGCTCTACGTAACCATCTTCAAGGGGGAGCAGGGAATCCCGCGCGACGACGACGCGGAAAAGCACTGGCTGGATGTGGGCGTGGCGAAAGAGCGCATCTTCGCCATGGGAATGAAGGACAACTTCTGGTCCATGGGTGATACCGGCCCGTGCGGTCCATGCAGCGAAATCTTTTACGACATGGGAGCCGCGGCCTCGGACGAAGGCCATGCCGACTGCAAGTTTCCCTGCGACTGCGGACGCTACGTGGAGATCTGGAACCTGGTCTTCATGCAGTTTGATCGCGACAACACCGGCACGCTCAACCCGCTGCCCAAGCCGTCTATCGATACCGGAATGGGATTGGAGCGCACTGCCGCGGTGCTTCAGCGCAAGATTTCCAACTACGACACAGATCTTTTCATGCCGCTGCTTGAAGCTGCGGCACGGTTGACCGGAGTGGACCTGAACAAAGAACTGGCGGCGGAGAAAGGCTCTCGCTCGGCGGCGAGCCTGCGCGTGGTGGCCGACCACGCCCGCGCGGTGACGTTCCTGATATCGGACGGCGTGCTGCCGGCAAACGAAGGACGCGGCTATGTGCTGCGCAAGATCCTGCGCCGCGGCATCCGCCATGGACGCCTTCTGGGCGCCACCAAACCGTTCATGCATGAGATGGTGATGGCCGTCCGCGACCTGATGAAAGATGCTTACCCCGAACTGGTGGAGAATGCTGAGCGCGTTTCGAAAATTGTTTTCGAAGAAGAGCGCCGCTTCGCCCACACGCTGGATGCAGGCTTGGCCCGTCTTGAAGCCGATCTACAAGCGTTGCGCAAGGAGCGCGCCGCCGGGCAAAAAATTATCCTTTCACGCGATCCTGAAGGCGAGATGGGCCTGTCGCCGGCCGAACTGGCGCAGTACAAGTACCAGCAAGCTCGCGGCCTGCGCTACCGCGGCGAAGACGCGTTCAAGCTCTATGACACGTTCGGGCTGCCGTTTGATTTCATCATGGATACCTGCCGCGATGCCGGCATCAGCGTGGACGTGGAAGGTTTTGAGCGCGCCATGGAAGCGCAGCGCGAGCGGGCGCGGGCTTCATGGAAGGGCGGCGCCAAGCAGACTGCGTCGCCGGTCTATCGCGACCTGAGCAAGACCGTTTTTGAAGGCTACCGCTATACCGAGTCGCACGATTGTGAAGTGCTGGCGATTGTCAAAGACAGCCAGGGTGTGCAGGAGCTCAATCCCGGCGAGGAAGGCGAGGTCGTGTTGGACCACACGCCGTTCTATGCCGATTCAGGCGGACAGGTGGGCGACATCGGCGTGTTTTATGACCAGGGACACTCGAGCATTGTGGCCGACGTGAATGGCTGTTACATGCCGGTGCAGGGCGTGCGCGCGCATAAAGTCAAGGCGCGGCAGGCGATTCGCGTCGGCATGAAAGTGGATGCCGTAGTCCACGCCGATGTGCGCGAAGCCACTATGCGCAACCATACGGCTACGCATCTACTGCACGCGGCGCTGCGCGAAACCCTGGGCGGACACGTGAAGCAGGCGGGCTCGCTGGTTGATCCCGGCCATCTGCGCTTTGATTTTTCCCATTTCGCGGCCGTGGCCGACGAAGAATTGCAGGACATTGAGGACATGATTAACAAGCAAGTCCTGCGCAACACCAAGGTAGAGACGATTGAAGACGTGCCGATTGACGTGGCCATCAATGAATATCGGGCGATGGCGTTGTTTGGAGAAAAATATGGCGAGCGAGTTCGCGTGGTCAGAATCGGCGATTTCTCCACCGAGCTCTGCGGCGGGACGCACACCGCGGCCACAGGCGAAATTGGCCTCATCAAGATTTTGAACGAAGGCAGCGTCTCTTCCGGCGTGCGCCGGGTGGAGGCGATCAGCGGCGAAGGCTCGCTCAAGCACTTCCGCCTGGACCACAAACTGGAAAACGTTGTGGCCACGCTGGTGCCGGGCAGCCACAAAGCAGGCTCGCCGGCCGAAGCGCTGCGCACCGAACTGGACAAGAAAGATACAGAAATCAAGAAGCTGCAAAAAGAGCTGGAGCAGTTGCGGATGAAGTCGGCCGCGTCCAACGTGGCGTCAGTGAGTGAGAAGGCGCGCGACATCAAGGGCGTAAAAGTTGTAGCGCAGCGCGTGGACAACCTTGATCGCGGACAGATGCGCACGCTGGTGGATAACATGCGCAACAAGCTGGGCTCAGGCGTGGTGGTGCTAGGTTCAGTCCAGGATGGCAAAGTCGCGCTGATCGTTGGCGTGACCGCGGACCTCACGGCGCGGGTGCAGGCGGGCAAAGTGATCAAGCCGGTGGCGGAAAAAGTTGGCGGCTCCGGCGGCGGACGCCCGGATATGGCGGAAGCCGGAGGCAAAGACCCTGCGCAGCTTGATGCCGCGCTCAATGAAGCTTATGCGGCGGTGGAAGGGCTGTTGAAGTAGGACTGTCGCCGCAGATTTGCGCAGATGAGCGCAGATTGAAAAGCCAAGCCGCGAATGCACGCGAAAATCGCGAATTTCGTTTTTCACCCGGACAAGGATTCGTGTTTATTCGCGAAATTTGCGGCCAGATCCCGAAGCATTGGCGGCCCTAATGCGCCATCCGTCCCCACGCGTATAGCGCTGAGACCAGCATCAGTTCCAGGGTCGCCAGCGCGTAGAAAACAACTCTGAGTCGTTTGGTGATAGCCATATCTCAAAGAATGGCCGCGGCCGGAATCCTTGCAGCCCAATTACTTAAGTTTTGTAAGCGAAGGGCGCCCAGGCAGCCCGGACTGCCCGTACTTGCCTTGTTTGTAAGGGTTTTGCCGGTGTTTCCTGGCTGTTCACCCCTTAGATTCGTCTGGTTTTAGCCGATTGCGGGAGGTGTTAAGCCGGCATATAATCCGTACACTCTGGACGTTTCTCTAGTATCAGGTTGAGGTAAAAGGTGTCTGGCCTTCAGTGAGGTGGCGCGGGCCGCCGGAAACTGATATCTAGAGCATAACCCGATGAAAAAGCACCTATTTACCATCCTGATCGGCGCCACGTCGATGGTAGCTAGCAGCCCAGCCCGAGCCCAGAACATCGTAGCCACTCACGATGCCTATGGCCACACGATCTGGGTCGCCAGCGACGAGGCCAAGCCTCAACCCAAACCGCAAATCCAGCAGCCTGCCGCCATCTCCGCGATGCAGTCTGCCTCCACGTTGGCGACGCAGCCTGCATCCGCTCCGGCAAACACTTCCCGCTACAGCGGGCTGGTTTACTGGAGCAACAAAGAACACCGCTGGAAATCAGTGCCTCTGGCGTCATCCGCGACCATGAAAGCGGCGCGGCAGGCGGCCCAGGAAGTGAATGAGATCGTGGTTCCGGCGGGCAGAAACAGCAGCCGCGCGCTGCTGCTTTCCCGCCCGGTCAATCTGGGGGAAGGACTTTCCCAGGTAGCTCCAGCCGACGCGGCGAGCGTGGACAAGGCCATTGACGCAGCGGCGCAGCGCCACGGCGTGGATGCCAATCTTGTTCGCGCGGTGGTGAAGGTGGAATCAAACTTCAATTCGCACGCGGTATCGCGCAAAGGGGCCATGGGACTGATGCAGCTCATGCCCTATACGGCGAAATCGCTCAACGTGGACAACGCGTTTGATCCTCGACAGAACATTGACGCCGGCGTCCGCCATCTGAAAAGCCTGCTGGAAAACTATAATGGAAACGTGGAGCTCTCGTTGGCGGCGTATAACGCCGGCAGCGGCGCGGTGCGGCGGAATGGCGGCATTCCTCCTTACCGCGAGACGCGCGATTATGTGAAGAAAATTACGGACATATACCGCGGATCGGCCCTGCGGCCACGGCTGATTGAGACGCGCGACGCTGACGGCCACCGGGTGTTTTCCAACAACGATTAGCGCGGATTCGGGTTTATTCTGTAAGGTGCTTTGAAAATTGCGGTAAAGAGAAATCGGGCATTGAGTACCCTCCCTCGCAACACGATTGCCTTGGCACTGGCCTGCCTGCTATTGGCGCCGGTCAGCAGCTTTGCGCGCTCCGTACGGCAGAAGAAACAGGCGGCGCGCAGCCAGTTTGAGAACGCCGAGCGCATGCGAGAAGCGCTGAACGGCACGCCTGAATCCGCGCGCACCCGCCGCGATTACCTGCAGGTGATTGAGGCCTATCGCAAGGTCTATTACACCGCTCCCACATCGGTAAAGGCCGACGCCAGCGTGCTGGCCGTGGCTGAATTGCTGGACGATCAGGGCCGCATTCTCAACGATCCCAAGAGTTTCAAAGATGCGATTGGACAGTACGTCTTCCTGCGGCGAGAGTATCCCGGAAGCAAGTACCGGGCAGAAGCGCTGTTCACTGTGGCGGAAATCTATCGCGATGAGTTGAATGACAACGCCCAGGCCAAGGCGACGTTTGAGGATTTCCTGAAGCATTATCCCGGCAACACGCACGCGCAGGAAGCACGCAAGGCGATTGCGGAAATCGACAATCCTTCCGCGGCCATCAGCCCTTTTAAGGCCAAGGCGCCGAAGCGTGAACGTGCAGCGAAAACCAAGGTCCTGCGCGCAGCGGAGGAGACGCCGAAGGCTCCGGTCCCGCCCGACGATGAAAATGCTCCGGCGCCGTCATCGCAACCCCAGCAGCAGGATGTTGCCGCGACCACGGCTGACGCGCAGCCGCACCGCCTGGCACGGCTCACCAGCATTCGCCACTGGTCCACGCCGGATTACACCCGCGTGGCCATTGATCTGGAGCAGGAAGTGAAATACCAGTCCGGGCGCGTGCCACGTCCTGACCGCATATTCTTTGATCTCTACGGCACCAAGCTGGCGTCTGAGCTGGTGGGCAAGAGCTTTGAGGTGGACGCAGGTTTCCTGCACAAAATCCGCGTGGCGCAATACAAAGTGAACATGGCGCGCGTGGTGCTCGATGTTGATGACGTTGCGGAATATTCGGCCTTCCTTCTGCCCAACCCGTATCGCCTGATCATTGATATTCACGGCAAATTGCCGCCGACGCAGGTTGCGAGCAAGGAAACCAAGAGTGCTCCGCGTGAGAGCAAACCGCCGCAGCCGACGAAAGAAGCGGCCGACGATGTCCCAGCAGGCTCCGACGTTACTGTGACCAACATCAAGCCGGCCGATGCGGAGTTGACCGCGAAGGGCGCAGGTATGGGCACCGCGAAACCGCCTATCGCCAAAGGGCCTGGCAAAGATCGCGATAAAGACAAAGAGCGGGTGATTACGGAGAGTCCGGCAGACGTGGCGAAAGTGGTAGCGCCCAAGGTGGTTGTGGATGACACCGGCATGGACGATTCCGGGAAGGCTTCAGGTAAGCCGACCAGCGGGCCGACGTTTGAATCCATCGCACCCAAGGAATCCAGCCGGAACAAAAAGAAAATCGTTGAGCCAACGACGCGCGCGTCCGCCGCCACTACCACGCATACCGCCGCGCCCACTGCCGCCGGCGAACGCTCTCTAATTCGAGCGCTCGGCTTGAAGATCGGAAAAATCGTGGTGGATGCCGGCCATGGCGGGCATGACACAGGTACCATCGGTCCCAATGGCCTGGAAGAAAAAGACCTGGTACTGGACGTGGCCCTGAAGCTGGGCAAGCTGCTGGAAAACCGCCTGGGCGCTGAGGTGGTTTACACGCGCGATGATGACACGTTTATCCCGCTGGAGACGCGGACGGCGATCGCCAACAAAGAACAGGCGGACCTCTTCATCTCCATCCATGCCAACTCATCGAGCGATCCTGCGGCGCGGGGCGTCGAAACTTATTACCTTAACTTCACCAGCCGTGCCGACGCGCTGGAAGTAGCGGCGCGTGAAAACGCAGTTTCCGAAAAGTCGATTCACGAGTTGCAGGACCTGGTAAAGAAGATCGCGCTGAAAGAAAAGATCGGCGAATCACGCGAGTTTGCCGTGGATGTGCAGCGATCGCTTTACGCCGGCCTGAGCGCCAAGAGCCCGAGCCTGCGCAACCGTGGGGTGAAGAAAGCGCCGTTCGTGGTGCTGATCGGCGCCAATATGCCGTCGATCCTGGCGGAAATTTCTTTTGTCAGCAACCCTGACGACGCAAAGAAGCTGAAGACCAACGATTACCGCCAGCGCATCGCCGACTCACTCTACAAAGGCGTGGCCAAGTACGTGAACAGTCTTAGCGGGGTCAAGGTTGCATCCAAAAACAGCGAATCCAAGGCTGATGGTAACCGCGCCACGGCGGTCGCGGCGAAATAGCGCTCCGAAAGAATCCAATCTCATCTAGGACTCCAAGGATTTAACATTGGATTGTGCCTTCGCGGCCATCAGGCCCAAGGGAGCAATCTGAATGTTTGGCAAACCAAAACCATCGCCGCAACAGGTCGTCAACGGCCGCTTTGAGATCGAGCGGGACGGCCATATCGCCTATCTCGAGTACAATCTGGCCGGCAAGGTGCTTCAGCTCATACATAGCGAGGTTCCGCAAGCGCTGCGCGGCCACGGCCTTGCGGCAGAACTGGCCAAGGCGGCGCTGGAATGGGCGCGCGAGCACAACATAAAAGTTGACGTGATCTGCCCTTCCGTCGCCGATTATCTGGAGAAGCACCCTGAGTATTCTGACCTGGTGGTGCGCTAGCGCTTCAGAATCTGCAAAGAAATCGCTGGCCCTACGCCGCCCGCAACTGCGCTCTCTGATGCAGAGGGAAGAACACAGAAAAGCATGTCCCGGATCCAGACCCGCCGCTATTGCTGTGCAGTCGCAGGCTGCCGTGTTGCTTGCGGACGAGTCTCGCGGTCACCCACAGGCCCAGCCCTGCGCCTTTGTTTTTCTTGGTGGAAAATAACGGTTCAAACACTTTCTTTTTGTCCTTTTCCGGAATGCCGGGCCCGTTGTCAGCGAAGAGAATCCGCACTCCAGCAACATCTTTTCCGCTAGCCCCGTGCGATGCCGAAGTATGGATCGCCAATCTGCCAGTGCCGCTGGGCGTGGCTTCAAGCGCATTGAGCACGATGTTGGCAAAGACCTGGCGCACCGCGCCCGCATCCGCTTCAATCGTCTCCTTAAACTCGTAACGACGATCAATCTTGATTCCCTTATAGGCAATCTTCCCCGAATAAGTATTGAGCACATCTTCCAGAACGTCAGTGACCCGCATGGGCGCCGGGCTTTCATCGCGCACCAGGGCCATGGTCTGGTGGGTCACGTCCAGGGTGCGCATCAATTCGCGCCGCGCTGTGGTAACCCACTCCCGGGCCTTGGGCTTGAGATCTTTCTCCGCATCCAGAAGGAACAAGGCATTGGCGATCCCCTGGAGCGCGTTCTTTATCTCATGAATGATGCCCGCCGACGCCAGGCCCACCTCGGCCAGGGCGTTGATGTTGTCATCATTCATTCGATCGTTATTTGTCTTCTGCAGCATAATCGTTATTTGTCTTCTGCAGCATAAATCGTTCCGTTCACATACTGATCCGTGGGTGAATTAGAGGAAAGACCTTTTCCTCAAACAACGGCTTTAAAGGATCAACGGAGGAATATGTCAAACTTCCGTGGAACAAGGTACTCGGATCGTTTGGGACTCCTGATATGTACGATGGTCTGCCCATGCGCCAAGTTGCGCCAAAAATGTTCGATTGTCAGCAACTCAGGCCGGCAACTCTGCTTCGGGGCCTTAGAAAACCAGGGTTCCGCAATTCTGCCCTTCTACAAAGAGCGAAAATTAAGGATTTAGAAAGCCCGAGCACCTGAACATCTGGGGCATGCCCACTCTCACTCGCGATGAATGAAATGCTCTTTGAGCGACGACACCTTGCTGGTGGCAATGCCGATGCGACGGGCACAACGCGCAATTTCATCCACATATTTTCTGCCGGGCGCGCTTGCGCCCATGGAATCGTAAATCAGGTCCGAGCTTCCCATAATCACAGTCACATGGTCGCTGATCTCATGGGAATAGATCCACACCAGGCGAAATGCTGCCTCCAGCTTTTCGCAACGTTTCTCACAGCTCACATCAAATAAAGCATTCTTTGGCACTACTCAACATCTCCTTGCGTGGTTTCGAATCACTTGGGTTTTCGAATAGCTTGGGTTCGAAATGGAATTGTTACCGTCAGGGCCCATTTTCTTCACGTTGTCCAGGACCTTGTGGATAATCGCCGCCAGCGTCTTTCTTTCCTTTTCGCTGACGCCCTTCCACGTATCGATGGCGATCGGCCCGGCAATCTTGACCGCACGCTGCAACGCAGCCTTGCCTCGGGGCGTCAGGCTGAGAATCGTTTTGCGCCGGTCCGTACGGCTGCGCGTCCTCTCGATCAGCCGCTTCTTTTCCAGCCGGTCCACCAGGCGCGTGATCGACGAGACTTCCAACCCATACAGGCTGGCCAGCTCGGCGGCGGTATTACCTTCCTCCAGATCACAGCTAAGGAGAATCAGGGCCTGCCTTGCCGTCAATCCGATCGCGGCCAGGGCGCGGTCCTGGACGGCAAATACTTCGGCCACCGCTCTTGGTAACAGCAGCCTGGCTATAAAGGGCGCGTCATAGCGCGATGGGTCGCTGTTCATGACCGCGTACAAATATACTTGCTTAAGCAACAATTGTCCAGGCAATTAATTGAGGATTTGCCGTGAGATCGCGGGCTGCTATAATCCGCCCCATCTGTATAGGCCCGCCTTTTCGGTACGCTCTGGTTCATGTGTGTCTAAAGGAGAATCCATGAAAACCCTGACTTGCTTTGCTGCCATATTGCTGCTGTCTTTAACCGCTCCGGGCCAGTCGCAGAAAGATTCAAGCGCTGACAAAACCAAGCCCAAAACCACGCCAACGCCTGCGTCATCGTCGTCGGCCTCCGCTGCGCGCACCGTGGTTGAGGCCAAGGACGCGCCCAAACCAATCGGCCCTTACTCCCAGGCCATCAAGGCCGGAGAGTTCGTCTTCTGCGCCGGACAAACCGCGCGCGATCCCATTACCAACAAGCTCATTGAAGGTGACGTCTCCGCCCAAACCGACCGCGTGCTCAAAAACATTTCCGCCGTGCTCACCGCCGCTGGCACCGATTTTGACCACGTGGTGAAGACAACCGTGTATCTCAAAAACATGTCGGACTTCAACGCCATGAATGAGGTCTACGGACGTTTCTTCAAAGACGCTCCTCCCGCGCGCGCGACCGTAGGCGTAGCCGCTCTTCCCGTGGACGCACTCATCGAAATCGAGGTCGTGGCCATGCTGCCGGGCAAGTAGCTGCCGTTGATCTGATTAGAGTCTACGTAGAGACGTAGCACGCTACGTCTCTACCGCCGGGAGTGCTTTTGCGGGTTGAACGCTGACTGCTGAGCACTAATGCTAATTTTCAAAGAACTTTCTTGCTGCCCGCCTTAGCGGTTTTCAATCGTCAATTTTGGCAATTTTGGCAATCTTGGCAATCACCGAAATTTACTCTTTAGTTAATCCTCGCACCCTGCCTACCCCCTCCCCATTCATCCCAGGTCATCCCACTTTGGCGTAGGTTTCATCCCAGTCGCCGCCCGGGATGGCATCCCAACGCGTCCTGCCTGCGGCATGCAGTCATCTTTTACTACTTAATCAACAGGCAATGTCGCATCCTAGCGCACTTCCTGGGGAAAACAAAGTGCGAAGAAGGACATTGAACAACTTCCAGGCGCCGCGTTCGTTTTCGCAACCTCGTCTTCCAACTTCGCGACTCCTATCTTCCATCCGCCACGCATCCCGCGCACCTGGACGCGCGGGCTGCGCTTTTGGCCATGGCTCAAAGCTGACCGCAGGAAGGCGCAAGGTCGTGCCGTATACGTCGCTCCCGGATTCAACAGCCTGGCACGCGCGTGAGCACGCTGGCGCGGGTTTGCGACGCAAAGAACAGAGTGTGGTATGCTCCCGCGCAAGGTTCCCGCCTTAGTCACGTGGCCGGCTACAGGGATTCGCCGGTTCAAAGGAGGATGCGACCATGGGACCAGAAACTGATAACTTTCCATTCATCGCGGCTCGTTTCTTTCGGCCATTTGGCCCCGGCCCGCGGCCGGTCCGGCTGATCGTGATTCACACCATGGAGGTTCCGGAAAGAGACGGGATCGCCAAAGACATTGCTATTGACTTTGCCCATCGCCCCGACACCAATCAGGCTTCCGCGCACCTCTGTATTGATAACAAGGAGATCTTTCAGAGCGTGAAGGACAACGATATAGCCTTCGCCGCGCCCGGCGCCAATCAGGATGGCATTCAGCTCGAACTGGCCGGCAGGGCCGCCCAGACTGCTGAGGACTGGAACGACGCTTACAGCACCGCGGTGCTTGAGAACGCAGCCAACGCGGCCGCGCAGTATTGCTTGAAGTATGAAATTCCGGTCCAGCACTTGACCAACACGGAGCTGGGTGACCAGGAGACGAAGGGCTTTGTGGGGCACGTTCAGGTCACTGAAGTTTTCAAAAAAAGCACACACACGGATCCGGGTGAGGCATTTCCGTGGGACCACTTTCTCGAGCGCGTCGAGTTCTTCCGCACCCAGCGTATGAACCAGTTGAATGCGGGCGCAGCCGCCGCCGGTTCCGGCGCCGCCTGATGGTTGCGCTTTGACCATGGGGGTGGCTTCGAGATCGTGCGATGATTTCACCTGCCTCACCAATATGTAATGGCGGACCATGCTCGCAGATGAAACCCGTCTCAAAGCCCCGGAGGGGCAAAATTATTGAGCCCAGGCCGTAAGGCCTGGGAACGGATAAGAACGTTACGAGCCCCATAGGGGCGACACTCTGGTCGTGTTCGTAATGGCGTCCAGATGCTAGTCACGTATCAGGGCACGACTTCAGTCGGGCCGTCCCCGACATAAGAGAACCATTTCCGCTCTGCCGAAGGCCCGCGCTAAAGAAGCCGCGCCGCGTAAAATCGCGGCGCAACAAACCGTCATTCTGAATGAGCGGGAAGTCGCGAATGAAGAAACTAGACCGCAGCCGAAGGCTGCTTCCGAAACTACGGAGCGCACAGAGTAGGAGTTGCTGAATTAGCCGCTCGCAAAACACGCGAACAATCGGGCGGCCCGGCTTGCTTGACACACGCTTCTTCGCGGGAATCTAATTCACTCGAGCCATAAGGAGGCCTTGTGAAGCGATTCCTGGTTCTGTTCCTGCTGCTGAGCTGCACCGTTGCATTTAGCCAAAAGAAAAAACAAGCCGGCGCGGATCCATGGGTCGGTACTTATAAGCTGGACGTTGGCCAGTCCAAAATCAGCGGCCAGCCGCCACAACAGGAAACCGTCACCGTGACCTCAGCCACCAGGGATTTCGTCAAGTACACCATCTCTGGTAAAGACTCGCAGGGCAACTCTTACACCATGAACTTTGAAGGCAAGGTTGGAACGGCATCGCCGCAAATGGCTGAAGGCAAGGAGATCGCGCAAATAACGTATCAGATGCCCTCATCCCATCAGTTCACTTCCCAGGGCCGCGGCACTGACGGCTCATCGAGTACCGGTACCGTCACTCTCTCAAAAGACAATAAGACAATCACCGTTCAAGAGCACAACAAAGACGCTCAAGGCGCTGACCACGATATGACGATGGTGTACGTGCGGCAGTAGAGGCTGATTAGTAGGCGGCGCTTTGATTCTCAAGAGTCGCGCCAGCGACGCCTGGTAATAGGCTGCCCATTCACCGGAATCCGCGATTTCAGATCACCAGATCACCCGATCACCAGATGATATTGAATCCCGCCCTTTGCTCCGCAAAGGAACGGGTACCCGGTTGTCATGTGAGGAACAGATAAGGCAAAGCCTGGGACACACGGCTTTCTTCCCCTAGCCATTAGAGATACCATTGAGACCTGCAAAGCCGTTAAGGGCCATACGAACGATGAAAGTCTTGGTCGCTTATTCTTGGGATGACGACATCAGTCAGCGCCGGTTTGCGCGAATGCAAGGAATTGCCAGTCGCGCCGGTTACGATTTTGAACAGTGTTTCGCTGTGCCCTCACCACGTATTCTGCCCACACCTGATATCGTAACCGACATGATCTGCGCGTCAGTCGATCAGTTTCGGCCTGATGTATTGCTCATACACACAGGCGCTGCGTATCATCGGGCGCCCGACGCTTTTTCAGAAGCTGTAAGGCGAATTCACCGACAATACCCGAGTTTGCGATTAGGCTTTGAACATCGGACTAAGGTGGAGTTGGCTGATTTGTCGTTCTTCGAAACATCGGAAGAGATGGCGAGCATTGAAAGAACGTTTTTCTGATGGGATCTCTAATATATGGATTTACAGAATAGCATCTTTGCCATCGTTACCTCAGCAGGAGTTTCCACTGGGGTTACACTTCTGTTGCAAACGTACTTAACTAAACGGATTGAGCTCCGGTTTGCAGTGCAATTGGAAAAACACAAGGCAGAGCTCGCAGTCCGCATGCAAACTGAGCACGGCATCATTACACGCCGGATGGAGGCATACCCGAAGATTGCCGAACTGTGCTACCGTACGCGTAATATGGCTAGAGACTTAGTCGAGACCGGCGCCCCCATGCCAGCGCTATCGCAAGAGCTACAGGCGCGTAGCAAAGAACTGGAGGATCTGGTCTTCAGGTTCCGGATTGATTTGGAAGCTGATCAAGTGTTCATTCCAATACACCGGTACAAGAATCTCATTCAGCTTTTTTCACGCGGAGTCGCGGAAGCGATGACCAGAACAACGACCGTAGGGGAGGCGACCGACCTGAAAAAAGACTATGCGGAAATCGAAAAGAGTTACTCTGAGGTTATCAAGGATTTAGAGAGATTCTTTCATCAACAAATCAGTCGAGCGCCAAGCTAGTGATACAAACCCTTGCAGCATAGGAACGGGGCACCCGCTTGTGTTTGAGGGACAGAAGAGGCAAAGCCTGGGGCACCAGGCACATTTATTCACCTTCGAGAAGGCCACAGATTGCCGAAGCCCATTTAATTGAGTCATACACGATGCGGGTTTTCGTTGGCTTTGTTCCATGCACATCACCTAGAGCGCGACGGATCGCCTGCAGCGCTTCTGCTGCATGTTTTGTCGCTTCGTGTACTTCTTCGGCGATTTTTTCAGCGTCCTCATTCTTAATGGGCAGTTCCGCAAGCTCTTTTTTCAGCTTGTCGATGATCTTGAGCCGCAGCAACACGGTGTTCACTTTCGCCTGATACGAGACTTTGGTATCTCCAAGATTGTGTTTCGCATAAAGTGCGTTGGTCGCTGCCTCCACGGCTTCACAGGCTGACGTGATTGCTCCGCTTTCATCGCCTTGGACGAGACGACTAAATGCTTTTGCTAGTTCGACAGCAGCTGGCTGCGGCACATACTGTTTTTCCCGCTCGTCGATCAAGCCAACGGGAACAAATGTGTTGTTGATGTATTCATAGCCGTGATGATGCAACAGTTGCGTGAGTTCCTGGCGCCCTGCCCCTCCGTTTGTTGCAATCAACTGATCGGCAAGGATCGGCAGTGCTTTCCGCTTTCGCTCGATGCTGAGTTTCCCAAAACCGCGCGTGAGAGCAGCATTCACAGGAACGTTGTACTGTTCAGCTGGCACCTCGGAAGTGTCTATTCCTGCCATCGCTGCGATGATTACTTTTTTTTGGACTCCCAGATTCATGAGTTGCCCCATCAGCGCATTGCCTAGAATCTGGATGTCTTCCTCTGTCATTGGCGTTTCTCTCTTTCCTTGCTAAATACAAAAGCCCGCCTTTCGGCGGGCTTCGTTAAATCCTTTCTCGATCTAACTACACCCGCTTGTACTTCCGCATGACATGCATCGGTAACACGACCCGTTTCTGGTCATAATCGCGCCACACACATGGCAACTGGGTGCGTCGCCCAGGTCGACGAACTCTTTCAGCGCGTCGGCCGAGTGGTACAGACCACGGTCTACGATTGTAGGCGAGCTCTTCACACCCGAGGGCGGCTGTGCTCCAAGTCCACCCTGCGGAGGCGTCGTCTCGCCGCTGGTCTGGCTGTGGCTGAATGCCGAGTGCTGATTGCTGAGTGCTGCACCGCCTTCACTAATGGCTAATGGCTCAGAGCTAAGTGCTGCTGCTCCCGGCAACACCATGTCCTTGAACAGCGGATACTGCCGTCCGGTAACGAACCGCAGCTCCAGCCAGCGGAAGATGTAGTCCATGATGCTCTTGGCGATGGGGATCTCCGGGTTGCCGGTGAAGCCCGACGGCTCAAAGCGCGTGTGGCTGAACTTCTCGCACATCAGCTTCATGGGGACGCCGTGTTGCAGCGCCAGCGAAACCGCCGTGGCAAATGAGTCCATCAGGCCGGAGACAGTCGATCCTTCTTTGGCCATGCGGATGAAGAGCTCACCCGGAGTGCCGTCTTTATACAAGCCCACGGTGATGTAGCCTTCGTGGCCGGCGAGCGCGAATTTATGCGTGATGGATGCGCGCTCACTCGGCAGGCGATGCCGCACTGCGCGCGGCGGCGCCGACTCCTGCTGCTGCATCGTAAGCGGCTTCACTGCGGCCAGCGCCAAGGCCTGCTGTTCTGGCGAGAGCTTCTGGAAATCAAGCTCCGGCCCGCTCAGCGGACGCTGCGTGGTTGTGACGTCTCGCTCGCCGCGGGTCCCGCGCTTGGCAGCTTCGTCCCGAGAGCTGGCGGCCATGAGCGGCTGCGCTTTCTTGGAGCCGTCACGATAGATGGCCACTGCCTTCAGGCCGAGCTTCCACGACTGCATGTAGGCCTCGGTGATGTCATCGATGGTCGCCGATTCCGGCAGGTTCACGGTCTTGGAAATTGCGCCGGAGATGAAGGGCTGCGTTGCGGCCATCATCATCACGTGGCCCATGTAATGGATGCTGCGCGTGCCTTTCTGCGGCTTGAAGCTGCAATCAAACACGGGTAGATGCTCGTCGCGGATGCCGGGCGCGCCTTCAATGGTGCCGGTGGAATCGATGTAGCCGACAATCGAGTTCACCTGCTCCGGCGAGTAGCCCAGCTTCCATAGCGCGGAAGGCACGGTCTGGTTCACGATCTTGATCATGCCGCCGCCGACCAGCTTTTTGTATTTCACCAGCGCCAGGTCAGGCTCAACGCCGGTGGTGTCGCAATCCATCATGAAGCCGATGGTCCCCGTAGGCGCTAGCACCGTTACCTGCGCGTTGCGATAGCCATGGCGCTCGCCCAGGGCCAGAGCTTCGTCCCAGGATTGCCGGCTGCCTTCCAGCAGCGCAGCGGGAACGTTTTCCTTATTGATCTTATTCACCGACGCCCGGTGCATGCGGATCACGTCCAGAAACGGCTCGCGATTGCTGTACCAGCCGGGACACGCACCGCCGGTAACGTCCTGCGGGGAAACGCGCGAGCTTGCCGCCGCAAGCTGTGGGCATTGTCCAGCAATGCGCGCCGACTGCAAGTACGCCTCGCCGCACATGATTGCGGTAACGCAGGCGGCGTAATCGCGTCCCGCGTCAGAGTCGTAAGGCAGGCCGCTGGCCATGAGCAACGCGCCCAGGTTGGCATAGCCCAACCCAAGAGGACGATAATCATGCGAGTTGCGCGCAATCGACTCCGTTGGATACCCGGCGTTGTCGACGAGAATCTCCTGCGCCGTGATCATCACGTCCACGGCGTGGCGGTACGAAGCCACATCAAACTCGCCGTTCGATTTGAGGAACTTCATCAGGTTGAGCGACGACAGATTGCAGGCCGAGTCGTCCAGGAACATGTATTCGCTGCAAGGGTTGCTGGCGTTGATGCGGTCCGTGTTTTTCGACGTATGCCACTTGTTGATCGTCGTGTCGTACTGCATGCCCGGATCGCCGCACTGCCACGTCGCTTGCGCGATCTTGTTCATCAGCTCGCGCGCCTTGTAGGTATGCATTACCTGCTTGCCCTTTACGGAGCGGGTGGAGAAGTCGCCATCACGCTCCACCGCCGACATAAACTCGTCGGTCACGCGGACGGAGTTGTTGGCGTTCTGGAAGAAGATGGAGCTGTAAGCGTCCGAGTCAGGCGACGATCCGTCATAGCCCATCTCAATCAGCGCCCACGCCTTGGCCTCTTCTTTGGCCTTGCACTCAATAAAGTCCACGATGTCGGGATGATCGACGTTCAGGATCACCATCTTGGCCGCGCGACGCGTCTTGCCGCCGGACTTGATCACGCCGGCAAAAGCGTCAAAGCCTTTCAT
>Ga0137395_10000355_pt1 | contig 18545 bp, 15 predicted proteins | sample czobulk216metaG_FD_108283 | JGI IMG/M metagenome (GOLD analysis project Ga0137395, IMG submission 108283) | Vadose zone soil microbial communities from Angelo Coast Range Reserve, California, USA - czobulk2.16 metaG | ecosystem: Environmental > Terrestrial > Soil > Vadose zone | place: USA...
AGCATGGATTCAGGCAGATCGACCTGCTTGACCTCGACGTTGGAAACCTTTACACCATACGGCGCGGTATGCTGATCCAGAATGCTCTGAATGCGCGTGTTCAGCTTGTCGCGATGGGCCAGCAACTCGTCAAGTTCCACCTCGCCCAGCACGGAGCGCAACGTGGTCTGGGCAAATTGCTGCGTCTGCCAGTAATAATTCTGCACCTGAACCACGGCCTGGGGCGCGTTCACCACGCGCCAATAGATCACCGCGTTGACCTTGAGCGTGACGTTATCGCGGGTGATGATGTCTTGTGGCGGGACTTCCAGCGCCTGCTGGCGCAGGTCAATGCGGACCATTTTCTGGACGGGAGCAAATACAAAGATGAGGCCGGGGCCTTTAGCGTCCTGCATCAGGCGGCCGAGGGAAAAGATCACGCCGCGTTCATACTCACGCAGGATCTTAATGCAATTGAGAAAATAAAGAACAACAATCACGGCAGCAGCGAGAAGGGAAATGTTCACGACGCCTCCAACTGGTTTGAGTGGAAACTCGAACGGATTCTATGGTACACGGAGCGCAAAAGCAAAACTCATGATCCGGCCATGGAAGAAGCCTGTGGGGCCGGCTGGTGAACCGGCTCTACATGCAAAACCAGGTTTTCAACCCGGCGAACAATGACTCTGGCGCCAGCATCAACAGGCGTGGGCGCGACCGCGTCCCAGAGTTCGCCGTGGACAAAGACTTTGCCTGCCGGCGTGAGCGGCGCTGAAACCACGCCGACCTCGCCGACCATGCCTTGTTCTCCAGTCACGACTTTGTTTCTGCGCGCCTTAAGGGCGACGGACATCAAGAAAATGGTGATCCCGGCAATCGGCAGGCTCACGCCTAAAGCTGTCCAAATCCTTACGCGCATTTCAGGAATCGGGCCGTCAACCAGTAGCAAAGCGCCAAAAACCATCAGGAAGACACCACTGGCCCCCAGGACCCCATGGCTTTGGAACTTTGCCTCAAGGGCGAACAGAACAAAGGCCCCCAGAATCAAGACGACGCTTACATAGTTCGTGGGAAGCATGCCAAAAGCAACCATGGCCAGAACGACGAAAACAAATCCAACAACACCGGGGACGACTGCGCCCGGATGGTTGAATTCCGCGTAGATTGCCATTAAACCGATGGTGAACAGAATGACTGTGAGATTCGGGTTCATCAACCAGCCGAGAATCCGCTGCTTGACCGTCATATCGAACAAACGAACGGGCTTTCCAGCCACGTGCAACACCGCTTTCGAGCCGTCAAACCGGGTAACGGTTTTGCCGTCAAGCTGGCGAAGGAGATCGCTCTCATCTCGCGCAATGTATTCAACCAGATGCTGGGCCAGCGCTTCCTCGGCCGTGAATGTCTTCGAACTGCGCACTGCGGTTTCCGCCACGTCAGCATTGCGTCCGCGCTTGGTGGTGTAAGAACGCATCAGAGAAGCAGCATAGTTTTCCATCTTCTCTTTCATGACGGGATCCATGGTTGAGCCTGCGAGAATCGGGTGGGCGGTGCCGGTGTTGGTCCCAGGCGCCATGGCAGCGACGTCCGCGGCCTCTAGAATGTAGAACCCGGCCGAAGAGGCGCTGGCGCCTGCCGGTGTTACATAGATGATTGTGGGTACGGGGGAGGCGAGAAGTTTCTGGACGATGTCTTCCATGGGAAGCATCATGCCGCCGGGAGTGCGCAGTTCGATCAGAAGAGCGTCGGCGTGCGTGCGTGTGGCCTCTTGAATTGCGCGGTCTACATACTCTGCGATCAAAGGATGAATGGTATCGTCAACCACGATCTTCAGCACGTCGGCTGAAGCTGCGCGCGGCGCCAGAAAAAGCGCCAGCACGAGTGCGATCTTTGCAATGCTGTTCCTGGAAAAGCCGATGTTCGAAATGAGAGAGCGATGCATGACTTCTTACCTCAAGGTTGCGGAGACTGCGCCTTGCCCGTGAGTCCCGCGGCGATATCGCGTTTGAGAGCGGCGGCAGCGGCGTTTGCCGGATCGAGTGTTAAAGCGTGTTCAACATTCTGCGTGGCTGCGGCCGTCTTTTTGTCGTTCAGGTCGAGCCGCGCCAGCACCAGATACGCTTCAGCCGTGGGTTTGAGCTTGAGTGACATGCGCGCTTCATTACGCGCCCCGGTCGAGTCCTGGCTGGATTCGAGCACGTGCGCCAGCCCGGTGTGGGCATCGGGGCTGGCGGGGTCGAGCAGCACGGCTTCGCGAAATTCCTTTTCCGCCTCACCGGGCAGGCCGGCTTCCAGCAATTCCTGACCGCGTTGCACATGGAAGGCCACGTGGGTAGGCGCATCGGATTTCTGCAACCGCGCCTCATTGCTGTTTTCTATCTCCAGGGCAATCTGACGGAAGGAAGATTCATCGTAATTGCGCTTGATGCGCTCCAGCGGAAGGCGGGCCGGCGGTGCGCCGGCGCTGATGGCCTCAAGAAAAGTGCCGGCTTCAGAGTCAGCGTGGATGGCCAGCGCCTGGCGCAATTCGCGCATGGCGCCTTCATTGTCGCCTTCGCGGCAGAGCTCCACGGCAAGATTGAAGCGATAGTCCGGCTCGTTGGGATCAGACTGCACGCTCTTTTCAAAATAACCGCGAGCACCGTGTTGACCACGCCGCGCGCTTACCACGCCCAGGTTGTTATAGACCTCAGTGAGCGGCAGGCGCGAGGCCAGCGTGCGAAACGCGGCCTCGGCCTTTTCCATGTGGCCGCTATAAAACGAGGCCAGGCCAAGATAGAACTGCGCCTCATTGGCAACGGGACCACCCGGCGGGACTTTGGCCAGCCAGATGACCGCGGATTCATAGTCACGCATGTTGTAATACGTCTTACCCAATTGCAGCATGGCGAGCGTGTTTGCCGGCTCCAGCCGCGTGACTTCCTTGAAGCGCTTGATCTTCTCCTGGTCAGTGCCGGCAGTGATGCCACGAACATAGTTTTCCAGCGCGTCCAGGCGAAGAGCAGGGAACCGCGCAACAAAGTCTGCCTTGGCAACTTTGCTCGCGGGATCAAGGGCATGGAGAATGTCCCAGGCCAGAGCGGTCTGAAGGGTAATTAAATTTGTGAGTGGGCCGGATTCGGTAAGTTCGGGGCCCAGGCGCAGGCGCGCAACGTCCATGAGGCGCGCGTGGATGGTCAGGTTGCCGCCGCCGTTGCCGTTAGCGTTGTCGTTATTCAAGCGATAATCGCCCATGAGCACATAATCGGCGTCGAGTTGCTGTGCGACCTGATAGATGGTGGCGCGCGATGGTTTGGCGCTGGCGGGAATGCCCAGATGATCAAAGGCGCTGAGGCGGTCATCACGGCCCATGACGAACAGGGAACTGGAGCTGAGACGATTGCTCAAAACCTCAGGAAAAGCTTCACCGATCCAATCGATGCCCGCGTTATTGGAGGCGTTTTCAAAGGGTATGATCAACAGAAGCTGGCTGGGACGCACAAGTCCGGCCTGCTGCTGGGCCGGAGAGCACAAAGGTACAGCGAGGGCGGCCAGGCACAGCAATGAGAGAACAATGCCAGCAGGTTTTCTCAAAGTAATACGATTATAGGCCAAGAATCGCCGGCCAGAGAGCAGTTCCGGGCTTCCTTAGCGCGATAAGAAGTTGGAGCGGGAGACGGGGATCGAACCCGCGACGTCCAGCTTGGGAAGCTGGCATTCTACCACTGAATTACTCCCGCTCGTGACAGGGGTAACTGCCGAGATTGTAGCACTTTGCGCCGTCTTAGAAGAACCCGCCTACTTTCCAAAAACAGGACAGCTTTTTTCTCCTCATTAAATTCTGGTTTTTGCCGATTATCTTAATGAAGGGCCAACATTGCGCCGGCCAACGGCAGAATACTGTGCCGCAAGCATTCGCGGGGAGGGTTACTTTGGATAACGAGAAACAGGAAATTACCGGGCTCAACCGGGAGATAATTGCCAGTGCATTGCAAAGGCACGGTCAAACTCTAAGTGATTTAAAGAGCCCAGGTTTCGATCCCGACTCCTTATGGGACCGGGTGGATGGAGATCTGGACTTGCTGCGCGACCTAGTTGCCGTCTTTGCGGAAGAGTTGCCGGGAATGTTCGCGGGCATGGAAACGGCGGTCCAGGTTGGTGATGCAGTGCAACTCGAAAAGTCAGGACACAAGATCAAGGGATCGGTATTGCAGTTTTCCTGCCGGTCGGCGGCCAAAGCCGCGCAGCAATTAGAAGAGTTGGGCCGGAGCGGAACCGTGGCAGGCGGAGACGGCTTGTTGTCCAGTCTCAGGCGGGAAATCGTTCTCCTGATGAAATCGCTCCACTCCATGGTAGACCACCTGGAGAAGAATCGCACCCAGTAGCGCGCAGCCGGAAAACCGGGTTAGTGGGTCAGTTTCCGTCTAACGGTTCATCGCTACCGCGATGAACGTCTGCTTATTCGCTCCGCTCACCCAGGACTAAAAGTCCTGGGCTGGGGCCCGCGATTCGCAAGCGAATCGCTAGACGCTGATACTGGTAATGGGTCAATTTCAAAACTGACCCATTTCTGAAAACCGCGAAGGATTGCGAGGTAGACCTAAGAATGTCAACGCTGGTCACGGATGTCCTGCATACGGCACTCATAGACGTGCTGCTGGTGGAGGACAATCCCGTTGATGCCCGCATGATTACAGCGCAGCTACGCGCGCCTTCGGCCATGCTGCGGTGCCGCCACGTAACCCGCCTGGCGGAGGCCCTTGAACATCTGAAGACTGAGCGCCTGGATGTAGTTCTGCTGGATTTGAATCTGGATGATAGCTGCGGGTATGAGACTTTCCATCGCGTGCGACAGGCCGCGCCCAAAGCCGCCATCCTGGTACTGAGCGGATCTGACGATGAGAACCTTGCCATCAGGACGGTGCGTGAAGGCGCGCAGGATTACCTGGTAAAAGGGTCTTTTGACGGACGACTGCTTTTGCGCGCCATCCGCTACGCCATCGAGCGCAAGCGTACAGAAGAGGCCTTGCGCCACAGCGAAACTACGGTCCGCGCCATCTTTGAAAGCTCGCTGGATGGTATCGTGATTTTCGAAGGCAGCGGCATCTGCCTGGAAGCCAATGCGGCTGCGGCTGCGCTGGTGGGAGTGCCGCGGGATGAACTGATTGGCCGCCGGCTGTGCGATTTTTGCGCCCAGGGATTTACCGAAGAGTGGTTGCGTTTGAGTGACGTTGGCAGCGGACGAGGCCAGTTCTGGATACACCCCACTTATGGCGCCCGCCGGCTGGTGGACTATTGTTTCACCGCCAGCGTTCTTCCCGGCCAGCATCTGGCCATGTTGCGCGATGTGACGGAACAGCAAAACCTGGAAGAACAACTTCGCCAATCGCAAAAAATGGAAGCGGTGGGCCGGCTGGCCGGCGGCGTGGCGCATGATTTCAACAATATCCTTGGCATCATCAGCGGTTACGCCGAGCTGCTGCAATTGAATTCCACCCATCAACCGGAACGAAGCCGCGCGGAAAAGATCATTGCCGCCACGAAAAAAGCGGCGTCATTGACACGGCAATTGCTGGCCTTCGGGCGCAAGCAGGTCATGTCTCTCAAGTTGCTGGATCTTTCCGTGGTCATGGAAGGTCTGCGTAGCATGGTGGATTGCCTGATGAGCGCGGAAATCCTGGTTAACGTTGAAGCGGGCAAGAAACTGGGGCTGGTGCGCGCGGACCAGAGCCAACTAGAACAGGTGATCATGAACCTGACCACCAACGCACGCGAAGCCATGCCTGAGGGCGGCACGCTGACCATCACCATCGACAAACATGAGAGCCGCGGCGAAGAGGCGGAGCTGCCGGCGGGCAACTATATACGCCTGGCCGTGAGCGATACCGGAATCGGCATGACTCCAGAAATTCAGTCGCGTATCTTCGAACCGTTTTTCACCACCAAAAAGACCGGCTCCGGACTTGGTCTCTCTACCGTGTACGGCATCGTAAAGCAGAGTGAGGGGCATATCACGGTGCGGTCGGAGCCGCAGCAGGGATCGACTTTTAACGTGTATTTGCCTTTGGTCGCCGAGATCGATGTCACGGAGACCGCGGCGGAGATCCAGCCGGTTTTGAATGTCCGTGGACATGAAACCATTTTGCTGGTGGACAATGAAGACGACCTCAGAGACGCCACAGCCGAGTATCTGGAGGGGTGCGGCTACCGGGTTTTGACTGCGGCTGACGGCAAACAGGCCATCGAACTCTCTGATGGGTATGACGGAGCGATCGCGCTGCTGATCTCTGACATCGTCATGCCCCGGGTGAATGGACGCGGCGTTGCCGAGCACGTGCGCAGGACCCGCCCTGACACTGGCGTCCTGATGATTTCCGGCTATGCCAACGATGACATGGCGAGTCGCGGCCTCTCTCTCGATCCTGCCTGCTTTCTGCAAAAGCCGTTCACCTTTCAGGCCCTGGGCACAAAGATCAGGACGATCCTGGAGAAGAACGGCCGCGATTAGCCATTAGCTCTTAGCCATTAGCCTTTAGCTTTTGCCTCTCCAATCGTGGCAATTTTTGGTCGGGATTTCGAGTCTATCTTTATCTTTTTGCATTGAAAGCAACTTCACCGATCTACACCGATCAGCTAAGGGCCAACGGCTAAAAGCCAAGGGCTGGTTCCTCGTGATACATTCAAATCGTTCCCTATGAAAGAACGCGCCACTCCGCGCTGGCTCGACATTCTCTGGCTCATTTTCCTTGGCGGACTTGCGCTCATCCCTCCCATCAATGAGCCGCATAAGCAGATCATTCTCCTTATCATCGGCATTACGCAGCTGCTGGAGACGCGTTTTGTCCAGCTCGCGGGCAAGCCCGGACCGGCGCTGGCAGTGCTGATCAAGATCGCGCTGGCGACGGTGCTCATCAATCACACCGGCGATCCGGCGGCCATCAACAGCGACTACTACCCTATCTACTATCTGCCGGTAATGACCGCAGCCATGTATTTTGGGCCGATCGGCACTCTGCTGTGGACACTGGCGGCTTCCGCGGCCTACAGCTCATACCTTTATCAGGCGCACCAGCACTTCACCATCACCGCCGACAGCCTTTCTGAATTGCTGATGCGCATCCTGTTCTTCTTCTTTGTGGCCATGACGGTGAACCGGTTCGTCATGCAATATCGCGTGCAGGTACGGCGCTATCAAGAGCTGTCAGAGACCCTGACGGAGGCCAACCGCAGCCTGAAGCTGGCGCAAGAAGAGGCGCGGCGGGCGGAGCGTCTGGCGGCGCTGGGCCAGCTCTCTGCCGGGCTGGCGCACGAGATACGCAATCCGCTGGGCGTGATCAAGGGCTCGGCTGAGATCCTCACCCAGAAGCTTGAAAGCGCCGATCCACTGGCCAAAGAGCTGGCCGGATACATTTACACCGAGGTCAACCGCGTGAGTGCGCTGGTGAGCCGGTTTCTGGATTTTGCCCGGCCCTCGCAACTTGACCTGGAGGCCTCCGACCTGACCAGCGTAGTGGAACGATGTCTAAAGACCGTTGCTGAGCAGGGCGCATGTGCGCGGGTGAAAATTCAGCGCTACTTCGCTCCAGGACTTCCAAAGGTACTGCTTGACCTGGATTTGTGCGACCAGGTTTTCACCAACCTGCTCATGAACGCCTGCGAGGCCATGGGCGAGCAGGGCGGAGAACTGAAGGTGAGAATTCAGCGCGCGGGCGACGCGGACGGCGTTGTGGTGGAGATTGAAGACACCGGGCCGGGAGTTCCTCTGGAATTAAAGGAGCAGATCTTCAATCCGTTTGTTACCACCAAGAAAACGGGCGTCGGACTGGGGCTGGCGGTTGTTTCCAAGATCGTGGACGCGCACGGAGGTTCGGTAAAACTGATCAGCGAGCCGCATCGAGGCGCTTGTTTTCGGGTTACATTTCCTGTGGCGATATCGACTGAAATGGAAACGCGGCAACAAATCTGACCTATGGCCAACATCCTGATTGTTGAAGACGAACCCCGCATGCGCCGCCTGCTGGAAATCAGCCTGGGCGAAGACGGGCACAGTGTCCACAGCGCCGAAGACGCGGAAAAAGGCCTGGCGCACCTACGCAAAGGGCTGGTCGACCTGGTGGTGACTGACCTTAAGCTGCCGGGCATGAACGGGCTGGAGTTCCTGCAGGAAGGGAAGCGCCTGAACGCGACCCTGCCATTCATTGTGATGACGGCATATGGCTCAGTTGAAACTGCTGTCGACGCCATGAAGGCCGGCGCCAGCGACTACGTGCTGAAACCCTTCACCATGGCCGAGATGAAGCTGGTCATCACCAAGGAGCTTGACGTCCAGCAGGTGCGGGATGAAAACCGCAGCCTGAAAGAAGCGCTGGGCAAGCGCTACCACTTCCAGAACATCGTGGGCCGCAGCAAAAAAATGCAGGAGGTGCTGGCGCTGGTGGAGCGCGTGGCACCCACCAACTCCACCGTGCTGATTGGCGGCGAGAGCGGCGTGGGCAAAGACCTGATCGCGCGCGCCATACACCAGAATTCGCGGCGCGCTTCCGGGCCGTTCATCAAGATCAATAGCACGGCCATCCCAGACACGCTGTTTGAAAGCGAGCTCTTCGGTTTTGAGCGCGGGGCCTTCACCGGCGCACTGGCCAGCAAGCCAGGCAAATTTGAACTGGCCGACAAAGGTACGCTTTTTTTGGACGAAATCGGCGACGTGCCTGCGCCCATCCAGGTGAAGCTGCTGCGGGTGTTGCAGGAGCGCGAGTTTGAACGCCTGGGTGGGACGAAGACGCTGAAGGTTGATATTCGTATGATCGCCGCCACCAATCGCGATCTGCGCGCCGCACTGGAGGAAGGCACCTTCCGCGAAGATCTGTATTACCGGCTGAACGTCGTGCCCATTGATATCCCGCCTCTGCGCGAGCACAGGGAAGATATCCCCGAACTGGTAAATCACTTTCTGGCGCGCTTTGCCGCCAACAATGAAAAGCAAACCCACAGCGTCACGCCCGCCGCGCTCCATGTACTCATGGCCTACCACTGGCCCGGCAACGTGCGCCAGCTAGAAAACAGCGTGGAACGAGCGGTGGCGCTGTCGTCAGGGCCGGTGATTGACACAAAGGACATCCACCTGGACACGGCCCACGGCAAGAACAACGTGACGGGTTCTGCTGTTCAAGACCAGTTCCTTCCCGAAGGCATGACGCTGGAGCAGTGGGAAGACAATATGATCCGCGAAGCGCTGCGTCGCGCCAACGGCAACAAGAGCCAGGCCGCGCGACTGCTGGGGTTGTCAAGGAATGCCCTGCGATATCGGCTGGGGAAGCTTGGTGTGGCTGACGAAGGAGAATGAGGAACTTTCCCATAATCGCCGGAATTGGCAAAGTTGCCAATTCTTTTGTAACTGACAAGCGTCTCACTTCAGAAGCAACACATCGCGGCCGGCAAGCTTGCTGAGTGCGCGGTCAAAGGTGACCAGCGTCAAGCCTCCTGAGCGGGCGAAGGCCGCCAAATAAGCGTCAGGCCACTGCTGCGGCGTGGAACGAGTTGTCGTGGTCAAGGCGCGAAATTCGTTATCGACAGCTTCCAGATCCGGCTCAACATAGAAACCCACGCGCGGATCATCGGTGAGGCGGTCATAGGCTTTCCAGGCTTCGATTTGTGTTGTAACCTCATCGCCCATGACCACCGGGTGGGTGAGCAGGCGCAGAAAGCCGAGCTGCGTCAAACGGCAAAAACCTGCTGTATCGTTCGTGAGCCTGTTAAACCATGGGCCTGCTACGGCATGATGCTGGTGGCCGCTGTAAGTGAGGGCGACCCACACATTAATGTCAGGGAAATATGATTTCATTGATTCTGCGGTTGCTAAGACGCAGCCAGCCGGGTCTCCTGGAGACGATGATCGGGAGCTTTGTCACTTTCCTCTTGCGTTTGCCGCTGCGCCCCTGAAGTTCAGCCTTCACACCGCGCAGGACGAGTTCCTTGACCGAACAACCCTGTACCGCAGCCGCTGACTTCAGGCGCCGATAGAGTGGGTCGGGGATATCTACGGTGGTCCGCATTGACCGAGTCTACCATATTTATGGCTGCATCGTCTCGGTTTCCCACGATGCAGAAGGGTGAAACATGTTCCCTTCAGGGCGGTGTAAGGATTGGCCGCCCTTTCCGCTCGGTCTTCGGGTTCGTTGCGATGAGCTTGTCATTCAGGTCTACAGTTTTGTTGAGAATTTGTCTGGGCTAATGAGCTCCTCAGTTAATAAAGCGCCGAAAATCGTTGATAGCACTACTCTCATAAACCCAACTGCTTTCCCAACCAGGGTGCTTTGCTGGATTAATTCACAGCATTTTCCGATTTCGGGGTACAACATCGCCTGAGTAAGGCTCTCATCTCATTAAATGGGCCAGCAATATACTTCTATCCGTTAGCGGGCATGGTCCATTTGTGGAGGACATCTTGCGGAACCAGTGGATCGTGCTTTCCGGACTGCGCAGCCTCAGAATCACCTCCAGGGACGGCGCCCCGAGCAACGAATATCGCATTCGGGAGAACTCTGTCGAATTCCGCACTTTAGACGCGCAAGGCAAAACTTCTTCTCACGCTAAGGGAAAATGGCGCACCCTCGATCGCGACGAGATCGAATGGCATTTTGTGTTGCGCACCCCAGTGGCAAACTGGCTCGATAAGAACCTTTATTCCTCAGCTCGCGCGGCCTAAATTTCAGGAAAACGTGGGTCACGCGATCAATTTTTTCGTCCCTCTCTCACCCTTACTTCTGCTCCTGCGCGCTGCGGTCGTCATCCATGATCGCGGCCAGCAAGGTCAGATCGGCAGCGGGTCCAATGCGATAGCGGAAGAAATGCGGGCGTCCGCGGCGCACCCAATGCTCGGCCTTCCAGGATTCGGTGATGATGCCGGAGCGCACTGAGCTTAAAAACGTGGTGTCTTCCGGCGAAAGCACAATGCCAACATGGCCGCGCCACACCACCAGATCGCCGGGCTGCGGCTTTTTCACGCGCTCAAAATCGGCAACGCCGCGGTACAGCACGCGCGAGCCTTCGTAAGGATAGACAAGGCCTGCGCGCTCATACAGCAGATGCACCAGATGCGAGCAGTCCGGCTTGGGGCGGACGCGCGGGCCCGATTGCAGCGCGAATTCCGCCAGCGCCTGCCCTTGCTCGGCGGAGACAAGCACGCGATCGCTGGAATCGTCGTAAGCCTGCGCCATGGCCGCCGGGCCGAACGCCGCGGTCCAGAGCGGGAAGAGCATCAGCGCGAGTTTGAGCCTGGTTTTCATGCAATCAAAGCGCTCATGAAGTCAAAATCAGTGCAGCTGTCCTATTGTCTGATGATTCCTGTGCTCCTGGCGCCTGCTCCATGTGAATTAGTTACTCATTAGTACATGGCCGGTCAACACTGCGTCACCGCAGGTTCTGTCCTCTTATGTACTTATTGCCGAGCTTTGGCATGTCTGTAGCCACAATTAGGCGCGCTGGACATACCGTCTGATCACTGTCCGCGGTTCCCTGAGGGAAGCTGCTTCCTAAGACTCTGGCATTGCGGGTGCTCTCAATTCAGGGTTCCCCCGGGAGAACCCTATGCGCATTTCAGCATTACTTGTTTCTTCTCTGATCCTGGCGAGCACCACCGTGGTGGCTCAGACCAACCAGGGTCCTGCGATCTTCACCGGAACCAACAACTCTCAAGTGGTAAAAATCCAGCAGAACGGGACCGGCTTTGGCCTGAGCACGAGTTCCAAATCACACGCTCCTTCCATTTACGGACAAGCAACTCCCACCACCGGCCCGACCTTTGCCATCTGGGGCGACGTCTTCAGCTCAGGTGGAATCGGAGTGCGGGGTGAGTCGCATTCCACCACCGGCGGTGCGGGAATGGTGGGCATCACTCACGCCAGCACGGCCAACCTGGGTGATGGCAACGCCGTGGGCGTACACGGGACAGCCCAGATTTCACCGGGAGTCAAAGCTATCGGCGTGCTTGGCGACGTTCCCAACGGGCTTAACGGCATTGGCGGCGTGGCCGTGATGGGCCACGTTTTCCAAACGTCGGCAAGCGGCTGCTGTGCCACCGCCGGCCTTTTCTGGAATGAGTTCGGCGACGGCGCTGATATTCTGGTCGGCCAAACATTTCCTCCCGGCAGCACCAAGGTTGTTTTCCGCGTGGATACTTTCGGCGACGTTCATATTGCCGGCAACCTCTTCACCAACGGCGCTGACTTTGCGGAAACCATCGCGGTGAACGGCATGAAATCCGGTTACGCCGCCGGCGACGTTCTGGTCATCGATCAGTCCGCCAATCGCCAGCTCACGCGCACCGCAAAGCCGTATTCCACGCTGGTCGCCGGAATCTATTCCACTCGCCCCGGCGTGCTGGCCGGCTCGCGCATGGAGAAGGCGCCAACATCGGACGTGCCTCTGGCCGTGGTAGGCATTGTGCCGTGCAAGGTGACCGCTGAAAACGGCGCCATCCATGCCGGCGATTTGCTTGTGACCTCGTCCAAAGCCGGCTATGCCATGAAAGGCACCAACCGCAAAAAGATGATGGGCGCAGTGCTGGGCAAAGCTCTCCAACCACTGCCCAAAGGCGACGGCGTAATCCAGGTGCTGGTCACGTTGCAGTAGCGTTGGGTGATTTTTCGAACGATTGATGATCTTGGAACAGACAGGCCTCGTAGTTTTGCGGGGCCTGTTTTTGTGTTTGGAATTCTTGCGTCGTCCGCTTCGCTGCGCCACGGCGAGTACTCGCGACGCAGCATCTCAAACCACACGCCATCCCCCAACCACACACCATCCCCTCAACCACACGCCATCCCGAACCCCGGCGGCGAGCCTTGGTGAGCCGCAGTGCGGGGTCCCCAAAGCGCGCCGGTGTTGCGCGTTTTGGGGTGCAAGTGGGTGAGGGATCTGCTCCGCTGCTCTTAAGGTCTGGAAACACTGCGCTTCACCCTCGAACCAGCGTCAGCCCCTCGAATTGTCAAAGACCTAACTTCTTCGCTGCCTGGGCAGCTCATTTCCTGATCAGTGTCATCCGTATTCATCCGTGGTAAGGGTTTTTCGTTTTCCAATTTCGGCGATTTTGGCAATTCTGGCACTTTTGGCAATCTTTTTGATCCGCGTTCATCAGCGTTCATCAGCGGTAAGAACCTCTTCCTCAAAACTCACCCGGCCGATATTGCTCAACGCCAGTTGCAGGTAGTACCCCAATATCGACGCCTGCTTGTAATCCAGCTTTCCGTCCACCACCGCCTGCGCCCCATTGGCAATCGCCCCATGGATCCCGTTCGCATCGCCCAGGTTCGGCAGCTGGATCTTCTGCGGCCGCGCCTCCTCCAGCATCAGGTGCATGTGGCAATACTTCTTGCCTCGGACCCGCGGCGCCCGGCACGTCCCGCCGGTCGGTTTCGGATGGCGGCATCTCGGCGCATTGTTGGCCCGATCGATCGTGTTTCTCATCTTGTTGAAAATCTTCTGGTTCATCTCGTCAAATGCCAGCGCTTTCTCCAGCAATCGCGGGTCCTGCTCCATGCACTCCCGATATTCGGCGAAGCACTCTCCCAGCTTCTTCAGCAACTGCCCCGCCCGTGTTGTCGACCACGCCTGCCTCTCCTGCTCCTGGTGTTCCCGCAACCGGCGCTCGTCCCGCCGCCGCTTTAGCGCCTCACGCTCCTCGTTCGACGTCGCTTGGTCCCACAACGCGCATTCTTCCCGGTTGAAACCCCGGCAATCTTCGTCTCGACTGTAACCAAAATCGTCCCGCACGCCATTCGGTATCGGATTCCCTTTCATAATTCCTCCCTACTTTTTGCCACTTTTGTGTCGATTTCGTATCCAAATTGCGCCCAACTCCCTTAAATCGATTCCCATCGGAGCTTCAAAATCCCGTCGCCTTCCCCGTTTTTCCGATCACGGCGATCACGCGCGATCACGGCGATGACGGCGATTTCCTCCGCCCCACCCCCCATAGCACTTCTGTTGAAAACAAAAGCCCAACCCCAATTCGACCGAGCGGTCACCGAGCGGTCGACCCCTCTTTTTCGCCTCGTTTCGGCCCTGAATCCCGTTGTTTTCTTTCTTGCTCTTGCTAGTTGCTTTTTAACCAATTCCATTGGGGCCACGAAAATACGGCGAACTAGGCCAAAATCCTAACGCAATTGACAGCGAATGTAAAGCGAATTATAGACTCTGGGGCAAGATTTGGGATTCTAACGCCGTGAGACAAACCCGCCGATCTTTGCATTTGCAGTAGGACTAGAACCATTGGTAATCTCGCACAGTAACGATGGAAACCAATCCTCAATCCGGCAACAACTTGCGTTCCATCGCACTAAAGAGGCCGCTTGCATTCTTGGATTTAGAGGCAACCGGCAAAGTCCTCGGCCTCGATCGCATTGTAGAGATCGGCATTCTCAAAGTGATGCCAGACGGACAGGAAGAGACGTTTGAAACGCGGTTGAATCCTGAAATGAGAATCTCAAAGGAGGCAACAGCTATCCACGGCATCGGCGAACGGGACGTCATAAACAAACCAGCTTTCCGAGGCATTGCACCTCGACTTGCAGATTTCTTACAGGGATGTGATTTGGCTGGGTATAACATTTTGGGCTTTGATTTGCCGATGCTTTCATCCGAATTCCGACGTGTTGCTCTGCCCTTTGATGTTGAAGATCGGCAGATTGTGGACGTGATGGCCATATTCGTCCAAAAGGAGCCCCGAGATCTAAAGGCGGCTTATCGTTTTTATTGTGGCCGCGAGTATGAGAAGGCACATTCTGCCTTTGCGGATGCAAGGGCTTGCTGGGAAGTCCTCCAGGGTCAGGTCAGCAGGTACGCCGACCTGCCGAACACGCCTAACCGCCTCAGCGCATTCATCGCGGAAAATCGGCGGACAAGGACTCTTGATTCGGGAGGCTGGTTCGAGATGAGAGATGGCGAGCCCGCATTCGCCCGCGGTCGACATCAAGGAATGCCCATTTTTGAAGTAGCAAAGGTGGCTCCGGAGTACCTAGAATGGATGCTCGCGACAGGGTTGCCGAATGACACGATTAAACTGATTAAGAGCGTCTTGCCGGATTTCGCAAAGTGAGCGCGACCACTCATGTCGGCAACGTTCCGACGTCTCTTTCGAGGAACTCTGTTTAGTTCGGAGATATCGGTGCCACTTGCTGCTTTATTGTCGAGAGGTTATTTTCCAAAGGAACTACCGCGCCCGTTTGTAACGGCACCATTTGCGACCACTGTGACCACGGCCCTAGCTCTTCCGGGCGACTTCATCAAGACTGCGTCGAAGGGCAACAATCTTCCTAGCGCACATACGGCGATGTACTCCCTAGCACGGGGAGGTTTACTTCGCCGGCCTCTGAGCATCTGTAATCCACTGCACTACTTTCTCCTTTGCAAAGAGATTGTCCAGAACTGGGCTGCAATAAACCCTCACGTAGCCGGAACCTCACTGGCGGCAACCACTCCTGAGTTCAAGCCGGCCGGTCGTGCAATTGACAGCAAATGGCCCCAACGCGCGCGTCAGGAGCTCGCTCAAAGCACAAGACTGGGGCGGCGATATGTCTTACAAACTGACATCAGTCGGTTCTATGACAGCATCTACACGCATTCAATTTCGTGGGCGATGCACACTAAGCCGACGGCCAAAGCAAATCGGACCTTAAATCTCCTCGGAAACAAGATCGACTACTGGATACGAATGGGGCAGGATCAGCAGACAGTAGGAATTCCCATCGGACCGGATACATCCCTGGTGATGGCCGAGCTCATCATGCAGCGGTGCGACAACGAACTTTTGGCTAAACTACCGGGACTCAAAGGTCATCGATTCATTGATGATTATGAGCTGAGTTTTCAGACGAGAACTGAAGCCGAAAACGCTTTTCATATACTCGATACCTGTCTGGCCAAATTCGAATTGGCGCTTAATCCCAAGAAAACTCAAGTTCTGGAGCTACCCCTACAGTTAGAAGCAGCATGGGCGACTGAGCTGCGGCGATTCAACTTTACTCGCGCTTCGCAACCTGGCCAGGCTGCCGACTTTACAAATTACTTCAGCAGAGCATATTCGCTCCACATAAACAATCCAGGTGAATCAGTCCTCCAGTTCGCTATTGCACGGCTGCGCGAAGTGACCGTGGATCCTGCGAATTGGCCGTTGTTCCAACGACTTCTCTTGCTTTGCGTCATCCCGGAACCGGCTAGCTTCCCTTATGTCCTCGAACAGATAATCACACGAAAGAATGCGGGAGCAACTCCTATTCTTCCGGAGTTAGAGGAGATTGCAAATACTCTGATAGAAAGCCACTCCACACTGAGACATTCCAGTGAGGTAGCGAACGCCGCGTGGGCTTGCCTTGCAATGGGTCTACATTTGGGCGACAGGGCCGTCGACGTTATTTCCCAGTGTGACGATCCGGTCGTCGCTTTATTGGCTCTTGATTGTGAACAGCATGGTCTAGTATCGAAGCCGCTTGATAAGACACTCTGGGCTTCTCACATGACTCAAGACGCACTCTACGATGAATATTGGCTGCTTGCATATGAAGCCAACATTAAGAACTGGTTACCCAGCGTTGGAGGAGTCGATCACGTTGCGGCTGATGTAAATTTCGGCTTTTTGAAGACGAACGGCGTATATTTTTACGACACTACCTTGGCAGCGCCCCCGACTCCCGCGGCAGTCCCCGCAGCGGCGGCACCAGTACCACTCCCCACAGTGCCAACAGTTTCAATATCTCTAGCCACATCGGCGTGACAATTTGACGCGAGTACTCGCCGCACAACAACCGCTGGCATCACCAAGCCGCATCCACGAATGACAGTATCAGGGCCGACTTGGGCGTTTAGCCCACCGCGAGCGAGGGGCTGCAAAGTCGTGCCGTAGCCGTCGGTCATGCTTTGACAATCGTGTACGGTGGAGCGAATTCCGGAACGCCTCCGTGTCTGCCCGCGATCCAGCGCAGAGCGTAGACCGCGTCAGGACTTGTCAGTCCGCCTGTCAACTTATTGGGAATAACCTCCAACAGGAAATGCGCGCCGGGGTCTTTGAAATAATCGATATCGGGTTCCACCTCAATGCACTGCTTGCCATCAATCAGTTGAGTGGTGCCTTCATGAAACGTCAACTGGACGTTTGCCTCGCCAAATTGCACTTGTTTCCAACTGGCGGTAGCGCCCGCGTGAAAAAATCCGCTCCCAAACTCCGGCACAAACATTCCTTGTTTGGCGGCCAGCTGCACCTGGTCCTTGAGCGCGGGATCGCAGAAGGCAAAGAAGCGGTCTTGGGCCATGCTGTCATCCCAGATCATTTGCTTCAGGTAGTCAAGCGGAGTTCCCACCGGCAGAAATATCTGGCTCATTGCAGTGGTAATGTTCAGCAAGGCAGCCAGGGTCGCGGGTTTGTTTGCCATCACGTTTTCATAGCGGGCTTGCGCCTTGCCCGGGTCGACACCTTGAGCAAGGAAGGGAAGCGCTTGCTTGATGGTGGCCCAGTCGGCTTTTTCGAATACAAACTTACTGCTCTTGGGCAACAGCATTAGATCCAGAGTCGTCGGCGTGGCTGCGGTCAGATGGACAGGCGTGAAACCGGCCTGTTGGTATCCATCGGAAAAGACAATAATGCGGTAGTTGTCTCCGAAGTTATCAAAAAACGGGACTTTAAAATTCTTCGAAGTGCCGGTCACTTCCGACTGAAAGATCTGCTTCTGATTCCCATCGAAGATGCGATACAGGACCTGGGTTGCATCTGGCATCAACTCCCGGGTTCCGTCAAAGACTCTAATCGTGAGAGAAGAGAGCTGGTCATCCGGCACGGAGCGCCTCCTTGCGGCATTTGAACACCTAATTAGTAAAAACGAAAATAGTGCGGAGTTTCCTTTTTTATTTTTGCGAAATTCGCATTTTTCCTCGCATTTTCAAAACGCCGCATTCTCTAATCCCAACCATAGAAAAAATCAATGCCTTCCACTACCGCCTATGGAGTAGAATTCCCGCCGACATGCTCACCTACCTTTCGCGGCATTCCCGTGTATCCACCATTGCGTTCTGTTTCACCTTGTTCTTCGGCCTGACGGCGGCGGCGCAGACCACCATCTTGCAGCCGCTGGCGGAGAAGCCAGTCCCGGGCAGCGCGGTCAAGCTCAAGTCGGATTTCTATGTCCCGGTCACGCCGGAGACGGTCCGCTGGGGCTACCTGCCGGACAATGCCGCCAAGCCGGTGGTGACCGTCAGCTCCGGCGCCACGGTTACGTTTGATACGCTGTCGCACGAAGGCATTCTGGAAGATCAGGGCCGCGATCCGGCAAAGTATTTTGGCGGGTTCGGCGTTGCGCCAGAGGCGGTGCTCAACGACGCCAAAGCGATTGCCGCTTCCAGCCTGGTCCATGATTTCGGCAAAGATGGGCCGCACGTGGTGATGGGGCCGGTGGCGCTGGAGAACGCGCAGCCGGGCGACGTTCTGAAAGTGGAGATGATCTCGCTGACGCCGCGAGTGCCCTATGGCGTGATCAGCAATCGCCACGGCAAAGGAGCGCTGCCGGGAGAGTTTCCTGAGAACGCAGGACCGCAGGCGGGCGCAG
>Ga0137395_10000356_pt1 | contig 18540 bp, 19 predicted proteins | sample czobulk216metaG_FD_108283 | JGI IMG/M metagenome (GOLD analysis project Ga0137395, IMG submission 108283) | Vadose zone soil microbial communities from Angelo Coast Range Reserve, California, USA - czobulk2.16 metaG | ecosystem: Environmental > Terrestrial > Soil > Vadose zone | place: USA...
AGCGGGCTGTCGTTGCGAACAGCCTGTTGCGCGACGCCGGTCGCCGACGCCATCGCGAGCCCCGCTGCGAGGAGAGCCGTTGTGGTTGTCATCACGGCCTTAGACACCGTGTCTGCTGTTCCTACCCATCCTGCCCATCCTGCCCGCCCAGCCTCTACACTATCCGCATGGACATCGATCGATTCCGCGTGCGTCCCCACGATCGGCGAGCGATCGAGCGGCATGCGCCTGACCACATCGGCCCGTTCAAAAGCAAAAGCGCTGCGCTCGATCACCGGCAGAAGGGCCTCGAAAAGCTGGAGGAGATGCAGGGCCGGCTCTACGCGCGCGATCGGTACGCTCTGCTGCTCATCTTCCAGGGAATGGACGCGGCAGGGAAGGATCACGCTATCAAGCACGTGATGTCGGGCGTCGATCCGCAGGGCACGGAGGTGCACTCGTTCAAGCAGCCGTCGGCTGAAGAACTGGATCACGACTTCCTCTGGCGCACCACAAAAGCGTTGCCGCAACGCGGGCGGATTGGCATCTTCAACCGCTCGTACTACGAAGAGGTGCTCGTCGTGCGTGTGCACAAAGAACTGCTGGACGCGCAGAAGCTGCCCGAGAAATGCGTCACGCGCCACATCTGGGACGAGCGCTTCGACGACATCAAGGCGTTCGAGCGCCATCTCTGGAGGAGCGGCACCATCATCCGGAAGTTCTTCCTGAACGTGTCGAAGGGCGAGCAGCGGCGGCGTTTCCTGGAGCGGCTGGACGATCCGGCGAAAAACTGGAAGTTCTCGAGCGGCGATCTGGTGGAGCGTGAGCACTGGAAGGACTACCACGCAGCCTACGCGGACGCGCTGGCCAACACGAGCCGGCATCACGCCCCCTGGTACGTGATCCCGGCGGATCACAAATGGTTCGCGCAGGCCCTGATCTCCGACATCATCGCCGACGCGCTGGAGCACCTCGATTTGAGGACGCCGAAGCTCGATGCAGCGAAGCGGCGCGACCTCGCGAAAGCCCGGCGGATGCTCAAAACGCAGAGGTGAGCAATCCGATCAGGCCTGGGCCCGTCGCAGTCGGGTCGCCGAGCCAGTCGGGCGGCGTGAGCCATACAAACGACAGGATGGCGATCACCCAGAGATCGTAGGGAATCGTCGTGCGCTCGTCGGTCCAGAACAGCGCGCGGTTGAAGATGCCGGCGACGCCGTTTCTCGTCGGCATCGGCAGGCGATTCAGCGCGAGGTACGTGTAGTAGATCCGGTTGGCCACCGCCAGGATCGACAGCACGAGAATCACCCAGAGGACCGCAGCCATCCTGTTCGTGAGCGAGCCGATCATGAAGAGCACGATGCGCTCGGGGCGCTCCATGAACCCGACCTTGCATTTCTCGACCAGCGACTCCGCCCGTGCGCGGGCGTAGCTCGTCATGATTGAAAAAATCAGCGCCAGGGACGCGACCATGACGTAGTCGCTCCGGCCGAGCTTCGAGTAGAGAAAGATGAGGCCCGTGAGCAGCGCGAGGTCAGACAAACGATCCAGCGTCGAGTCCCAGAAGGCCCCGAACTGCGACTGCAGCTGGAGCTCGTGCGCGACCTTCCCGTCGATCATGTCGAAGATGTTCGCGATGATGATGATCACGCCGGCCCGGATGAAATGCCCGTAGCCGAGGGCGAACGCCGCGGCGACGTTGATCAAATAGCCTATCAGCGTCAGCGTGTTCGGGTGAATTTTGAGCGCGACGCATGCGCGGATGATCATCCGCAGCGGGTACATGCACGCTGCACCGACGGCGCCCGTGAAGGTCATGTAGTGTGAGCGTTCGGTGAGAGTTTGGGCACGAGAGAAAAACGGGCCATAGTAGCGTATGGCCATCCAGGATCTCAAGGAGCAGATCGCCCGGCTCCCCGAGCAGCCTGGCGTGTATCTCTATTTCAACGCCGAGGGCGACACGATCTACGTCGGGAAGGCGCGAGCCCTGCGCGACCGGGTGCGCAACTACCTGGGCGCGTACGGCACGGATCCCAAGACGAACGCCCTGCTCGACGAGGTCGTTCGGCTCGAAGTGATCGTCACCGACTCGGTCGTCGAGGCGCTGGCGCTCGAAAACAACCTCATTAAGCAGCGGACGCCGAAATACAACATCCTGCTGCGCGACGACAAGACGTACCCGTATCTCCAGCTCACGACGAACGAGGCGTTTCCCCGGGTGCTGGTGGCCCGGCGCGTGGAACGCGACGGCAGCTACTACGCGGGGCCGTTCATGCCGGCGCAGTTCGCGCGCAAGACGATGTCGCTGACGCATCGGCTGTTCGGCATCCGCTCGTGCAATGAAGTCATCACCGGCCAGCGCGGCCGGCCGTGCCTCGAGTACGACATCAAGCGATGCATCGCACCGTGCGTCGAGTCGATCTGCCCGCCGGCCGAGTACGACCGGGCGGTGCAGATGACGGAGCTCTTTCTGGAAGGGAAGAATGACGAGCTCATCAAGTCGCTGAAGACGCGCATGCTCGATGCCGCCGACCATGAGCGCTTCGAGGAAGCCGCCCAGCTGCGCGACGCCATGCGCACCGTGCAGACGCTGCGCGACCGCGCTCAGAAGATGTCCACGACGGAGCTCGGACACCGGGACGTCTTCGGTCTCAAGCTCGGGCCGGCAGGCGTCGTGATCCAGGTCTTTCAGGTCCGCAACGGCCGCGTCGTCGAGCGCATCGAACTGGGTAGCGACGAATCGATCGTCGGATCGAATGAAGGGGAAGTGCTCGAGGCGGCATTGCAGCAGTTTTACGAGTTGCGGATCGCGCCGCCGGAAATCCACGTCCCGGCGGAGCCGGACGAGCGAGAAGCCCTCGAGAGCTGGTTGTCGTCGCGCGCCGGCCGGCGGGTGCGCCTCGTCGTCCCGCAGCGGGGCGAGAAGCGCGGTCTGGTCGACCTGGCGACTCGAAACGCCGCGCTTGCGTATCAGACCCGCTTCAACCAGGCGACGGCGGCGCAGTATGAAGCGCTCGAGACGCTGCAGGCGGTGCTCAAGCTGCCGGCGCTCCCGCGCCGCATTGAGTGCTTCGATATCTCCACGATTCAAGGAAGCGAGACGGTCGCGTCGATGGTCGTGTGCGAAGACGGCCGGATGCGGAGAGGGGAGTATCGCAAATACAGAATCCGGGGCTCGGGGCTCGGGGCTCGGGGCTCGAAAAACTCCGGTTCTCAGCCGAGCCCCGAGCCCCGAACCCCGAGAAACGACGACTTTGCATCCATGCATGAAGTCGTGCTGCGCCGTTATCGAAAACTGCTCGAGCAGGGCGGCCCGTTCCCGGATCTCATCGTCATCGATGGCGGCAAGGGACAGTTGAGCGCGGCGTACTCGGCGCTCGAGGAGCTTGGCCTTGCGAATCTCGTCGCCGTCGGCATCGCCAAGAAGGAAGAGTTGCTTTACACACGCGATCACGGCGAGCCGATGGCGCTGCCCTCGAATTCACCCGGGCTCCTGCTCGTGCAGCAGATCCGCGACGAGGCGCATCGATTCGCCGTCACCTTCCATCGGCGTGCGCGGACAATGCGCGACCTGTCGTCGGAGCTCGATTACGTGCCGGGCATCGGATCGCGGCGACGACGAACGTTGCTGACGAGGTTCGGGAGCGTGGCCGGCGTCCGGCGCGCGACGAGGGAGGATCTTGTGGCCGCAGTCGGCGGAAAAGTGGCTGATGCCGTTCTTGCGTTTTTCGCGAGTCGGCCTTAACCTTTAGTCCTTGCCGGACATTGATTTCCCACGAATCTTCATCGTCTTTGTCGTTCTCCTGTTTTCGCTGACCATACACGAAGCCGCGCACGCCTGGACGGCCGATCGGCTGGGCGATCCCACGGCCCGCCAGCTCGGTCGCATCTCCCTCAATCCGCTGGTCCATATCGATCCGATCGGCACGATTCTGTTTCCACTGCTCGCGATGGTCACGGGCGTCCCCTTGCTCGGCTGGGCGAAACCAGTACCGGTGAATGTCCGTCAGCTTCGTCACATGCGACGCGACTATGTGTTCGTGGCTGCCGCCGGACCGGCGAGCAACCTGGTGCTCGCGACGATCGCCGCGGTGGTGCTGCGCGTGCTGCCGGTGTCGCCCATGACGATTGGCGAAGCGAATGTGTCGGTGCCGGTGGCGTCTCTATTCAGCGCCGCCCTGCAGATCAACGTGCTGCTGGCCGTCTTCAACATGATTCCGATTCCGCCGCTCGACGGCGGCAACGTCATCGGCGGGCTGCTGCCGCGCGCGCTGGCGCACCGGTTCGACTCGCTGATTCGTCCGTACGGTTTCCTGCTCCTTTACGCGCTGATGCTGACAGGTGGACTCGGCTATCTGATCGGGCCGCCGAGAAACCTGCTGCTCTCAATTCTTCAGTGAGTCCCACTACGACCGCTCGACTTCGCGTCGTTTCTGGAATGCGCCCGACCGGCCTGCTGCACATCGGCCATCTCGTCGGCGCGCTTGGCAACTGGGTGCCGCTGCAGGATCAGTACGACTGTTTCTACTTCGTGGCCGACTGGCACGCGCTGACGAGCGAGTTCGCGGACACGACGCGTCTCACGTCGAACGCGTACGAGAACGTCGCCGACTGGATCGGCGCGGGTCTCGATCCGGAGAAGTGCACGTTCTTCATCCAGTCGCTCGTGCCGGAACATGCCGAGCTGTATCTGCTGCTGTCGATGGTGGTGCCGGTCCCCTGGCTCGAGCGGGTGCCGACCTACAAGGAGCAGCAGGAGAATCTGAAGGACAAGGATCTGTCGTCAATTGGATTTCTCGGCTATCCGCTGCTCCAGACGGCGGACGTCGCGATGTACGACGCGAGCTTTGTGCCGGTCGGCGAAGACCAGGTGGCGCATCTCGAGGTGGCGCGCGAAGTCGTGCGGCGGTTCAACAACTTCTTCGGGGGAGAGAACGGGGTGCTCGTCGAGCCGAAGCCCCTGCTGACGCCGTTCGGACGCCTGCCTGGTCTTGACGGCGACAAGAAGATGAGCAAGAGCCTGGGCAACACGATCCACCTCTCCGATTCGCCCGAGGACGTCGTGAAAAAAGTCCGGCAGATGTACACGGATCCCAAGCGCGTTCGGGCGGACATTCCCGGAACGGTCGAAGGGAACCCCGTGTTCGTGTACCATGACGCGTTCAATCCCGACAAAGCAGAGGTCGACGATCTCAAGTCGCGTTACCGGGCGGGCAAGGTCGGCGACGTCGAAGTGAAAACCAAGCTGGCGAAAGCTCTCAACGCGTACCTGGATCCAATCCGCGACCGGCGCGCCGCCGCGCTGGCGAGGCCGGCGCACCTGCGCGAGATTCTGTTCGAGGGCTCGAAGCGGGCCCGCCTCGTGGCTCTCGAAACGATGGCCCGCGTGCGGGACGCCGTGAAGCTGACATACGCATGATGGACTCGTCGCACGATTTCGAGCCGGCAATCGACGCGTTTCCGATCAGGCTGTCGAATTTCGAGGGCCCGCTCGACCTGCTGCTGCATCTCATCAGGAAGAACGAAGTCAGCATCCACGACATTCCGATTGCCCTGATCACGCAGCAGTACCTCGATGCCGTGCAGTTCCTGCAGGAGCTCGACCTCGATGTCGCCGGCGAGTTCCTGGTGATGGCGGCGACGCTCATTCACATCAAGTCGAAGATGCTGCTGCCGCGGCCGGAAACTGCCGCGGGCGTCGAGGGCGACGAAGAAGATCCGCGCGACGCCCTCGTGCGCCGCCTTCTCGAGCATCAGAAGTTCAAGGCGGCGGCCGGACTGCTGCACGAGCGCGAAGAACTGCGGTCTGCGCAGTGGGCGCGCCCCGATCGCGCCGTCGCGGAGATCGCGGGCGACGACTACGAGCCGGAGCTCGAAGTCGATCTCTTCAGCCTGCTGAACGCGTTTCAGGCCGTGGTCGACCGGGCGAAGCAGCGGCCGAAAGTGCTGCTGCCGCCTGAGCAGATTCCCGTGGAAGTGCGGATGGATCAGCTGCTGGCGAAGCTCTCGGAGACCGAGGCGATGGGCTTCGAGGATCTGTTTGCCGACGTCGGCGATCGCGCCGGCCTGATCGTCACGTTTCTCGCGCTGCTCGAGATGATTCGCCTCAAGCTGGTGCGCGTGTTCCAGGCAGGCACGTTCGGTCCGATTCGTGTCTACAAGCGTCCGCGTCCGGCCGACGCTCCTCATCCCATTGGCGATCCGGAGGGAACTCGTGGCTGACAGTATCGAAAACCTCGAAAGGCGTCCGTCGGCCGAGCTGAAGGCCATTCTCGAGGCGCTGATCTTCGCGTCGCCGGAGCCGCTCACGCCGAAAGCGATGTACAAGCTGCTCGACAGCGAAACGAAGGAAGACGTCCAGGCCGCGCTCGGGGAGTTGAAGGAAGACTACAAGCGGCCGGGCGGGCTGCAGCTCGCCGAGGTCGCGGGCGGATATCAGATCGTGACGCGGCAGGACCTGCACGAGTGGGTGCGTCAGCTGTTTAACGAGCGAACGACGCAGCGTCTGACCGTGCAGGCGCTCGAAACGCTCGCGGTGATCGCCTACAGGCAGCCGATTACGGCGCTCGAGATCACGGAAGTGAGGGGCGTCAACACGTCAGGCGTGTTGAACACGCTGCTTGAACGGCATCTGATCAAGATCGTCGGCCGCAAGCAGGTCGTCGGACGGCCGTTCATGTACGCGACCACGAAGGAATTCCTGATCCGTTTCGGCCTCAACGAGCTCACCGATCTGCCGAAGGTCGAGGACATGGCCGAGGCGCTCGGCCTCGAAGCTCCGCTGCTCGTCGAACAGGCGCCGTCGGAAGAACTGCTCCCGCTCGAAGAGCCCGATGGCTCGGAACCCGGCGAGCCCAGCGGAACCATTCACTGATTCGCGCGCTGACTCGGACGTACGGATGGCGCCGTACGAACGGCACGGCGAAGGCTGTCGACTTCCTGCGGCGACAACTCGCGCCAGTGCCCGATCTTCAGCTTCGCATCCCGAATCGGTCCGACGCTGACACGCCGAAGCTCCGTCACCGGATGACCGATCGCGTCGCACATCTTCCGCACCTGCCGGTTTCGCCCCTCGTGAACCGTGATCCGCAGGTGGCTTGCCCCGAGCGATACGACTTGTGCCGGCTCCGTGCGGCGGCCGTCAATCGAGACGCCTTTGGAGAGACGGCCCAGATCGTGCGCGTCGGGCGCGCCGAGGACGCGCGCCTCGTAGACGCGCGGCACGCCATGCCGCGGATGCGTCAGCCGCGCGGCGAGGTCGCCGTCGTTGGTCAGAATCAGCAGGCCTTCTGAGTCGTAGTCGAGCCGGCCGACGGGGTAGATGTACTCACGGACGCCTTTCACGAGATCGATCACGGTCGGTCGCTTCTGCGGATCCGACCGCGTCGTCACATACCCGCGCGGCTTGTTCAGCAGAACGTAAACGTGGCGCTGGGCGACCTTGATCCGACTCCCGTCGACGCGTATGTCGTCGCTTGCTGCGTCGGCTTTCGTGCCGAGCTCGCGAATCGTCTCCCCGTTCACCGTCACGCGGCCGTCGAGCATCAGCTGCTCGCTCGCGCGCCGCGAGGCGATCCCAGCCTGCGATAAGATCTTCTGTAATCGTTCCATGTCGTCACGCCTGTTTATCACGAAGTCACGAAGAGCACGAAGTCTTTCATGATCTGATCTTCGTGACGTCGTGTCTTCGTGATACGCTGGCGCTCCAAGCCTGCCTGGTTGATCTGAAAGCAGATGAAGCCTCTGACAATCGCGATCGACGGTCCATCCGGCGCCGGCAAGGGCACGGTCGCGCGAGCGCTGGCGGCCCGGCTGGGCTACCGCCACGTGGACAGCGGCGCCATGTACCGCGCGATCGGCTGGAAGGCTGTTCGCGATGCCGTCCCGCTCGACGACGAGACGGCCGTTGCGGGACTCGCGGAACGCTCGACCATCGACATCGCATCGGGCGCGGTCCTGATCGACGGCATCGACGTCACCGCGCAAATCCGTACACCCGTGATCGATCGCGCCGCCGCGGCGGTTGCCAGGCTGCCGCGCGTGCGTGCGGTGCTCGTCGAGCGCCAGCGGAGTCTCGGCGGACACGGCTCGATTGTCATGGAAGGGCGCGATATCGGAACCGTGGTGTTTCCGAACGCCGACGTGAAGATCTACCTCGACGCGTCCCCGGAAGAGCGGGCCTGGCGGCGCGCCCACGATCCGGCGCACACAGGCGGGCCCACGGTTGTTGCTGAAGTAGCGACTGCGATGACCGCGCGCGACGAGCTCGACCGATCACGCGCCGCGTCGCCGTTATACGCCGCCGCCGACGCGGTGGTCATCGACACGACGGGCCGGTCGGTCGATCACGTGGTCGAGGATGTGCTGGCGATCGTCCGAAGAGCAGAGGTTAGGGGTTAGAGGTTAGGGGAGGTTCTCCCCTAACCCCTAACCTCTAGCCTCAAGTGCGGTCCTTGTAATCATCCGACGATGCGGGGTCGAGTTCCCAGCGGTGGGTGTCGCGCTCGATCACTTTCTCGCTTCCCTGAAGTTCCTCGTTGTCCTGATATTCCACGCCGAGCGCGCGGCCGATGTCGTCCACCACTTCGGTGTCGGGCGCCGGGTTGTCGCCGCCGGGGGCTTCGTCGCCGCTGAAATACGCGTTTTCCCAGTTGGCGTCGACGTCGCCACCGGTCAGCGCCGGCGACATGTCGTTGTGCTCGCGGATGTTCTTCTCGAGACCCTTGCGTCCGGTTCGTGCCGCTGATGCATGACGGTCCATGTCGAGCGACGAGGGAGGCGTGCGCAGTGTGTCCTCGTCAACGAGGACGCGCCGCGATCGATTGAGGCGCGCAGCGCTGGGCGGTCGCAGGGGTGCCGCGGCCTTCCGCGGCGCCGATCGTTTCGCGCGCCTCGCGGCCGCCTTCTTTTTGGCGGGCCGTTTCCTGGCCCTCCGCCGGCTCGAAGCCTTCGCGCGCCTGGCAACGGGTCGCTTATGGCGTTTCGTGCTCGACTTTGCTCTCTTCGGGCCTCGTCGGTTGAGCTTGGCCCGTCGCCGTTTCGCCATGGTTGAAATTCCTTTCAAATCCTTGACAGGCTTAAGATAAGTGTCGTACTCTCTGTGGCTTATCGAAATTCAGCAAACGGCGCAAGAGCCAATGTTAGTGGCCAACGTAATGTGGAGGACGCGCAAGGCATGGCGAACGTAGACGACCAGAACACTCCCGGTTCCGCCAAAGGCGGCAGCACCGGAACGCTCGAGCGGGGGGAACGCGGTGATCGCGTTGGGGTGAAGGCTCTGCCGCGAGAAGACGAAGCCCAGATGGACCCCGACGAGTACGCCCGGCTGCTGGATGTCTACGATAGCAGCTTCCGCAACATCGCGGAAGGTGAGGTCGTGAAGGGGACGGTCCTCAAGGTCACCGCGTCCGAAGTCATTGTCGACGTCGGCTACAAATCCGAAGGCATCATCGGCGTCGGCGAGTTCGTGGACGAGAACGGCGAAGTCACCGTCCAGGCCGGCGACATCGTCGACGTGCTGCTCGAGCGCACCGAAGATCGCGAAGGCTACGTCGTCCTCTCGCGCGAAAAAGCCGAGAAAATGAAGATCTGGGACGAGGTCGAGAAGGCCTATGCGGATCGCAAGGTCGTCATCGGCCGCGTCATCGAACGGATCAAGGGCGGGCTGGCCGTCGACATCGGCGTCCGCGCGTTTCTGCCGGGCAGCCAGATCGATGTTCGTCCGGTGAGAAACCTCGACGCGCTGCGCGGTCAGGAACTGCGCATGCGTGTCATCAAGGTCAACAAGAAGCGCGGCAACATCGTGCTCTCGCGGAAGGCGCTGCTCGAGGAAGAGAACGCGGAAAAGAAGAAGCACACGCTCGAGACGCTGGCCGAAGGCAAAGTGCTCAAGGGCACCGTCAAGAACATCACGGACTACGGCGCGTTCATCGATCTGGGCGGCATCGACGGCCTGCTGCACATCACGGACATGTCGTGGGGGCGCGTCGGCCATCCGTCGGAGCTGTTCAAGGTCAACGACGAGATCGACGTCGTCGTGCTCAAGTACGATTCAGCGACCGAGCGCGTGTCGCTCGGCCACAAGCAGCTCATCACCGATCCGTGGGCGAACGTGATGGAGCGCTATCCGGTGGGCGCGAGGATGTCGGGCAAGGTCGTCAGCCTGACCGACTACGGCGCGTTCGTGGAGCTCGAGGCGGGCGTCGAAGGCCTGATCCACGTCAGCGAGATGTCGTGGAGCAAGCGCGTCAAGCATCCGTCGAAGATTCTCAACGTCGGCGACACCGTCGACGCGCTGGTGCTCGGCGTCGACCCGACGGCGCGCCGCATCTCGCTCGGCCTCAAGCAGGTCGAAACCAACCCGTGGCACGACCTGTCGGGCAAGTATCCAGTCGGCAGCAAGATTACCGGCAAGGTCCGGAACCTCACCGAGTTCGGCGCGTTCGTCGAAGTCGAAGAGGAAATCGACGGCCTCATTCACATCTCGGACATGTCGTGGAGCAAGCGGATCAAGCATCCGTCCGAAGTGCTCAAGAAGGGCGACGTCGTCGAGGCGATGGTGCTGAACATCGACGCGGACAACCAGCGGTTGTCGCTCGGCCTCAAGCAGCTGGCCACGGATATCTGGGACGACTTCTTCTCGCGCCGCCACGTCGGCGACACCATCGAGGGCAAGGTCGTGCGCATGACGAACTTCGGCGCGTTCGTCGAGCTCGACGAGGGCATCGAAGGGCTGATCCACGTCTCGGAGTTCGACGACTCCAACAAGGAGAAGGTCGAACTGACCGTCGGCGAGAACTACCCGATGAAGATCATCAAGCTCGCGCCGGCGGAGCGGAAGATCGGCCTTTCCATCCGCGCGCTGAAGTCCGACGAGTTCCGTGCCGATTGGGAAGAGTACAAGGAGAGCGCCGGCGACGGAGCGGCGACGTTGGGGGATCACTTTAGGAAACGGTGAAAAAGAGAGGTTAGAGATTAGAGGTGGGCAGAACGGCATCCTCTTCGTGCTGTTCTTCCCTAACCTCTGACTCCCAACCTCTAACCTCTGGGGAGTCGCAGGAATGACCAGCGGCAGCATGACCAAGGCGGAACTTGTCGAGGAAGTCTCGCGCGTCTCCGACCTGACGAAGAAACATTCCGAGGTCATCGTCGACACGGTGTTCAAGAGCATCATCGACGCGCTGCACCGCGGCGAGAAGATCGAGCTGCGCGGGTTCGGCAGCTTCCGCCTTCGCAAGCGCGAGCCGCGGAAAGGCCGCAACCCGAAGACCGGCGACAAGGTGGATGTGCCGCCGAAGAAAGTCCCGTACTTCAAGCCTGGCAAAGAGCTCAAGGAACTGATCAACAAGGAAGTCGCGCCGGCGCCCAGCCCGGCAGGCGCGCCGCCGGTGCCGCCCGACACCATGGCGGTCTGAATTTGGTCATGTCGACATCTGGTTATGTGGCCATTTGGATTCCAAATGACCAGATAACCAAATGACCCGATAACCAAATTCATGGAACATCTCTGGTCCCCCTGGAGGCTCTCGTACGTGACGCGCGCTGCGCATGGTGAGGACGAGAGCGCGCCTGGCGACAACAGCGCCTGCATCTTCTGTGAGCCTCGAGGCCGGAATGCCGACCTCGTCCTGTTTACCGGCCGGCTCTGCTACGTCATCCTGAACCTCTATCCGTATAACAACGGCCATCTGATGGTGGTGCCGCACCGCCACATTCGCGATCTGGCGTCGACGACGGCGGACGAGCGGGCGGAGTTGATGTCGCTTGCGCGGCTGGCTGAAATCGCCCTGGGCGAAGCCTACACGCCGCACGGCATCAACGCCGGCATCAACCTGGGCCGTCCGGCCGGCGCGGGCGTCCTGAATCACCTCCACATTCATGTGGTGCCCCGTTGGAACGGCGACACCAGCTTCATGGGCGTCGTCGGGAACACGCGGGTGCTGCCGGAAGACCTGTCGCAGACCGCAGCGCGACTGCGACCGGTCTTCGAACGGCTTTCGAAAGAGAATGTGTAGCGTCCGGCTTTCTTATGGATTTCGGTTTCACAGCTGAACAGATCTCCTTCAAGGAATCGATCGAACGCTTCGCGCTCGAGGTGATCGCGCCGCGCGCGGCGGCGATCGACGAGTCGGGCGCGTTCCCGGTGGACATCCTGAAAGCAGCCGCCGGTTTCGGCCTGCTCGGTGTCACCATTCCCAGCGAGCGGGGCGGAGCCGGCCGCGATTACCTGAGCTACGTGCTCGCCATCGAAGCGGTGGCGCGCGTGAGCGCGACCGTCGCGGTCTCGCTGGTGGTGACGAATTCGCTCGTCGCCGAACTCATCGCGCACGCGGCCACGAACGCAATCCACGAGCAGTGGCTCCGCCGGCTCGCCAGCGGCGAGGCCATCGGCGCATTTGCGCTGTCGGAGCCTGGCGCCGGCACGGACGCCGCAAATCAGCAGACGACGGCAACTGCTGACGGCGGCGCTTACCGCATCAAGGGACGAAAGGTCTGGGTCGCGAACGCGGAGGCCGCGAGCGTGGCTGTCGTCTTCGCGTCGACGCGGCCGGGCCTTCGGCAGAAGGGCATCACGGCCTTTCTGGTGCCGCTCGATGGCCCCGGACTCGCCCGAACTTCGCGCGCCGACTCGCTGGGTGTCCGCGGTCTCGGATGCATGGATCTCGATCTCGACATCATCGTCGGCGCGGACCACGTGCTGGGGGCCGTCGACGAGGGCTTTCCGCTGGCGATGTGGGCGCTGCAGGGCGGTCGCGTCGCAATTGCCGCGCAGGCGCTCGGCATCGGACGGGCAGCGCTCGACCAGGCGATCGCGCACGCCAAGACTCGCGAGCAGTTCGGGAAGCCGATCGCCACCTACGAAGCGATTCAGTGGATGATCGCCGACATCGTCACTGAACTTGACGCGGCCCGCATGCTGATGTGGAAGGCCGCGACGATGAAGGATCGCGGCGAGCCGGGCATCATCGAGTCGTCGATGGCGAAGCTCGCGGCGTCTGAGGCCGCGCACCGGGCGGCCGACAAAGCCATGCAGGTACTGGCGTCGGCGGGCTACCGCCGAGGCTCAGTGGTTGAGCGGCTGTTCCGGGATGCCCGCGCGGCGGAGATCTATCAGGGCACATCTGAGGCCCAGAGGATGATCATCGCGAAACATCTTGGTGATTTAGTGATCTGGTGATCGAGTGATCTGGTGACTTCGTGCTCAGATCGCCAAATCACGAAATCACCAGGTCACCAAATCAAGCGAGGCGGACATGAAACGACGTGACTTCGTGCAGTCAGCAGCGGCGGCAATCGCAGCGGCCACCTCGAAGACGCTGTTCGCCCAGGCTCCGGCGGTGCGGAGCGGCGGCGGGAAGCCGTTGGTCATCGCCTCCGCGAACGGCAACGTGTACAAGAACGGCGGGCGGCAAGCGGGTGTCGAGCGCGCGTTCACGATGATGACGAGCGGCGGTGCCGACGTGCTGGATGCGCTCATCGCTGGCGTCAACATCTGCGAGCTCGATCCGGCCGAGGACAGCGTCGGTTACGGCGGGCTGCCGAACGCAGATGGCGTTGTCCAGCTCGATTCGTGCTGCATGCATGGTCCGCGGAAGCGCGCGGGCGGCGTGGCCTCGCTCGAAGGCGTCCGGACGCCGTCGCTCGTCGCGCAGGCCGTGATGGACACCACCGATCACCATCTGCTGGTCGGCAAGGGCGCGCAGGGCTTCGCCCGCAGCATGGGATTCACGATCGATGACGATCTCAACACCGAGAAGTCGCGGTCGCTGTGGCTCGAGTGGAAGCGTCGCGTCGATCCCAGCCACTACCTCGATCCGAAAAAGCGCGCGCAGGTGTGGTACGACGCCGGACTGCAGATGGCGCGCGAAGGCCTGATCGATCCGGAGCATTACTTCGGCACGATCAACTGCAACGGCATCAGCGCGAAAGGCGAGATCTGTGGGGTGACGACGACGAGCGGCCTGGCGTGGAAGATCCCGGGCCGCGTCGGCGACTCACCGATCCTCGGCGCGGGTCTCTATGTCGACGGGGAAGTCGGCGCCGCAGGGTCCACCGGCCGAGGCGAGGCGAACCTCTACAGCCTGTGTTCGTTCCTCATCGTCGAGGAGATGCGGCGTGGTGCGCATCCCAAGGATGCGGGACTGACCGCGCTGCGGCGGGTCGCGAAGGCGACGATCGAGAAGCGGCTGCTGAACAGCCGCAACCAGCCGAACTTCGGACTGAACTTCTACATCCTGAACGCGCGCAGTGAGTACGCCGGCGTGTCGATGTACCCGGCGAAGTACGCCGTCTGCACCGAACAGGGGCCGCAGACGCTCGAGACCGAGGCCCTCCTGCAGGGATCGCCCGGATAAAAGTTGAAAGTGGAAAGTGGAAAGTGGGAAGTAAGGCAAAAGTTGGCGCGTACTTCCCACTTACTTTCGACTTCAGACTTTCAACTTTCCACTTACAATCGCGCCCCAGACATGCGGCGCCACGTCGGCGATATTCTGTGAGAAGGTCCACCAGTGTCCGCCGGGATCCCGGGCGGTGTACTGCCGCGCGCCGAACGGCATGTCCTGCGGTGCGCTGATGATGTGCGCGCCGAAGGTCTTCGCCCGGTCGAAGTGCTGGTCGACGTCTTCCACGGTAATCACGGCGTACTGACTCGTCTCATCGGGACGAGGGGCTTTGAACGGTCCGCCCTGACGCCCGATCATGACGTCGCCCCCGGCCGCGATGAGCTGCGCGTGGCTGATGGCGCCGCCGGGGCCGGGCGCACGCAGCCGCTCTGAAAACCCAAACGCACCGCATAGCCAATCGATCGCTTTCGCGACGTCTTCGTACACGAGCACCGGAACCACGGGCGCGCTCGGCGCCGACTGATTGAGAATCACACAGGCCTCCTCGTTGGCGACAGTATGATCGGCCGCGCCGGGCGGGCGATTGTATGAAATTTACCTGACGTCAGTTTCGTTTGCGGTCCTGGTCGTACTCGCGAAGCTGCGTCTCCAGTTCCTCGAGTTGCCGGCGCATCGTGTCGACACCGGCCGTATGCAGCTGCGGATCCTCTCCCCTCGACGGCCCGGAGCCAACGGCCCTGTCGATCGCGGCGCGAAGCCGGTCAGCACGCGACCTCGTGATGTTGTAGTCCTGCTGCGTACGAATCATCTCGTCGGCAGGTCGATGAAGCTGGCCTCGCCCGCGGCGCGATACACGCGCTCGGTCGCCTTGACGTAATCCGACGGCTTCGCGAAGAAGATGTTGGGCACGAACGTCTGCGGGTTGCGGTCGTACAGCGGGAACCACGTCGACTGCACCTGCACCATGATGCGGTGTCCGGGCTTGAAGACATGGTTTGCGTTCGGCAACGCGAAGGTGTACGTCAGCGGCTTGTTCGGCGTGATCGCCTCCGGCCGCTCGAAGCCCGCGCGGTAGCGCCCGCGGAAGATGTCCATGGCCACCGGGAGCTGATATCCGCCCAGCTCCGGTTGGCTCGGGACTTCGTCGGGATACACGTCGATCAGCTTCACCACCCAATCGCCGTCGGTGCCGCTCGTGGACGCCACGAGATGCACGACGGGCGCGCCGCCGATCCGGACGGATTCGGTAAGGAGCGGAGTCGCGTACGTCAGGACGTCGGTGCGATCGGCCGTCGCGCGCTGGTCGCTGACGAGCCATCGACGCCACGAGTCGGAGTCCTTGAAGCGCGTCGGGCGCGGCATGTAGGGAACCGGCTTGGCGGGGTCCGACACGTATTCGTCGTACGCCGCGGACTGCGCCGACGCTGAAGGCGCGGTAAACGACAGTCCTGACCCCGCGGTGAGGTAGATGGGCTTCGATTTGCTGCCGCAGCGCGACTCGCATGATTGCGGCCACGACGGGAGCCGATCCCAGTGATTCTCGCCGGTGTTGTAGATCAGGACCGGCGGCGTGTTCGCTTTCGGCGCGCTGTCCTTCAGGTACTGATCGAAAAACGGCTTGATGATGTCGCGCCGCACTTCGAGGGTCGTGTCGCCATTCCAGCGGAACGGACCGATCGCTGTCCCCTCGCGGTTGATCTGGCTGTGGAACCACGGACCCATGATCAGGAAGTTCTTGTCGTTCGCGGTGTCCTTCGGCTCGACTGCCGCGTAGCTGTGAACCGCGCCCCACATGTCTTCCTGATCCCACAGGCCCTGCAACCAGATGGTGGGCACTGTCAGCGGCTGCGCGCCCATGATTTTGTCGAGCGCCTGCGCCTGCCAGAACGCGTCGTAGGCGGGATGCTCGGCGACCTTGCGCCACCAGGGAAGCTGATCGAGTCCGGCGGCCTTCGCGAAATCGCCGGCCGACCCGGCACGCCGGAAGTTCTCGTAGTCGTCGTACCCCTCGCGCACGATGTCGTCGCCCTTGCCGCGAGCCGTCGTCTGGTCGGTGAAGTAGTCGAGGTTGGTCTGACGGAAGGCGCCGTAGTGAAACCAGTCGTCGCCCATCCAGCCATCGACCATCGGGCTCTCGGGCACCGCCGCTTTGAGCGCCGGATGCGGATTGACGAGGGCCATGACGACGGTGAATCCCTCGTACGAGCTGCCGACCATGCCGACGCGTCCGTTCGATTCGGGCACGTTCTTCACCAGCCAGTCGATGGTGTCGTACGCGTCGGTGGAGTGATCGACGGCGCCGCTGTTCAAGGGCCCCCGCAGCGGCCGCGTCATCACGTACTCGCCTTCGGACTTGTACTTGCCGCGCACGTCCTGGTAGACGCGGATGTAGCCATCGGCCGCGAAGAGCTCGTCGAAGAGCGGCAGCGTCGCGACCATGCGCGTCGATCGGGCGCGTTGCGAGCGGTCAGACGCGTTGTACGGCGTCCGCGTGAGCAGCAGCGGCGCGTTCCGCGCGCCCTTTGGCACGACGATAGCGGTGTAGAGCTTGACGCCGTCGCGCATCGGGATCATGACGTCGCGTCTGACGTAGTCGTTGCGGCTCGTCGGCTCGTCGAATCGCCCGGGAATGTCCGGCGTCAGCGGCGGTGTCTGCTGAGCGGCGAGCGACGCCATGGCGAGCGCGGCAGCGATGGCGACAGCGGGAAGTGGGCTTCGCATGGGGGCCACTCTACACCAGGAGGAGCAGAGGACACGGAGACGACGATCAACTCTTCTCAGCGTCCTCAGCGGTTTGGTTTTTCAGCGCGCGGTACCGCGCGCCTTGAAGTTGCCGGCGCCGAAGAACTCGGCGGACTTGCCTTTGGGAATGCTGAGCGAGCGCCAGTTCGGCGACGCGAAATGCCGCGCGAGATACACGATCTGTCCGACGTGGTAAGCCGTGTGCGTCACCGACCGGTTCAGCGCTTCGAGCACCAGAAACGCCTCGCCGCGAATCGTGATGGTTTTGTCGAGATCACCCGGCGTCAGCGCGTGGAGCGCGGCCAGCGCCACCTCCCACCCGTCATTCCATTCGCGGAGGACGCGTTCGCGCGTGGACGATCCGTGCGCCTCGAACTCGCGGTCGCGATCCCGATCCGGCTTCTCGCCGTCCGTCGTCAGGAAATCGCGATACCGCGATTGAAAGTTACCGGCGATGTGCTGGACGATGACCGCGATGCTGTTGGAGTCGGCATCGAGCATCCTGTCGAAGTCGGCATCGCCGGGCACCTGCGCCATGGCCTCGTCACCCAGCGTCTTGTAGTTCTGAAACCCACGAATCGCATCGACCAGGTACGCGCCGGCATTCATCAGATCACCAAATCACCAAATTACCAGATCACCAAATTGCCAAATCACCCGATCACTCTCTTAGCGATGGTCTGCAGCTGCAGATTCGACGTGCCTTCGTAGATCTGGCCGATCTTCGCGTCGCGGAACAGCTTTTCCACCGGGTAGTCTTTCACGAACCCGTAACCGCCGTAGAGGTTGACGGCCAGCGACGTGATGCGCTCGGCGGCCTCCGACGCGAAGAGCTTGCACATCGCGGCTTCGGAGAGAAACGGCTGTCCCGCGTCGCGAAGGCGCGCCGCGTTGTACACGAGCAGGCGCGCGGCTTCGAGGTCGGTGGCCGCGCGAGCGACCTGGTGCTGCACCGCCTGGAACTCCGCGACCGCCTTTCCGAACTGGCGGCGTTCCTTGATGTACGCGACAGTGTGATCGAGTGCTCCCTGCGCGAGGCCGACCATTTGCGCGCCGATGCCGATGCGTCCTTCGTTGAGCGTTTCGATCGCGACCTTGTAGCCTTTTCCGATGTCGCCGAGCACGTTCCTCTTCGGCACGCGGCAGTCTTCGAGGATCACTTCGCAGGTGCTGCTCGCGCGGATGCCCAGTTTGTCTTCTTTCTTGCCGATGCCGAGGCCGGGCGTGTTGCGCTCCACGACGAACGCCGTAATGGCGCGATACCCGGCGGCCGGATCGATCGTCGCGAAGACGATGAAGACACCGGCCTCGAGCGCGTTCGTGATCCAGAGCTTGCGGCCCGTGAGATGCCAGTAGTCGCCGCGGGCCGTGGCGCGTGTAGTCAGCGCGAACGCGTCGCTGCCCGAGCCGGCCTCCGAAAGGGCATACGCCCCGACGACGGTCGAGGCGAGCTTCGGAAGGTACGCGTTGCGAAGCTCGG
>Ga0137395_10000359_pt1 | contig 18515 bp, 15 predicted proteins | sample czobulk216metaG_FD_108283 | JGI IMG/M metagenome (GOLD analysis project Ga0137395, IMG submission 108283) | Vadose zone soil microbial communities from Angelo Coast Range Reserve, California, USA - czobulk2.16 metaG | ecosystem: Environmental > Terrestrial > Soil > Vadose zone | place: USA...
GGGAGTCTTACCATCACCCACGGACCGCAGCGACTGGGCCGCTACAGCGCCGAAGGAAATCTGCTTTCGCCGAACACGAGCGTGCCACGGGTTGTGGAAAAGACGCGGGCTGGAAAAGTCCCAAAACCGACTTTCCCACCCCGCTTGGAAATTCCGCGAAGTGCGCGGGATTCCCACTTTCCCACAACCTCGGCTACGGCTGGTTAATTTAAAAAACCGGACAGATCGTGTGCTACGAAAACCGGACATTTTAATTTGCTACGAACAGCTCAAGAGTTTCAAAATTCGAAAATGCCAATTTGTCTCCCCGGGATCCAGCAAACGTGCGAGATTTGAGTTGACCTCGGCGAATCTGCCTAAGATAGCCGCGAGATAAGCAATGGATCTAAGCCAGCACGCGCAGATCGAGACCTACCAGACCCACCTCAATGGCCTCGTCCGCCGCGGCCGCCAGCTCCACGAAACGTTAGAAGCCGATCCCTCGGATGCAGCAGCCATTACCGCCACCCGCGCCTGGCAGGAAGACTGCGGCGTGACCATCAACCAATTATCCGGAGGCAGCAAGGCCCATTGGCTCGCCCGTTCATTTAGCGGCGCCTTCCTAAAGCGCTCAGAGGGAGGAGTGGCCGTCGTAGGCGCAGCCCCCGCCGAGATCGTCCAGCGCTTGCTCGACGTCCTCGACCGGGCGGTTTCAACACTCTCGCAGTTGGACAAAGGCTCCATCCCTTCCACGTCGGCGCAAGGCCCCGCTCCTCACCGCTTTGATTTTGTGCACAATCCCGACCTTCGGCCGGTCGTCGAAGAGGCCTATAAGGACAGCCGGCGCGCTCTCGAGGGAAAAGACTATGAACAGTCCATGCAGACGTCTTGCGGAATTCTGGAGGCCATCGTGACCGACGCTCTCGAACACAGAGGACTGAGCGTGCTGGCTGCTTCCGGATTGCCCGCCGGAAAAATTGCCGATTGGTCATTCAATACGCGGCTCGCTGTCGCAGAAAAATCTGGCCTGATTCGCGGAGGATGCGCGCGCTTGCCGGAGGCCGCACGAACCTATCGCGAGCAGGCGGACGTCGAGAAGCCAGCGGTCACCGAACGCGACGCTCGCGTGACCGGCCAGGTATTGCACGTAGTCATGAGAGATTTGGATCCCGGTCGGTGAGTTTCAGAATAAAAATCCTTCGTGATACTTCGCGTCCTTATTGGTTAAGCTTTTTCAAAGCTGGCATCGCGAAATCCGCGCGCCAACTGAGAGTCGAGCAGTTGCCCGAGGCAACATGCGGTGCGATAATCCGAGATTAAGATTAAGAGTAGTCACGAAAGAAAATATTTTGCGCCAGAATTGTTTCAGGGGGATGTATGGGAGTTCGAGAAGCGTGGATTGATAAGCGTCTGGCAGCCACGGCGTCTGCCAACGGTTCGAGGAATTTGTCACAAATGCATTACGCGCGCGCCGGCGTGATCACAGAAGAAATGATCTTCGTCGCGCAGCGCGAGAAGATCGAGCCCGAGTTGGTGCGCAGCGAAATCGCTCGCGGACGCGCCATCATCCCTGCTAATATTCACCACAAATCGCTCGAGCCCATGGGTATTGGCATCGCGTTCAAATGCAAAATCAATTCGAACATTGGCAATTCCGCGACCACCTCGAACATCGATGAAGAACTGAAAAAACTCCATCATTCGGTCCACTACGGCGCCGATACGGTAATGGATCTCTCAACCGGCGGCGACATCCCGACAATTCGCAAAGCAATCATCGACGCGTCGCCTGTGCCCATCGGCACAGTTCCAATTTACGAAGCGCTATCGCGAGTGAGGCGCACCGAAGATCTGAGCATCGGCCTAATGCTTGAAGTCATCGAAGAGCAGGCCGAGCAGGGCGTAGATTACATGACCATCCACGCGGGCGTATTGCGTGGTTTTGTCCCGCTAGTTCGCAGCCGCATCACTGGCATAGTAAGCCGCGGCGGGGCGCTGCTGGCGCAATGGATGAATGCCCATAAGAAAGAAAATTTCCTCTACGAGCACTTCGATGACATCTGCAAGATCTTCACAAAACATGACGTAAGCTTTTCGCTTGGTGATGGATTACGTCCGGGCTGCCTGGCCGATGCCAGTGATGCCGCGCAGTTCGCCGAGTTGAAAGTGTTAGGCGAGTTGACCAAGAAGGCATGGGAGCACGACGTCCAGGTAATGATCGAAGGCCCCGGCCACATTCCCATGGACCAGATCGAGCTTCAGGTAAAAAAAGAGATGGAAATGTGCCACGAAGCTCCTTTTTATACGCTGGGCCCGCTCGTGATCGACATCGCTCCAGGCTACGACCACATCACGAGCGCCATCGGAGCAGCCATGATTGGCTGGTACGGCGCATCCATGCTCTGCTACGTCACTCCAAAAGAACATCTGGGTTTGCCGAACGCGGAAGATGTAAAGCAAGGAGTTATCGCCTATAAGATAGCGGCCCACGCCGCCGACGTCGCGCGGCATCGCCCTGGAGCCCGCGATCGCGACGACGCACTCTCGTACGCCCGCTTCCTCTTCGACTGGAATAAGCAGTTCGAATTGTCGCTCGATCCTGAAACCGCTCGCGCCATGCACGACGAAACTCTGCCCGACGATTTTTACAAGGAGGCGAAATTCTGCTCCATGTGCGGACCAAAGTTCTGCTCGATGAACGTAACCCAGCACGCCGAAGCGCTGGATGGCAAAGACCAATCCGAACGAGAAAAGAAATTCGAAGAGTTACTAGCGAAGGTAGAAAATAACTAAGAGATAAGAGAAGTAAAAGAAGTAATGGAGCGCCAGGCGTCCCCGCCCGGCATCCTCACATCACCTGTAGAGACGAAATCAATCTTCGAGATTCTCTCGAAACACCGGCTGCGAAGGGTCCATACTGCCGTCCATCACTGCGATCAGCAGTTCTTCGTACGCAGTCTGTCCTTCCTCTAACGACGCATACCCGCGCTCCCGCTGCAAAGCCCCAGTGGCGGAATAAATGAGCGTGAAATAGCGTCCCGAAGAATACTGCAATTCCGCCAGCTTGTTCGGCATGTCAGGATCACCTTCCTGACCGAGCACATCCATCAGCGCGATTGTCCAACGAGTGCCCTTCGAGTCGGTAATGACCTCGCGCGCAATAAATTTCCAGTCGTCCATGCTCCACAAAGCCATAATCATTCCAGGAGAGAATTCCGATACGATTCAAGCACGAACACGCTGTAGAGACGGTGCTAGCCCCGTCTCCCGCAGCATTTCAATCGAGGCCGAGCGATCATTCGCCCAGCAACTGATCCAAAGCATTAGCAACCTGCCCGCCAGTGAATGGTTTGGGGATCAGCAACACCTTGCGAGCTTTCCGTGAACGAAGGCTGGAGTCCGCAGCCTCTGGCGTGTCGCTGATGATCACAACCGGGAGCTCGGCATGCTGCGGATGATTACGCACAGCATCAAACAGCGCCTCACTCATATCATAGGAGGTGCAGTCCAACACGACAGCATCGGCGTGCTGCTCCACAGCCAGCTCATTGACTGCGTGCGTGTACCCCTCGGCACGAACCTCGTAGCCGCGGTCGCGCAGTGCAAACGTCAACAGCTCTGCAATCTCCGGCGTATCGTCAATGAGTAGGATGCGGCGCAACCGTACCCTACTTCTTGCCAGCCCCGGAACCGGGCAGGCGTGGTTTTTTCCCGGCCGCGGGCTCCAGATCCATCACCCATATTCGTCCGCCCGCCGTGTAGTAAGCCCGATGGTCGTTCTCAATCATCGCGCCCCAGGCCTCGAGAGTGCGCATGGCAAACGTGACACCCTCGAAGTTGTTGCGCGCGTGGTCAAACACTTCATTCGTGTGCCAGTTGTCAGTAAGAATCGCGTCTCCGCCGTGCACACGCAGAACCGTATAAAACCGGTCATACGCCGCTTCCGCGCGTACATCACGAGTCGACCCGCGCTTCTTCCCTTCGCTGACAATGTAGCTCTCCTGCGCTTCGGGGGCCGGAGCAGGAGCGGAGTCGGGCGGAGTCGGGGGTGTGACAGCTTTGGTTGTCGTAGTCGTGTTTGGTGCCGTTGTAGTTGTCATACGGTTTGCGCCACCTGTTGGGCCTCTGCTGCAGCCGCCATGTCTGAAAGATTCCTGGCATCCGCCGCCTTCAGCAATGCCTCTGGCAGTTGGACACCCATCATCCGCCACTGTTCGTTAGCAAACTTCTGCAAATTAGCAATATGCTCGGCATGGAGGTGGCCGAAGCGTCCCTGCAACTTCAGATATTCGGATACCGGCCGCATGCTAGCCGGGCGGAAGCTGTAATCATAAGCACGATTCTCAGGATTCCACTCCCACATTGGATAGAGTCCGCATTCCACAACCAGACGGCCTAGATCGATCGACCGCGGGGTCTCGTAGACGAAGCCTTTCTGGCACGGCGTGTAGACCATCAGGTAAGCCGCGCCCTTGTGGTTCAGCCCCTTGCGCACCTTGTTCATCAAGTCGATCGGATAGCCCACGCTCGCGGTGGCCACGTAGCAATGCGGATGCCCAGCCGCCATCATGCGGGCGAGGTCCTTGGGATAAAGTTTCTTTCCCTCGGGGACTTCCGGCCCAGGAGGCGAGAACGTAGTCATGCCGCCATAAGGAGTACGCGACGATGCCTGAATGCCCGTGTTTGCATACTGCTCATTGTCGTAGCAGATGATCAGACAATCATGATTGCGATAGAGCGCGCCCGAGATAGACGCGAGGCCAATGTCAGAGGCGCTGCCATCTCCCGCCTCGCAAATGATATTTGGAAATTTCCCCTTCCACTTGCCCTTGCGAATCATCGCCTCATAAGCAGCAGCGACGCCAGCTGTAAAGCTGCCCGCACTGCCAATCTGCGTGTGGGCCCACGGCACGTTATAGGGCGTGCACAGATAAGAACTGTTCGCGACATACATGCAACCAGTCGGCCCGACCAAGATCGTGTTGTCGCCCGCCGCCTTGCTTGTCATCCGGTACTGAATCGAAGGCCCGCAACCGGCACAGGTGCGGTGCCCGGGAACAAACGGTTCCGACGAGGGTAGCTCAGGGTTATAAAACCGCGCCCCCTGATTTGGATTGTCAAGAATCGGCAGCACCTGCCGTTGAACTTCAATGGTCGCCATAAATATTTCCTCCAAATGTCTAAAATCTACGTCAGTGGAGCAACGGGTACCCTCGCCCTTATAGCTCCAACTATTCTTCGAACCCAACCCAGTGTGTGCGCTTCTCAATCTTCCCGCGCTTCTGCGCATCGATCATCTTCTGCGTCATCCAATAAAACTCTTTGAGCACGATCGCCTCACCGCCCATGCCTGCCATGAACGACATAACCAGCGGACGCCGGTCGCTCTCATACAGAGCCGCAGTGGCCTCGGCATACAGCACCCCGCCACTGCTCACGCTCCCGAGCCCCATGTTGGTCTCAATAACGCCTACCACTTTGAATTTGCTAAGCGACTCGCGCACTTGCTCGGTAGGGTACGGGCGAATGGTGCGCAGTCGCACCAGCCCGACTTTCAGCCCCTTATCCCGCATATGCTGGATGGCGAAACGCGCCGTCACCGCATGAGCGCCCTGCATAAAAAAGACCACATCCGCGTCATCGGTCATGAACTCTTCAATCCACGGATCGTATTTGCGCCCAAAGATCCTCGCAAACTCTTCATGCACCTCTTCAATCACCGCCATCGATTCTTCCATGGCGCGTGCTCGCTCCAGTTGCAGCGGAGGACCCTGCTCCGGCATAATCTGCGGCCCGTGCGATACCGGATGCCGCGGATCAAGTGGATAGGGATGCTTGTAAGGCGGCAAGAATTCTTTCACCTGCCCTGAGTCCGGCAGCTCAACGTCGCCCGTGATGTGCGAAACGAAGAAACCGTCCTGGCAAACCATCTGCGGCAAAAGTACGCGCGGATCTTCGCCTATGCGATAAGCGATCAGGTGATTATCAAATGCCTCCTGCGCATCGCACGACCAGCCCATGATCCATCCCATATCGCGGGTTGAGAGGGCGTCGGTATGCTCGGAGCCGAAATCGCCGGGAGGATCAAGCGTGCGGTCGGCAATCATCATCTGTACCGGCATACGGCTGCCGGAGATCGGCGAGTAGAGTTCGTAGGCGAATTGCACGCCGACGCCGGAACTCCCCGTAAAAACACGCGCCCCGCTCGATGAAGCGCCGTGCGAAATACTCAATTGCGAGTGCTCGCTGTCCGCCACGATGTACTCGGCATCGAGTTCTCCGTTAGCCACCATCTGCGCCAACGCCATCATGGTCGCCGTGTAAGGACGAATTGGGTAAGCCGCGATTACATCGACGTCAGCATACTTGGCGGCCTGCGCCGCGGCGACGCAACCATTCATCCGGACTGTTCTCTTTTTTTGTGCGGTTACCGTTGCCATATCTCGCTCCGCTTCTAAATATTTTTCTCGACTCGGTACAACCGTTCATCGATGCCGTGGAAGAGCGGCCCCTCGTGGCCGCGCAAGCCGGTTAAATATTCTTAGCCGGCCGATCTCCGAGATTCCTCAACTCCTCCGCCTGCCGTCCATGCAAGCCAGGAGAAATCGCGAACGCCGTATCCATGCGCACCACGCCTGTATCGAAATCGAGCTCCGGCACGCCCTCAAGGCAGCCCGTCGGACACTCCTCAATACACACGCGGCATCCTTTACAATAGTCGACTAGAATCTTATAGAGGCCGTTCGACCGCTCCGGACGCGCGATGCAAGGCTCCGGACAAACCAGGTAACAGTTGTCGCAAGCATTACAGGTTCCGCAACTGAAGCACCGGCCCGCCTCTTCCACCGCCTGCTCTTCTGTAAACGCCTGAATCACTTCCTGCTGCGTCTTCTTCCTGCTTCCCGGCGGCAACATCTCCTGCTGCACGCGCGGGAAGTGTGGGAAGTACGTCATATTCATGCGATTCAAATCGAAGATGACGTCGATCGGAATCGTTCGTGGCTCCAGTTGCTCACCGCGTATCACCTTGTCGAGATTAAATGCAACCCGCTTACCATCACCGACAGCATTTACCACCATCAGAGGTTGTCCCGAACCCAGCTGCACGATGTCGCCAGCCGCAAAGAAATTCGTGTTGCCCAAACGTCCAAAGCGGTCGATCTTGATTGTGCCGCGTTCGGTCTTGAATTCTTGCGGCAGCCAGTCGAGCGATGCGCGCTGCCCCACAGCAATAATGACGTTATCGACAGGGAAGCGCTGCGGCGCCGCTTGGCGATCCACCGTTATAGGTGAAGCATTAATTGCCCCAGAAAACTTCGCTGGATGCAGTTGCAATGCCTCAGCCTTGCCATTCCCGAGCACTGCCGTGACCGCTCGACCATGGATGAGTTCAACACCTTCCTCGAGCATGTCGTGCAGATCTTCCGGCGAGGCCGGCATCTCCTGAGCATTTCCTTCAACCGTAATCATGGTCACTTCGACCGCGCCTTGCCGCAGTGCCTCGCGAGCGCAGTCGATAGCCGTATTGCCGCCGCCGATCACTGCGACTCGTGCGCCCAACTTAACCTTCGACGTGCCCATGCCAATATCGCGGAGGAAGGGAAGTCCGTAAACCACGCCCTCCTTGTTCTCACCTTCAGCGCGAACACTGTTAGGCTCCGTCAGGCCGACCGCCAGCACGCAGGCGTCGTAGTCCTTTTTCAAGTCGTCCCAGCTGACGTCCCTGCCGACTTCGACACCCGTCTTAATCGTAATCCCGAGTTCCTCAAGCCGTTCAATCTCGCGATCAAGCACATCCTGGGGAAGAACCCAGTCGGGAATTCCGCCGCGATTCAGTCCGCCAGCTTTCGGCGACTTCTCAAGAATCGTGACCTTGTAACCAAGCCGCGCCAGTTGATAAGCCGCGCTGTGCCCGGCAGGCCCCGATCCAACGACAGCCACTTTTTTCCCGTTCGACTTGCCTGGTTTCACCACGTCCTGCTTGAGTGCCTGTCCCAGATCTCCAAGAAAACGTTCGACTGCGCGAATCGAAATCGCCTCATCGTATTTTCCACGGTTGCAAGCCTGCTCGCACGGGTGATAACAAACCCGCCCCGTCACAGACGGGAATGGCATGTCTTCCTTGATGAGCGCATAAGCGTCCAGATACTTGCCGCGCTTTACCAAATCGAGATAACCCTGAATTTTTTCATTAGTGCCGCAAGCATTGTTGCAAGGTGGCAACTTGTCCCGGTAGACCGGACGTATCGACCGCCAGTTGCCGGTAGGGAACAGGTCCTGGCCTTTTTCCTGCGAAGGCGCGGGGGTGATGCCAGCGAACGGAATCTGCAGCCGCTTTGGAATATGTGTGCCTTTTGTCGACATGGAATCCTTCCTATGATCTTGTTGTATTGAAATCTTTATGTTTCACGCTTTTCAAAATACGTGCTGCGGCTTCAAAGTGCGACCTAAACAGCCACCGGCTGCAGCGGCATGACGTGCATTTCCCTCAGCGCCATTTCAAACGCATGCTGATTGGCAATCATTGGTTTGATCGTCTCCATCTTGACGATGCCCGTGCTCTTTACCACCGCCGCAATCAGCGGTGCGGCAATGTCCGGTGCGACCATTTTGCTGCGCTCAGCCGCGCCTTCCGTCGAAAGACGATCCAGGCCCAACTCACCCAGGCGGTAATAGAGCCATTTGTGGTCCGCTAGCTTAGCCGCGTCCACGCAAACCAGTTGCGATAACCGCTCCACTCCCGGAACAAATCGAAGCATGTAATCCGGCGTGTAGTGCGTGTTGATGACGAGTGTTCCCCCGGGAGGCATGCCGCGCATGTAATCCCAGCCCTTCACCATCGTTCCTTCAACCAGCACGACGATGTTTGGTTGTTCATTCTCGTAGGTGAGTTCGTTCTCGATAATTTCATCGCTGACGCGGCAATATTTGCGCGTCGGGCAGTTAGTGCGATCGGGATTGTCGACGTAATTTTCCATCGCCTGTGCGTACTTGCCTTCCAGACGCGCCGAAGAGGAGATGGAATTCACGATGTCACGGCCCTCTTTATCCATAATGATGCCGCGTGTCCAAACGGTTAATTCGGTGTAAGCCATGATCAACCTCGTTCCTGCTTAGTGTTCCTACTTAGTCTTAGTATCGATAGATTCGTCGGAGCATAAATGTCCCGAACCGTTGCTCTTCACATTCGTCTTATCCAATTGCCTAAGACCGCCGCGATCGGAATCAAGCACAGCCATAAAATCATTTCGCAGGACAACAAAAGGAGCTGGACGCGTGCCATTCTGAAATTCGGCAATCGCCAGCAGTGTTGCCTTCTTGCACAGACTTTCAATATCAGCGCCGGTGAATCCTTCCAGTCGAGCCGCGAACTCTTCGAAATCCACATCCGGAGTCAAAGGCACGCGTTGGCAGCACAGCCGCATGATCGCCGCGCGATCAGCAGCATCCGGTTTTGCAAGTTGCAATATGTAATCAAAGCGTCCGCTACGCAAAAGCGCCGGGTCAATGCGCTCTGGACGATTGCTGGCCGCGAGCAGAATCACGCCTTTGACATCGCGCAAATTATCAATCTCACGCAACAGTTGGCTCAGAATCCGCTGATAAACGTCGGTCCCAAATTGATCGGCGCCAAACTTCGGCGCGATCGCGTCAATCGTATCGAAAAATAATATGCAAGGCGCCGCCCTTCGCGCTTTCTTGAAAACCTCGCGCAGCGCTCTCTCCGATTCGCCCAGCCACTTCGAATAAAGTTGCGGGCCATCGATGGCAATTAGGGGCAACTGCTTCTCGCCCGATAGCGCGCGGGCCATGGCCGTCTTGCCCGTTCCCGACGGTCCCGCCAATAGAATGCCTCGCGGAGGGGCCAGCCCAACCTGCTCATAAATCTCGTCGCGCACATGCGAATGCTCAATCACCGCATCCAGCAAGCGCTTCAACTCGTTGAGGCCTCCAAGGGAGGCAAACTTCGAAGTACTCTTCTCAATAAAAAATTCGCGAGTAGCGCTCGGCTCAACTTCCTTCAGCCCCGCGAGAAAATCTTCGCGCGTAACTTTCAGTGCATCGAGATCAGCTGAAGCAGCGCTATCGGTCTCCAGAGGATAAGCAGCCAGAAATCCACGAAGCGCAATCATGCCGACTTCCTGGCAAAGTGCCTCCAGGTCAGCTCCGACAAAGCCATGGGAATGTTCGGCAATCTCCTGCAAATTCACGTCGGCAGCCAGCGGCATGGCGCGGGTGTGAATCCGAAGAATTTGCAGCCGAGCCTGAGTATTGGGAACTCCAATTTCAATCTCGCGATCAAAGCGGCCAGGGCGTCGCAGCGCGGGATCCAGTACCTCGGGAATATTAGTAGCGCCTATAACAATAACCTGCCCACGCGCCACAAAACCGTCCATCAAACTAAGCAATTGGGCAACGACGCGCTTCTCAACCTCGCCCACAACCTCAGTCCGCTTAGGCGCTACCGCGTCAATCTCATCTATAAAGAGGATAGCGGGAGCATGACGAGCCGCTTCCTCGAACACCTCGCGGAGTTTGGCCTCGCTCTCGCCGTAGAACTTCCGCATGATCTCAGGGCCATTGAGATGAATAAAATGCACCCGGCTCTCGGCTGCCACGGCACGCGCCAGCAGCGTCTTGCCCGTGCCTGGCGGCCCATACAACAGCACACCCTTCGGCGCAAGAATTCCCAGCCGCTCAAAGATGTGGGAATACTTCAGCGGCAACTCCACCATCTCGCGGACGCGCGCAACCTCGCGCTCCAAACCGCCAATATCTTCGTACGAAACCGACGGAGCCCGCGCCGCCGTCTGCTCCCCTTCGACGATCCGAATGTCGGTGCGCTTCCCAATGACCACCGGTCCCGAAGGAATCGTCCGCACCACCTGGAAGTTCACCGCTTTGGCAAACGTCGGAACCCGCACCACCGATCCCGCCATCACGGGCACGTCGATCAGATCCTCAAGCATCCGCTCCGGTGCAATAGTCGCTGGAGCCGCGCCCACCCACAGCGGCGACAATCGCACCGCCACCGCCTGTTCGCGATCAATCGGCATCACCGAAACTTGTTCCTGTAGTCCGGCGCTGCAGTTGCTGCGACACGTCCCATCCATCTGGACCATGCCTTCGTGGAGGTCGTCCGAAAAATCCGCCCGGCCAACGCCCACGCTGCCGCCGGTAATCTTCAACACGTCGCCGGTGCGGGCCCCAATCCTCTGCATATCAGAAGGAGCGAGTCGCACAATCGCATGACCGACGTCTTCAACGCGCGCTTCCGCAACTCGCAGCGTAATGGTTGTGGCGTACGAAGATGCCGATGATGTTCGGGTTTCCGTCATGACGTGCGTTGAAAGACGCTCAAAAAGTTCGTCGCGGGAGTTTCCGTCGCGACCCGCCGCGTTATTCTTTCCCGGCTGACGGGCGTCGTGGGACGCAATCAACAAACCGGCGATGTCAGCCCCCACTGTCAGTCAACCCTCAACACTGAATCAAAATTGGCAATCGCTAATACTACTTAATGACCGACCTGGCAAAACACTCGCTGCTAATGTCCGAACCGAACTCTCAAAGCTTTTCCAGCACAATCTCTTCCACATCTTCCACGTGCCGACGCATAGCTGCTTTCGCCGATTCTGCATCACGCCGCTTGATCGCGGCCAGGATTCTACGGTGACCCGCCAAAGATCTTTGTGCGCGCCCTTCCACCTGTAACGATCGTTCTCGCGTATCGCGCAACAAGTCCATCACAACATCGAGCACCTTGAGCACGACCGTGTTCCCGGAAGCAAGGGCGATGCTGTAGTGGAATTCCGTGTCTTCCGCAATCGCAGCCTCCCCAAGTGCCATCTTGGTCTCTTGCCGTTGCAGAATCTCCTCCATCTCTGCAATGTCGTCGTCCGTCGCGTGCGTAGCTGCCCGTGCCGCCAGGGGCGGTTCCAGCATCTTCCGAAAATCCAACAGTTCGCTGACCTGATCCCGCTGATGTTTCAGACTCTTTGCAAAAGGATTTACTACCGATTCGGCGGACAGCTCTCGAACAATCGTTCCAGCACCCTGGCGCGGCTCAACCAAGCCCATTAGTTCCAGTCCCCGGATCGCGTCTCGAATGGAACTGCGACTTACCTGAAGCATCTCCGCCAGTTCACGCTCCGAAGGGAGCTTGTCGCCGGGCTTCAGTTTCTTCAGAATCAAACGTTCGATTTGTTTCGCAACCTCTTCGTAAACCTTGTTCCTTCGAATAACTTCGAAGTCAGATTTAATCATGGCCGTCATGATGATGAGAGACTCCAAGTGGTCCGATAAGTGGACCAGCCAATGACCGAAGTATACGCCCGTTGTCAACCGCCCAGCAAAAAAGTTTTTGGAGCATCGGAAAATTCTCTGGATGGCGAGGAGGCGAGAATGTGGCTATATAAATCCTAGTATATAAAAAACAGGAGGTTGGAGACAGGAACCTTGTCCGCTAAATCTGAGGCTGCTGCATTGCGCTCGCCGACAATAACTTAGTGCAGTTGTAGACCGTTCGGGTGCAGGTCATCGGCAGTCCAACCCGGTTGCCCAGTTCGACAACCGCGCCCACGAGCGCCTCCAACTCCAGCGGCCGTCCCGCTTCCAAATCCTGCAGCATCGACGTCTTGTGCTCGCCAACTTTTTCCGCGCCCGCAATGCGCTGATCGATAGACACCGGCAATTCCATTCCCAATTTTTTGGAGACCGATTCCACTTCCTCCATAATATTGCGGATCACCGAACACACTCCCGGATCGCGCACCATCTGCACCAGCGTCGCACGCGTCAGCGCGCTCACCGGATTCAACGAAGCATTGCCAAGCACCTTCACCCAGATTTCATGACGCATACGAGTCGTGACCGGAGCCCGCAATCCCGAGGCGATTAGCGCCTCCGCAATTCGACGGCAGCGATCCGAGCGTGATCCATCCGGCTCGCCCAGAGAAATCCGGTTTCCCTCAATATGCTGTACTACTCCAGGCGCGGTGATCTCCGTCGAAAAATAAACGATGGATCCAATCACCTGTCGAGCTGGAATATTGGCGGAAATGACGCCCTTCGGGTCGACACTCTCCAAGCGCAGTCCGTCCCACTCTCCACCGAAACCGTGAAAGTACCACCAGGGAATTCCGTTCTGCGTGCTGACAACGGTCGTATCGGGCCCTAATACTGGTTTGAGTTGAGGCGCCAGCGCACACACCCCGTGCGCCTTTACCCCGAGAAAAACGACATCCACAGGTCCCAGTTCTTCAAGTGAGCCGGCGATTTTAGGCCGCGCCACAAGGTCACCCTCGGCGCTTTTCACCTGAACGCCGCGCTCCTGCATGGCGCGCAGGTGCGGACCGCGCGCAAAAAGCGTGACGTCAAATCCAGCTTGTGCCATGCGCGCGCCGATGTAAGCTCCAATCGCGCCCGCTCCCGCAACTAAGAATTTCATCCTTCGTTTTCCACGTTCACAGCAGGATCAAGTAGCGCGGTCGCCACAGCGCGGCGACGAATTTTTCCGGTGGCGGTGGTAGGAATACTTTGCACGAGATAAATCTTCTTAGGAACTTTGTAATCGGCCAAAAACTCGCGGCAGTGCTTAATCAACTCCGCTTCAGTCGCTTGATGCGCTTCATTCAATACCACGGCGGTGGCGACTTCCTCACCGAGTACAGGATGCGGGCAGCCAAACGTAACCGCGGCCGCAACCGCAGGATGCCGCAACAGAATTTCATCCACTTCATGCGGCGCAATATTTTCGCCGCCACGAATAATGATGTCTTTAATTCGCCCCGTTAAATGCAAATAACAATCCGTGTCGAGAAATCCCTCGTCGCCCGTGCGGAACCATCCATCCACAAAGGCGCGTGCATTAGCCTCAGGATTGTTGGCATAACCGCGAAACACATTCGCGCCCTGAATCGCCACTTCGCCCCGCTGGTTTGTACCCAGGTGGTTGCCTTCACTGTCCATGATGCTGATCCGCAGACCCGCGCCCACTCCCACCGATCCAGCCTTGCGATGGCGCGGCGGCAAGGGGTTTGACGTCATCTGATGCGCCGCCTCGGTCATTCCATAAGCCTCAACGAACGGCACGCCAAAAAGCTGCTCAATATTATGGATAAGTCCCGCGGAGAACGGCGCACTGCAAGACCGGATGAAACGCAGTGAGTCTGCCTCCGCCGGTTTCTGCCGCGTCCGCGACAGCAGAAGTTGATGCATCGTCGGGACCCCCGAATACCACGTCACATGGTGTTCCGCCACCGTCCGCCAAAAAGAGAGCGCGTTGAACTTAGTCGGAACAACTACGGTACCTCCCGAAAGGAGAGTCGACATGGTCGAGCCAATCAATCCATGAATGTGGAACAGGGGCATGATGCACAGCGACACGTCATTTTTAGAAAGCGCATATGTATTCGCGATATTCGCTGACGACACCGCGAGATTGAAATGCCGTAATGGCACCCGCTTCGGCCGCCCCGTGCTTCCACTGGTGTGGAGTATTAAAGCAATGTCGTCGGCTGTCGGTTCCTCTGCCTTGGCTCCCGTCGGAGCATTCACGAGGTGAACATGTCCCTGCGCGCTCATCTCCACCGACAAGATCGGAATCCTCTTGTCCGCAGCCGCGCTGCGGACGTATTCGGCGCCTACCGGAGGACAAAGTAAAGCCTTTGCATCCGTGTCGCCAAGAAAAAAAAGAAATTCTTCGTATGGATATGCCGGGTTCAACGGCGCTGCCGTCCCCGCAATCGAGGCAGCGAGAAAACTGACAATTGCAGGCAGTCCATTCGGCAACGCAATCGCCACCGCATCGCCCCGTCGAATGCCAGCGGAGGCCAAAGCATTGGCCATCTCTACCGCCTGTTGCAGCAGTGAATCGCAGGTCACACGGATCCCCAACTCGGGGACAATTACTGCTGTATGACGGCTGTCTGCGAACTGCAGAACGTCCAGTAGTGTGTCGACCGACTTCAGAGTCATTCGTTCTCGCCTTTAGCGCGGGTCTTTAGCGCGCGGGTCCTTGGAGCAGGTCCTTGGATGACAGGCCGGTATGCTTTTGTTGTTTCCGAAACGAAGCAATGTGAGGCGGTCTTCCGCCTCATCATTCTGTACTGGGGGAACAATCTTACGAATTAACTCGAATAACCCGCAGCCCTTAACGCTTTGCTGAATTCCTTGAGAAAAAACTGCACGTTATCTTCCGTAGCCAGGGGTCCCATTACGCCAATGCGAAAAATCTTGCCGGCCAAAGGACCAAACCCGCCCGCGATCTCAATGCCAGGCCCATCCAACAGCTGCTTTCGGACTTTCGCCTCATCCACGCCGCTAGGAACTCGAACCGTGTTCAGCGTCGGAATACGATTTCCATCGGGAACGTGCATACTCAATCCCATCGCTTCAATGCCCTTGACGAAAAGTCGATGGCATCGGCGATGCCGCTCCCATCGATTTTCAATTCCTTCGTCAGCAACCACCAGCAGAGCCTCACGCAGCGCATAGAACATCGAGATCGGCGCGGTGTGATGATAGCGGTGGGAAACAGTCGAGTAGTCATGAATCAATTTCAAATCGAGATACCAACTGCGCACCGGAGTAGTCCGCGCCCTCAGTGCCTCCATCGCACGTTTCGAGATAGCCATTGGCGACAATCCTGGAGGGCAACTCAGACCCTTCTGCGTGCAGCTATAAGCCACGTCTATGCCTGTCTCATCGAACTTTACCGGCAGTCCGCCCAGCGAAGTAACGCAATCTCCAATTACCAGGGCGTCGGCTTCATGAGCCGCCGCGCAAATCGCTTTGCCCGATTGCAACGCCCCCGTCGATGTCTCTGCGTGAACAAAGCCCACCGCCTTGGGCTTCTCACGACGAATAAACTCTCGTGCCTCGTCATCCGTGTAGACCTCGCCCCAACCCTTTTCAAAACGCACCACATTGGCACCCTGCCGCTTCGTCATCTCAGTAAGCCGGTCGGAGAAATATCCATTAGCGAACACCGCAAACTTCCATCCCGGCTCCAGGAAGTTAGCCACCGCCGCTTCCATTCCCGCGCTGCCCGTGCCGGAAATCACGAGCGTAGCTCCCTCCTCGGTTCCATAAGCGCTTTTGAGTAGCTCTTGAACGTCGCTCATCACCTGAATAAAGTAAGCATCAAGATGCCCGACAATCGGCTTCGACAAAGCCTCATACACCCTCGAATGAACCATGGTCGGCCCCGGCCCGAACAAATATCGGGTCGGCGGTTTTAGGGTGGGGTAGTGGATGGCAGCAGTTTCCTGTTCGATAGCGCTCATTATTCAAATTCCTCTTTCGAGACCATTCTCTAACAACATAAATATTATGGTACGGAGCAGACAATCACCAGAATCTCAGGCGAAGTGTAACGTCCATCACGGTGCAGCGTGACTAGTTGGCACTGACTAGTTGGCACTAGTGAAGAGCGTGTAGTCAAATTAATATTATTTCTATTCTTAATCACTCTAGGTTATTGACATCCCAAACGGGGCTTTGTCGCGCTGACTTCCCAGTGAGCTCATGTTGGGCGGCCTCTGGACTCCACTGGACCAGGGTCAGAACGCTGCGCTCCAGTTCGCCCAAAAATTCGAACGGTCGTCCCTAATGGCTATTGCACAGAATTCCCATAAGTCGGCACCCCTTGCTGCACCAGAAACAGCAAAGTCTGCCCGCGTGATGACCAGTCGCTCTGAGGGTACTGAGACACCAGGTGCTGCGCCAGCGAAATCGCCTGATTTTTCGCCTGCTCCGACTTCTTACTTTGTTCTTCAGTCTTATAAATCTCAATCAAAGCCGCCCGCCTCGAAGCCGCGTTGTATAGCGCCTCCGGAGCCGCTGGAGACTCCGGATGCTCCTTAGCGTACTTTTCGTACATCTCCGCTTCTTTATCTGGACACTTCGACGATCCCTGCCAGTCCCCGCACAGCTTGTTATCGAGAAGGTGAAATGCGGCTAGTTGAGCCCACTTCGAGTCGGGAAATTTCTTCATCACCAGCCTCATCCCCTCCTCGTCCATCCCTTGCCGCAGGTAAGCCTCTTTTTCCCGCGCCGAGGGACGCGATTGCATATCCGCTTTATCGATCTGCCACTTAATATCCGCTGCCCTGTAAAGGGCTTCCGCAGCTAGCCCGGAAGAGGGGAAGATGTCGTAGACGCGCTTGTAGAGCCGCAAAGCATCCTGAGCCGCCCCACGACGTCCATGCCGAAGGCTGGCCTCATCTTCCGAATCAACCGCGGCGCCAAATAGGATCCGGTCACCACTCGGAGTACTCGCCCACACAATTCCGCTATCCAGAATCCATCCCGAGATCGTCTTGCCCTCGTCCTCCTCTTCCAATACGAACGCGGGGTCGGGATTGTGCGACAACCCGAGCATAGCTTCAACATGCAGCCAGTTGCGGCTCTTGTCGAGGAGAATCAACTCCCGCCCGCGCTCCACCTGCCCGAGCTTATTCGAACTCGTATCGGGCGCCAGGTAGATGATCGCATCGCGCACGAGCGTGCCGCGATCAGCCGCGAACAGTAAAGTGATCCCCGGACCAACTAACCAAACTAAAAATAAAAGCCGTTTCATTAATTTCACGAGCTTATCCGTCTCCGGTTCGAGGGTAGCATGCAGATTAAGATGCACGGAATGGCCCGCGACGGCTGATGGTTTTGATCTTGAGTTGAAAGGGATCTTGCCCCTCCAACGCGAAGCTTCAATTAATGTTGACAATCACGCGTCCCGTGCTGTAACCGTTATGTTCCCCGAGTACGAAACTGCTGCGCGGAGGTCGCTTATGGCCGGAGAACAAAAATCGTCGTCCGCAAAGCTCCAGCCCGCCAAAAGCTCAGGACAGCTGGCGATTCGCGACCTCAAAAGCATAGACGATCTCACCCAGCTCAAAGCGGTAGAAAAAGAAGTCTGGGGCATGGCTGACAACGACACTCTGCCTTTGACCCTGGCAATCGCCTGCAAAGCGGCAGGCAATATTTTCATAGGCGCATTTGACAAAGATAAAAAAGACAGAGGCACAGAAAAACTCGTCGGCTTCGCCTTCGGATTCCTCGGTCGCGAACACGGACAGACCACCATCCACTCCCACATGCTCGCCGTCCTCGACGACTATCGGCATCTCGATGTGGGCAAGGCCTTGAAGCAAGCGCAACGCGAGCGAGTGATGGCCATGGGAATCCACGAAATGACCTGGACCTACGACCCGCTGCAAAGCCGCAATGCCCACTTCAACTTTTCCAAGCTGGGCGTCGTGTCCGACACATATAAAGTCGATTTTTACGGCCCAGAAACTTCCAGCATGTTGCATCAGAATGGAACCGACCGCCTCTGGGTGCGCTGGTTATTGAACTCGCGCCGGGTTCGCGACCGTCTGGCAGGGAAGAATCAGCGAGTCGAAAACCTCGATGCCCTGAAACTCCTCGCTCCGCTGGTCCGTTTCGATCCAAATGGAAAGCCCGCGCGCGCTGATCTCTCAGCATCGCTCGCGCGCCAGCGCGTGAGCATAGAAATCCCCGGCGACATCCTCGAA
>Ga0137395_10000360_pt1 | contig 18490 bp, 22 predicted proteins | sample czobulk216metaG_FD_108283 | JGI IMG/M metagenome (GOLD analysis project Ga0137395, IMG submission 108283) | Vadose zone soil microbial communities from Angelo Coast Range Reserve, California, USA - czobulk2.16 metaG | ecosystem: Environmental > Terrestrial > Soil > Vadose zone | place: USA...
CTGAACTCGCCATTTACAGTGAGTGCCGACACCGTTCCGTCGGCTGCGGCCGTAGCCACACTGGCCGCGGCGCAGGCGCTAACCGCTGCCACACCCATGACGCTGGTGACTGTCGCCCCCGGCGGTTCTGCCCAGAGTGTGCCCTCGACTGCTCGTGTTCCTCTGGTGCCATTCCAACAGAACGCGGGTGCCGTCGTCATCGTTTCGGCGATCGATCTGGGCTTCACTACCGGCAACATTACAGCCGGTTCGGTAACCGTATCGAACATCGCAGATTCGAGCGTTTTCCAGGCGGGTCAGTGGGTTTGCATCGGCGGCGCCGGCAACTCGGCGAAGACGGCAAGTCTATTCGCCCAAGTTGTCGGCTTCCCGTCGGCGACTTCGATCACCCTATCGACGCCGTCTCTCGGGACCTTGACGGCGGCACCGATCGCCAACACCAACTATCCGGCTGGTCCCTACAGCCAGCCCAATACCTTTCCGTCTGGCGTTGATCCTTATTCGGTCGCCGGCTTGGCTCGACTGTTCAATCCGGTCGAGGGTCTCGCGCGCTGCGTCTCGGTCACCGGCAACGCCGCATCGAGCGCGCAGAGCATGGCCATTACCGGCTATGACATCTACGGCAACCTGATGCACGAGACCATCGCGTTTGCCGGCGGCGCGACCACGAAGTTCGGCCAGAAGGCGTTCAAGTACCTACTCTCGGCGGTCCCGAGCGCGACGGACGCCGGCCACCTTGTCAGCATCGGCATCGGCGACACGTTCGGCATCCACTTGCGGTCTGACAAGTGGGAGTTCATGAACCTGTTCTACAACGGCAATTTCGTTGCCGCGCAGACGGGTTCGGGATGGCTGACGAGCGACAAGACCAACCCAGCCACGGCGACCACCGGCGATGTACGGGGCACGTGGCAGGTCTCAGCGAACGGTAATGGCGCGACCCCGAGCTTCACTGGTCAGGCGGTGACCGATGGCGTCAAGCGTCTCGGTATCTTCCAGACCATTCCGCTGTTCAACAACATCACGGGGACGCCGTTGAACGCGATTCCGATGTACGGAGTGCCGCAATTCTAATAGGGTGTGGTCAACCCATAGGAGTTTATGGTCATGCGAGGCAGGACTCACGAACATCGAGGTGCCGCGCACCACCCGCGCGATCACCACAAGCATGGTGGCAAGGCTCACCACCGCAAGCACCACGCCGAGGGCGGCGAGATCATGAAGGCTGGCGGCAATCCCGAGGTCGAGAAGGAGGCCGAGGAGAAGAAGCACGGCGGAGTTGCCCATCACAAGCGTCATAAGCGCAAGCATGGCGGTCATGTCGAGGGCAAGCACAGCAAGCACAAGATGGATCGCCACCACCGCAAGGCTGGCGGGCGTGTAGGGTCCGACCATTCGCCGCTGTCGAGCGCACATCACACAACCGCGAATGCTGGGCGCGAGCCGAAGAACCAAGAAGGCGGGATGAGTCCCATATAAAGGCCTCCAGGGCCTTCGATAGGCGGTCCAGGATCGCGTCGCAGCCATGGCCGCCACCTGACTAAGGGTCGACCATGGCAAAGCTCACGGCGGCGGCTAGGCGCAAGATACCGACATCATCCTTTGCCGGGCCGGATCGCTCATATCCGATTGAGGACGCGAGTCACGCGCGCAATGCGCTTTCCCGGGTCAGCCAGCACGGTTCCGCGGAACTCAAGGCGCGTATCCGAGCTAAGGTCCGCCGTAAATTTCCTGAAATTGGTCAGCAGAAACGTCGCGGTGGCGTCGTTGTCGAAGGCAAGCCTCTTCGGCATCGGCTCGATCGCCGACATCGTGGCGGCATCAGATCGGAGTAACTATTATGACCATCGCGCAACTTGCCCCCAAGCCGTCCGTTACGCAGGAAGCCAAGCAAGGCGCTGAAGTGATCATTCAGGATTTGCTGAAGATGCAGGCGCAAGGCGATATTGTGGAGATGGTCGTTCTGGCCAAGCATCCAGATGGAGGCTGGTCGCATCACTATACGGCTTCGATGGATCGGCCGACGATGATTGGTCGACTGGCAATTGTGCAATATTCAATGTCCAAGAAGTATCTGGAAACGGAGTAAATCGTGGGTATCCCGCACTCAGTCACCAAGATCCTCGCCGCGGCTGCGGCCAACAACATTGCAGCCTCGCAGTCTCCCGGTGCGGGCGCGATCCTGATCAATGGGTCAGCTTCCAACCGCGTATCGACCACAACCACCGCCGTAGCTGCGGCGGGAAGCTTGATCCTGGCGTTGACCACGGTGACGGGTATTGTTGTCGGGTCTGCCATCGCCGACAGTACGACAGCCGCGATCCCGTCCGGCACCACGGTGCTCGGGGTCGACGCGACGAACAGCAAAGTCATCCTTAGCCAGCCCGTAGGTAACTCCGGGGTGGGCAATGGCGATACCATCGTCATTGGTGGTGTTGCCACTCTCGACACTCAGCGCCGCATCATCGTGACCTCCGGCGGTAATGACACGGGCATCACGTTCACGATCTTCGGGGCTGGCGATAATGGCGTGCCAATCAGCGAAACCGTGACAGGGGCCAGCGGCGCTGCATCGGCGCAGACTAACCAGGACTTCAAGACGATTACTGCGGTGACCCACACCGGGAGCGTGGCCGGTACCGTTACGGTCGGCACCAACGGCGTGGGATCGACACCCTGGTTTGGTGTCAATTGGTACGCCCAGCCATTCAACATTGAGCTTTCCGGCATTGTTCTGGCCGGTGTGACGGTGAACTGGACGTGGCAGTACACCTATGACGACCCGAACAATCTGCCGGCCGGGCAGGCCTCCCCGCAGGCGTTTAATCACCCGACGCTGAACAACCAGACCACTTCGCTCGATGGCTCTATCAACGATCCTGTGGCTGCGATACGATTGGTCGTCAATTCCGGCACCGGCTCCGTGCGCGGGACTTGGATGGAAGCGGGGATCAGCGGACAATGAGCGATCACGGCAAATTTTTGCTTGCGGTCTTCTTCGCCTTCGGTTTCGGCGTGATTGGATATGCGCTTGCACAGCCGACCGGTACCAATACTGCTCCCAACAAGGTACCGCTCTCAACCGTCGCCAACCTGCCGACATGCAATGCCGGCAACGAGGGGCTGCGATGGGGTGTCACCGACGCGACGGCGCCGACCTCCCTAGCCACCGTGACCGGCGGCAGCACCGTTCATGTCGCTGTCTACTGCAATAACACGAACTGGATCGTGCAATGAGCGACCCGATCGGCACGTCAGGACTTGGGGGCGGCTCGCACGTCGGTGCCGATCTTGCGGCCGTCATGCAAGGCGGTCCGACGTTCCTCGAACGCATGGAGCGCCTGAGCGAGCAAAAGGATGCCCATGATAAGGCGCTCAGCGAGCTTGGTCTCGGCCGGGCCGCGCGCGACGCTTATCTGCACGCCAACCAGCTCAAGGCCGACGTTGTGAAGGCCCATGCTGCCGCAGCCAAGGCGCTCAGCGATGCGAACAGTCAGTCGGCCACCAAGATCAATGAAGCGAACGCTACGGCAGCTCGGATTGTTGCCAAAGCCAAGCAGGAAGCCGAAAAAATCAAGGCCGAAGTCGAGCAAATCAGGCTGAACGCTGAGGCGCAGTCTGAGCGCATGCGTGGAGAGGCGCGGCAGGATCGCGATGAGGCACAAGTCTTGAGAGATGCGGCGGCTACGGACCGCGCTATGGCGGCCCAGATTCTGTCTACGGCCAATATCGAAAAGGAACATATCGAGGCCGATCGCCAGACCGTCAATCGACGGCGCGACCGTCTCCTTCTCGCCCGTGATAAGCTCGCCGCTGCCATCAAGGAGGCCGATGGTCATGTCTTCGGAGTTTGAAGATGGCGGACCCGACTGGAACCAACACCGCGACGCCCAGCGCGATCGAGGCGATTATCGGCGCCAAAGGGCAAGCTTTGTCGCCCGGTGTCTTTGCGGATGTCGAGGTGCCGTGGAATTGCTCGATTTTTCGCTGGACGGCACTCGGGGACCAGAGCGGATCAGCTGTGGTCGATATCGAAGTGTGCACGTTTCCGCAGTACGACGGCGGAGCGACGCATCCGGCAGCTGGAGACAGCATCACTGCCGGCAGCCCGCCGACGATCTCGGGATCGACGAAGGGACAGGACACGACGTTGCCGGGATGGTTTCGCTCGCTCATCGCGGGAACCGTCCTGCGCTTCATCCTTAATTCGGTAGCGGGACCTCAGCAGATCACGGTCTCATTGGAAGTTTTCAAGTAGGAGCTAGAAGTCGATGCCTTACTTTTACGATCTCGAGTTCGCGTCAACAACGAATGCCACGCCGAGCACCGAGACAACGCAAATGGCCGGTAAGCAGGTTGCGGCTGGCGCGGTGCTGGGGCTTTACGGCTTCATATTGTGTGGGCGTTCGCTGACCGCGGGAGGCGGTGCCGGTCGCACAAAAACAAACACGGCCGGCGGTACGGTGTTCTCCGGTGGCACTGCGCAAACACCAACTACGAAGGAACCGCGTGCCCCTGCGGCGCAGAGTACGTGGGTCAACGGCGGTACCGCAATCACTGCCGGTACGACTCTTCTCGTCCGCAATTCGGTCGGCTTTGCTCAGACCGGCGGTACCGGTGGCCTGCAGCCGATCACGCCGCAAGCAGCCATCCAGGTGGAGGGCGGGACAACGCCAAACCCGGTGGATATCGAGTTTACGAACCTGTCTTCCACGGCGTCCATTGCGTGCGATATAACGCTTGAAATTGGAGAGGGCCTGTAAAATGGGAACGCTATTTCCGATCGGTAAGAAGGTCGCGATTACCGCCAAGAGCCCCGTTCCCGTGGCTGGGAGCGGGGATGATCACACTGGCAAGACGGGTAAGGTCAGGGGCTATACTGACCTCGCCAAGGACGACATCATTCATGTTGTCGACCTGGATGAGCCGTATTTCGTTTACGGTCCTAACGATCCCAAATTCGACGTGGTCACCGGAAAGCCGGTTCAAGGAAACAAGGTCGAATGGATTGAGGTGCCCGGGTCATGCCTGTCGTAGGTAACGATCCCCGCAACGGCAGTTGGGAAAGAGAGTTCGAGAAGAACGGAACTTTCAAACTCCCCGATTGCCGTTTGAAGTTCCTCGAACGCGATAAGGCTCGCGTTTATTTGCCTCATCTCGGACAGGGGTGGGATACCGTGTATTGCGCGATGTGCGGCAAGGCCGAGGCGGCGGTGCCGCCGGATTGCCCGCACGTCTACTACCAGTGCCAGCAATGCTTCAACGAGCGCGGCGCGCCGCCTGACGCGATTCAGGTGCCAGGAACATGAATGCCAATTCGTTGGGGCGGATGGAATCTTGTTAGCAGCGCCCGATCTGGCGGGTCATCTTTTGCTGTGCCCGGCGTCCCGGCGATCCCTACCATCGTTCAGATGGTGATGTCGTCGACGAACATTCCCGGGGTTCAGGGTCAGGCTGGTACAGATTTTAAGTTCTCATTGCCCAATCCATGCCAGCAGCACAACTGCCTAGAACTGACGATGATCTACCAGAGTGGCATCGCCGCTCCCACGATCACGGACAACCTGGGGAACACATGGCCGTCAACACCAACGGTGTCGGCCGATGGAGGTGCAGGCGGCAACGTACTGGAAAAGCGCATCCTGAAGAACATAAATGCGGGTCAGGGGATCTTCCACGTCGTCTTCGTTTCCCCCGGAGCTTTCCCGTTCCAATACACCATCACCGAATGGTGTAACGTCGACACTGTCAGCCCGGTCAACGGCACGGCATCGGCCGCAAGTATCACCGGCCCGAGCTTGGCGACGGGATCGTTCACGCCGCCGGCGAACAATGACGCGAATGGCGGGAACCTGATATCTGCCTCGTTTGGTCTGAACCAAGGAACATCCGGCTTCGGCGTGACGAGTTGGGTTACGGGCGGTTCATTTGCGTTGTTGGCATCAGATAATTGGAATGGGGCAGTTCAGACCCTTCCCCAGGCGTCGGAATATCTCGTGCAGGCGGCGCAGGCGGCTATCAATCCCGGCATGACATCCACCGGATCGAATACTGATCTTTACAACGCCGTGGCCGTGGCTCTCAAGGTGGCCAGTGCCGGGTCACCCAAGCCGGCCGCCGGCTCCGGCAAGATATGGATCGACAGAGTCTATCACTTCTCGACCCTCGGCAGTTCCATACCATTGGTTGTCAAAGCACCCCTCACCGGAAATCTCCATCTCATAGATAGTCCGGTGGGTAATGGCTGGACACCTGTTGTCGACAGTGGGAGCGGGTCTTGGATCAAACGCGGTGGATCAGGAAGCAGTGCGATTTGGGAGTCAGCGAATAGGGCGGCTGATCCAAATTTTACTCTCACCATTACGCTGAATAACCCGTCGGGCCAGTCATTCCGGATCTTCGACGTATCGAACGCGGCAGTCTCGCCATTCGAAGTGTTTGCGTCGGCAGTGAGCGGAACATTGCCGGCCGGCACGACGATACTCAATGACATGCCAGACATCACCCCGCTGACGACGCCGGCGGTAGCCAACCTCGTGTTTCTTAGCGGGGTTATGGGTATAGGGCCGGCAACGGGGTTCAACACAGGTGCGCCCGCAGGCGCCATCTTCGATCTCTGCACATATCCGGAGGAACTCGACGGCTCATCGATGGAGAATGCGGACATCTGCGCGCACTTCCTCAACACCAACACCACGCTGATCACCTGGAATTTTACGATTAGAAGTCAGCCAGGAGGTTCTGGCGCTGATGCTTGTTCGGCGGTCTACAAGGCGGCATAGGAGAGTTTCATGGGCATCGGTTATTATAACTCGCTGGTGACGATGCAGGCGGCAGGGCCGACGGTTACGGCGGCTGCCAGAACCTCTTTGCTTAATCCGCAAGCAAAGCTCCTTCTTCCTGCTGGGTTCTTTGCCTATATCGGTCAAAAACTAAAGATTGTGGCTCAAGGCCAGTTGAGCAATGTGGTTACAACTCCGGGAACTATTTTGCTCGACATTGGTGTGGGCGCAACTGGAACAACAGTTGTTCTTTCTAGCGGCAACCTCGGTATGAGTGCGATAGCCCACACCACTTTGCCGATCTGGTTCGAGGCTGATCTTACCGTCCGATCTCTTGGCACATCTGCTACTTTCATGCCCCAAGGGAGGGTAACAGGAAAGCCATTCAACACCGTAGCCGCAGCAGCCGCAGATACGATCGGATCAGAAACTACCCTGATGATTCCTGGGACGACCCCCGCGACTACGACCTTCGATAGCACTATCGCTAACTTGGTCGATTTCGCCTGTACCTTCTCTCTAACTACCGCTGCTATTACCATTCAACAATACGAAGTCATCTCCTGTAATTGGGGAGGTTAAAGTGGCTATTGCCACTCTCTCAACTGGCCTTCCTGTTCCTCTTCTCGGGTCAATCAGCATTGCGGCGACGTTGCTTGATCCAGCCGCGTCCTCGGTCACGATGCAGTGGGACATCTCTCAGCACTTGGATGGAAATACGGTTCCGATGCACGCTCAATGCGATGTGAGTCAGGACGGCGGGGTAACCTGGGACTTTCTTTGCAGCGCCGAACGAGATAAGGGCTACTCGGGCGGTAGTTTAGCATTCATAACCCATCCTCTTCCTGGAGTTGGCAACGCTCTACGAATGATTAGAGCAACGTTGGTTGCAGCGTCGGCAATAACGCCGGTAACGACTTCCATGCAGCTTGTAGTGTCGTAAATGGCCGTCGCAGTCGATGCCGTAAATACCGGCAGCATTCAATTTAACCAGGTCACCAGCTTTTCTGCGACACCGCTTACTATAACTGCGTCGGGTACGGCAGCCCTGGCTTCAATTATTTTTGAAGAGAACAACGGAACGACTCAGCCGTCCGGAGTTTCAATCACGTGGAACTCCGTGGCGATGTCGATCGTCCCAGGGGCGGACACCGGAGTCATCGCTTCGATCGCCCATGACATTCGAGCAGTATTGTACGGACTGGCATCTCCCGCCACGGGCTCACACACCTTCGCGGGTTCTTGGACCAACGCTTATGCCGGCTATTGCGAGATCATGTCCTGGAAAGGGACAGACACGACGACTCCTTTCAAGAATGGAGTCAATGCCAGCGGTACCAGCGCTGCCCCTTCGATTACCGTAAACAGTCCCACGAATGATTTTGCTGTCGGCTGTTTGGCAGAAGGCGGCGAGAACGGCGCTTCCCTTACCCCAAATCAAACTTCCTGGTGGGCCGATACTGGAGGAAGTAGAGGTGCGGGTGGTGCGAATTATACTGCTGGCGCAGGAGCCAGCACTTCATTAACGACGACTCTATCTGTCAGCGAGACGTGGGCATATGCGGCTTGCGATGTGCAAGTTCCTATCGTTGCTAGCGGGGGCACCCAAGTTGCGAAGCAAAATTTTAAAGTCAATAAGTTTAAGACTCCTTTGCGCTCGATGGGGCCGAATGCAGGCCTTTTCCAGGTTCGGGCTTTTCCAATCTCCGCGCCATTCGTGGATGTACCTCTATCTTATGTGTCTCGGCCGTTCTCTACGCAATGGAATTTGAACTCAAATCTTTTGCGCGGCACCGCTCAGGACACCAGTTCTTCTGCGGTCGAGACCAATCCACATTGGAAAGGATGCCAGTGGCCCGCACAGTGGAGCGACACTGGGGCGTTTCTACTCAACGCTGCCATCGATGTTCCTCCAGCAATCGATGCACCTCCATCGTTTATGTCTAAATCATGGTCCATCCAATGGAATATAAATCTTTCGCTTAGGCGAAATACTGCGCAGGATTTTAGTTCATCCGCCGTCGAAACGAATCCGCATTGGATCGGAAATTATCTACCGTCTAAGTGGGATTTGAACCGTGCCTTGAGGCTGAATATAGCCCAGGACTTCAGTTCGTCGGTAGCGGAGACAAACCCGCAGTGGACCGGAAAGCCTTGGCCTCGCGTTTGGAACTTGCTGGAGGCGTTGTGGCAGAACGCTGCGATTGACGTTCCAACAGTTACCGTAGCCGATACGCCGCCGTCTTTCGTTCCTCTCCAGTTTTCGTCGCAGTGGAACGTTGATGTATCCCTGGTGCATGGGGCGGGAATAGATGCCGCGACGATTTCGGTCGTTGAAACGAACACGCATTTTATTTCCCGTCAGTTTATTGCCCAATGGAACTTCAATCGCGCTCTTGGTCGGAGTACGGCACAGGACACCAGCTCTTCCGCGGTAGAAACGAATATTCATTTCGTTCCTCATACTTGGCCCGTGCCGTGGATACCAGCCGCATCTCTACGGCAGAATGTGGCTACAGATGCGCCAACTGTCGTCCCGCCGGATGCACCGACTTATTTCATTCCAGGACAGCTTCCCTGGAACTGGGTCATCAATCTTTTATTGACGACATCTCCTGCGAATGACCTTACCTCGCCGGCGGTCGAGACGAATCCGCATCGGGCAGGCCTGATCTATCCGAAGCAATGGCAAACGCAGCCGTCCTTGTGGCAAAATCCCGCCACGGATGCTCCGCCGGTCGTTGATACACCGTCCTATTTTATCTCGAAGCAATTGCTATTGCAGTGGAACCTGAACCGGGTTCTTGGTCGGAATATTGCGGCTGATTTCAGCTCGTCGGCTGTCGAGACGAATGTCTACTTTACTCCCCACGTTTGGCCGCTACGTTGGGATCTCCAGGCATCCCTAACGCGCGGCACCGCGCAGGATTTCAGTTCCGTCGCCCCCGTGGTTACCAGTCGACCGCGCGTGTATATTTACACCTGACGGGGGAATCGTATGCGATCGTTCGGCCCAGCATGGTCTTTTGGCTACCAAAGGTCGGGCGGATCGGCTGTGCCCCTCGCCCTACCGCTTTTCACTATCCCTGCAAACCGCACGACGACTTGGCAGCCTGGCGTCACCTATAACGGCGGCATCCCGGTTCGGAACACGATTTTCGCGACGCTGTCGCCGCTGTCACCAGCGGCAGGGAACACCATCACGGTTTCGGTCGCGTCGCCAGCTGTCATGACCTTGTCCAGCGGCACATGGGCCAGCATCGGTGCAGCGGCGGCGCAGAGGTTCACGTTTCAGACGACAGGTGCTTTGCCGCTCTCCAGCGTGGCCGCCTCGTTCACGGGCTCGATATCAGGCAATATATTAACCGCTTCGGCCGTGACTGGGACGATCGCAGCCGGCGCAGCATTGAATGGTGCCGGCATTGCTGACCTTGTCAGGATCATAGGAGGGATTTCCGGAACGGGAGGCGCCGGCACGTACACGATAAGCGCCAACTTGGGGACGATCGGTGCCGAGGCCATGAGTACGGGCGCCTCCCTTCTCAACGTGAATTGCTATCTTGCCCCGGGGACCGTCTTGTCGTCGAACACGGCCCAGTTCTGCCTGGATAACGGCAGCGGCGCCTCGAGCGGAACGTCCGTCAACACGTCAGGCATCCAGTCTGGCACGCAAGGCATAGGAATGGACGACACGCCGCAGATACAGGCGGCAATCAATTCGGCCGGTGCCATAGCTACTAACGAAGCCAATTCACAGGTCGTGCTGCTCAACCTGGGCCTCTTCCGTCTCTCGCTTGGCGGGGTACATATGAATTTTTCATATGTAACGCTGAGGGGATCGGGATCAGGTAACGGTACTTCGAATACAGGCATCAACGGAGTCAATTCTAATCAGGCTACCAGTCTGGCCGGAAAGTTTGCGGCAGATGCGTCAGCCACCCAACTTGTCAAGGCGGACCGTGCCGATTCCTTCGGAAATCTGTTCGGCGTCATGACCATGGGCGGCGACGCTTCCCAGCTCAAGCCGTCCATAAATCTGACGACAAACGCGGTGAAGGGCACGTTCTCATGCACGCTGGCCAGCGCTCCGGGCGTTAGCCCCGGCGATCTCGTGCTGATAGACATCAACACTTTTGGGACGGCTGCTGTATTCACGGGTTCGATATCCGGGACCACGCTCACCACATCGGCCGTGACCGGAACGATCGCGGCCGGTGCGTTTTTGTGGACATCGAGCAACAATGTGCAGGGTGGCACGACGATCGTACAGCAATTGACGGGGACGGCTGGAGGCGCCGGCACATATCAGATAAGCACCAATCCAGGGACGATTGGGGCCGCGTCGATGGCGACGGAGCTGCCGAACACGGACGCCGTCTGGGGAGCCAACAACGCCAACAACGCCAACGGTCCGGTCTCCCGCACGTTTTTTTGCCGGCAGGATCGGTCGATCGTTCAGGTCATGGAAGTGCAGTCTGTCGTCGGCAATACGGTGACGTTCAACACGCCGTTCCACATCACCATGCCGACAAGTCTCCAGGCTCAGTTCACGGCGTATGATTCCAACAATACTACCCTCGTCACCAAGAGCGGCGTCGAGAACATGTTCTTGTGGGGCGGCGTCGACGGCCAGGGGAATCTGGGCGTTGGGCATGCATCGTACTGCTGGATAAAGAACGTCGAGTCGTGCTGGTCCATCGGCCCCTCTCTCCAGTTCACGTCTGCTTTTCGCTGCGAGATTCGCGATTCTTTTGTCCACGAGTCGCCCGACGTCAATCCCGGGGGTGGGGGTTACCTGCTCGCGTTCAATAACGGCGCAGCCGACAACCTCGTCGAGAACAGCATCTTCTGGTTCGGCAACAAGCAGATCGTCATGCGCTGCTCCGGAGGTGGCAACGTCGTAGCCTACAACTACATGGATGATTCGTTCGGCACGAACTATCCAAGCCTCGGCGAGGCGGGCATGAATGCCGGCCACATGACGACCGGCCACATGGAGTTGTTCGAGGGGAATTACTCGCAGAACTACAATTGCGACACCTTCTGGGGAAATCAGATTTACATAACGGTGTTCAGATGCTGGTTGTCTGGACTGCGGGCCGCCGCCGGGCCTCTCCATACCTACACCAACCTCAACGGAGGTATCACCTATCCGTACAAGGACTTCGGCGCCAGAGATCCTGTCAACATCCAGGGCTTCAGCTATTTCAATAACATCGTGGGCTGCGTTCTAGGCTTCAATGGCCAGGTCTTGTTCAACGATCCTCCATCAGGCGAGTCGCAGACCAGCTTTCAGTACGAGCAATTAGCGCAGCTTCAGAATCATGAAGTTAACATGTGGATGTTCGGCACGGCGCAGGTCGCCGGTGGTGCTGTGGTGTACACGCCGAACACCAACGTGGGTCAGTTGCGTCAGGGAAACTTCGATTATGTGACCAACAGCCAGATTTGGTATGCCAACATCGGCGATACGGGATCGGTCAGTACAGGTCCGGCATATCGTTTCGTGAACTCTCTTTACGTTTCTGGCGGTGGTCCTCCAGCTTTTTGGGGCGCTAATCCCTGGCCCGTGAATGATCCCTCGACCGGTGTTTTTCATAAGACGCCCGCGCATCAGCGGTTCGAGGCCATTTCCGGACTTACCATTCCATCTGGAAATCAATAAGATGGTGAGGCTATGACAACAAGCGGAACAACGGTCTTCAATCCATCCGCGGCGGATTTGATTCGCACCGCGTTCAGCCGATGCGCGCGCCCGGAGCTGCGGGGCAATGTTCTTACTGTCGAGCATCTCAATACGGCGGCGCGCGAGGCCAACCTGCTCAACGTGGAGTGGGCAAACCGCGGCTACAATCTGTGGAAGCAGGAGACTATCCAATTCCCGGCTTCGACTACGCTGACGCAGGGCATCTTCCAATATGCTTTGCCGGCGACGACGCTGATGGTCTCAATGGCATGGCGCGAGACCCAGCCTGGGGTTGCTGGGCAGACCGATATTGTGATGGGGCCGCTCTCGGCGACCGAGTACAAGGCGATCCCCAATAAGCTCCAGCAGGGGCCGCCGACCAGCTGGTGGTATGACCGTCAGATCAACCCGGTGATGAACTTGTGGCCCGTTCCCGATAATGGGGGCCCCTATACGGCGTTCTGTTTCGCCTTCACCCAAATTCAGGACGTAGTCGGTCCTGGCGGCATCACGATCGACTCCCCATATCGGTTTCTTGATGCCTTCGTGGCGGGGCTTGCCAAACGCGTGGCGGCCCATTACGCGCCGGAGCGGGTGGGAACGCCCGGCAATCCGTGGGCAGGGGTTCCTGGCCAGGGGCTTGCTGGCGAGGCTGAGCTGGCTTGGTATGCCGCGACTAAGGCTGACACCAACCAGCGGCCGCTCAATCTGACGCCCGACTTCACTGGCTATTACAGGTTATAGCATGAGCACGCATCCGCGACCGAACATGGTGGATACCAAGGATGGTCCTGTTGATCTGGGGATGCTTGTTGGCGCCCTCATTCGTTCCAGAAATGTTGGAACGGTAGGGCGACGTCTCGATCGCTACGAGACCCATGTGCTGGCAGAGAGGAAGCCAAGGTCGCGGTGCTGGCCGGAACCGGCCATTCGTGAAGGCAAAGCCGGCCACTTGATACTTGGGGGCAGAAGGGGAACAAAGACTCCCAATTCTTGGGTGTACCGTTTTATACTTAGCGTTCCGAAATGATTCGGTACGAAACGGAAGATTATCATGTCGAAAGGCACTAAGCGTTACGAGAAGCTGCCACCAAAGACTTCGAAGCCTGTCAAACACGAGGCCGGACAGGCGCTTAAGGGGGGAAATAAGACCGAGCGTAGTCTTGCCGGTTCAGTCGAGCGGCATATCGAGCCTCGCAAACCGCCGAAGAAATAGGCGCGCGCCGCGAGGTTATGTGCGCAACGCGCAACCGAAGTATCCGCTTGTCTTGATCGAATGGGAAGATAGTCAACGCCCATTGTCGCCGTGGCAATGGGTCGATGATTATTCGCTTCCCGATGCTGTGCGCTGTCTGTCGGTTGGCTTCTTGATTGCCAAGACCAAGGTGGCGCTCGCTATCGCTCCCAATCTCGGGGATGTCGATCAGGAGCGCGCCCAAGCATGCGGGATTATTCGTATTCCCGCATGCTCCATTCGTAAGTTTACTAAACTCCCGCTTTCCCACCCTCGATTACACGGAACCGCCGTCGCCGTTCCGGCGCAGTCTCGGTCGGTGCAGGTGGCGCGATCGCAAGTGCGGCGTCAAGCAACTCGCCAACTGACCAAACGTGGTCGGTGATTCCAATCGCCATTGCTGGCGTAGTCTGATGGCGCGTATTCGGCGTCAGAGCCTCGTGGACGCGGCAAAAATTATAGTGCGCAACAAACAGACTCACGGCCGCGGCGTGGTTCTCAAGCTTCTTGCTGAAGCCGTTCGTTAATCGCGTGAAGCGCCGGCTCGCCATGCGAACGGTCAGGTTCGATCGCTCGACATAGGAGGTTGAGATTTCGGCGGGCACGCCGGCTACCGCCTCGCGGCTTACTGCTACTACTTCGCACGGGCTGTAGCGGCGCGCTGCGTCTTTGCGGAGATCGGTTACCGCCAACGTCTTGACGATGACCCCGTGAGCGCTGTTGCGGAAGGCGTCGCGGACCGACAGCTTATAAGATGGCCAACCATCCGTGCTGATTTCCGGCGCACCAAGCACACGCCCACGAAGGTCCTGCACGAAGTCGTCCGTATTGGCTCCGTCGCGCTTGCCGATGCGATAGGAGATGATGGCCTTCTGTGTGCTGGCCAGGGCCGTGAAAACGTACTGGTCGCCCTTCGCAAAGGCTTCGTGACGCTCCACACGCTTTTGCTTCTTGCCGACAAAGCTCCACACTTCGTCAAGCTCGATACGGGCGACCCGAATGCCGACCACGCGGCGATCGTGAAGTTCGGCGCAGCCTTTGCCGACTTGTAGGGCGAGCTTTCCGACCGTCTCGCGGTTGACGCCAGTTAGGCGTGCGGTCGCGCGAATGCCGACGCCTTCGGTAAGGGCGGCGATCACTTCAATCTGCTTATCTCGGGAAAGGAGGTTCATGGGGCCAATCCATGCGGTTGAGGATGGCCCTGACCCGACTCTGGAAAGAAGGGGCGATTCGCGCTATATGAACCGGAGAGGTCATTAGCTCAGGGGCCAAATCCTGGGTTTTTGATCCCAGGGATCGGTGCCGCTGGAACGGTGCCGGTCCCACTTATTCGATCCTGGCAGCCCCGCCGGGATTCGGACCCGGACCTCTCCGCGTGTAACAGCGAGCGTCCTACCGTTAGACCAAGGGGCACCTAGTAGAGCCGATTTCGAGGCCGCGTTCCTGGTTTTAGCCCCTGGAAACGCGGTCTCTCCATAATCCTCGCCCCCTTTGCTCGGCTAGCGCGCCGGGGGCTCTTACCCTCCTAGTCATAAGAAATCTCCCATCTCGATGCAGACATCTTCAATTTCTGATAAAGTGGCGGTTGAGCCTGTAGATAATGTCCGGGCTGAACAGCAGGAGACTTCGCCGATGACGCCACATGTCCAGGCGTCCCCGAAAACAGGATCGGGAGCGCCGCCGCCCTTACCTCCCACCGTACCGATTCGGGTCATCATGGACGGGGATCGACTCGATATCCAAGCGTCGGTCGATTTGGAAGGGCTTAAGAAGCTGCGAACTATGCTCGAAAAGTATCAGGGCATCTTGGAAATAATGCAGCCAGACGAGGCCGCCAACTGAGGCGGCCAAAAAGGAAAGCGCCGCTGCCCGTCACCGGATACAGCGGCGCTTTACGACAGGCCGTCGCTCTACCAACTGAGCTACGCCCCAGCCAAAGCGCCCTGGAGACACCTTAGCTGGGGCGGCGGTATTCGAACCCGCGACCTGCGGCTTCTCTGCATTCGTTAGATAGGAGCCCCCTGATCGGATTGCAAATCCGGCCACTCTCAGATTCGAAACCAGCCACTAGGCCTCAAACCCGGCCAGCACCCAAGGTCGCAGGTACTTCGCGATTTGCTGAAGCGCTGATATGATAGGCGCATGAGTTGGCGCCCACACCCTAAGAACGCTTCTGCCGACCCTCATGACGGACCATGGGCGCGCTGTGATGGCTGTGGTTTCCAGTGGAACCTGCCCAAGCTAGGCTGGCAATACGATTTTGCCGGCTTCACGATGATCAACAAGCGCCTGCTCAAATGTCCCTACTGTCTCGATGAGCCACAGCCTCAGCTGCGCGCGATTATCATCCCGCCTGATCCTGATCCTGTTTACAACGCCCGCCCGGAGCAATATGCGATTGATGAGGGTCTGGTCGCCGCCTTCACGGCTTCGATCGCACCCGGCACCGATCCGCGATTTCCTGACGTTCAGTGCATTATGACGGTCACTCTGGTGACAACCGGACCGGTGTCGACGGGTAGCCAACTGCTGGGCACCAATGTCGCCACCGGCAGCGTTGTTGGTGATCAGCTCGGCGGTCCCAATCCTCCTGGGGGCACCGGCACCTATGCGGTTACGCCGAAGCAGACTGTTGCCTCGACCAATATGACTACCACCGGTCCACCGATGGGCGCCTGATATGTCGACAAACTTCACCACATGGCAGCAGCAAGTCGCGGTTCTGTGCGGTGTTGCTGGGACCAGCGCCGCATTTCTGACCGAGGTACCGGCGGCGATCGACTATGCCGAGCAGCGCATCTATCGCGATCTCGATCTGATCTCGACCATCACCGTCGATGATTCGACCTCGTGCATTGCCGGAGCGCGCTCGATCGTAGTCCCCAGCGCGTTTGTGGTGGTCAATTCGCTCTACCTTCTGCTGCCGGCCGGCAACAACAATCCCCTGGTCGGTAGCAAACAGGTGATTGAGAAGGTGTCGCTGGATTACATCAATTGGGCCTATCCGCCTACTGCGGCGCTCGGGGGTCCGCCCCAAGTCTGTGCCTACATCAATCAGAACGCCTACGCGATCGGACCGACTGCTGACGTGCCATACTTCTTTGAGACGGTCGGCACCCAGCGTCCGGCACCGCTGTCGGCTAGCAACACCACGACGTTCCTGACGCTCAATTTACCTGACCTCTGGCTGGCGGCGACGATGGTTCACTTTTCCGGTCAGATGAAGAACTTCGGCGCTCAGGCTGACGACCCGAGAATGTCGATGAGCTGGGAGGGGATCTACACCAAGCTCCTCGCCAGCGCTGACGCGGAGGAGCTGCGCAAGCGCTATGCCGGAACGTCTCTGGCGCCTATCCCGGGAACGAACAAGCAGCCAGTGGCCGCTGGAGCCGCACGGGGATGATCTCATATGGCCTTCGAAGAGCTCCGTCTCACTCCTGGCATCGACATCGAGAAAACACCTAGCCTTAACGCGGCCGGCATCTCCGATGCTGCCTTCATCCGCTGGAAGGAAGGGCAGGTCGAGAAGCTTGGCGGCTGGTCGAGATTTTACCCATTTTCGATCGGGTCGACACCGCGAGCGCTTCATGCGTGGGAAGATCTGAGTCTTCGCAATTGGCTGGCAATCGGCTGCACGACAGCGCTAGATGTTCTTACTTCTGGTGCGCTTTCCAACATCACACCGGAGCTGACGGTCAACAATTCGCCGCCCGACTTTTCGACCGTTTCCGGTTCTCCGACCATAACTGTCATCGACCTCAACATCAGCAATCCGAGCATCAACGATTTCAGCTTCATCTCGCAACGGGTTGGCGTTGGCGGCCTGATCCTGTCCGGCATTTACAAAATTCAAACTATTCTATCGTCGACCTCGTACACGATTACGGCAGCGTCAAACGCCACTGGCACGCGCACCTCGAGCGCGATCACGGCAGCCTCTTGGGCGGCGACGGGCGGCGGTCAGGTCACGTTTACGACTGCTGGCGCGACTGGCATCGCGGTCGGCGAGGAATTCACGGTCCTCGGCATGACACCGGCCGGCTACAATGCCATCTACATAGCTATCACCGGAACAGCCGGAACGACATTGATTGCCTCGCAGCCCGTCAATCCAGGCGCGGCGACTGTCAACGGCAAAGCATATCCAGCTTATGTCAGCACGTTTGGGACTACGGCGGGGTCGACAAACATCACCGTTTTTTTCGAAAATCACGGACTGTCGGTTGGCAGCATCGTCAATTTTTTGATCCCGACCATAGCCGGTGGCATCACGATCGTCGGCAGCTACACTGTCACGGCGGTCGCTGACGCCAACACCTACACCATAGTTTCCTCTACTCTGGCTGCTGTCACGACGGGCGGTGGGGCAGAGAATAATGCGTTTGTGAACTTGGTCTATTATATCGCCATTGGTCCGCAAATTCCATTTTCGGGATGGGGTGTAGGAACGTGGGGTAGCGGCGGATGGGGAACCGGAACACCTTCGCCTCAAGGGGCAGGAACGCCGATTACGGCTACGGATTGGTCTCTTCTCAACTTCGGCGAGGATCTGATCGCCAATCCAGCCGGACAGAACGGAGCCGTGCTTGGCGGCCCGCTTTATGACTGGAATCCCCGGTCTGGATTTTTGAACGCGCAAATCATACCGACGGGACCAATCACTGCGGATGGCTGCTTTCTGACGCAACCAACGCAAATTATCATTGCTTGGGGGGCATCTTTCAATGGCGCCCCAGCCCCCTTGCGTCTCCTATGGTGCGATGCTGGGAACTTTCTTCAATGGACCCC
>Ga0137395_10000362_pt1 | contig 18454 bp, 18 predicted proteins | sample czobulk216metaG_FD_108283 | JGI IMG/M metagenome (GOLD analysis project Ga0137395, IMG submission 108283) | Vadose zone soil microbial communities from Angelo Coast Range Reserve, California, USA - czobulk2.16 metaG | ecosystem: Environmental > Terrestrial > Soil > Vadose zone | place: USA...
CGTGTAAGCTGAAGCGGCAAATTGTCCGCCGTGATCATCTGAGCCGCCGACGAAAATCTTTTTCCACGGCTCGGCGTGCGTGGGCGCCAGATTGTGGCGGTTTGCAAACACATCAATCTTGTCCGGCGTCAGTTGCTTGAAAAGAGTTTGGGCAAGATCGCTTAGAAGGGCGTCACGCAGACCGTTGATTCCCTCGAAATGCTTGAAAAGAAGGATGAGCCGTTCCAGATGACTCGCGTCCAGTTGGCCGTTAACGCTGTAAAGGGGATGCGCAACCGCGTGAGCGATTTGCGCCGTTTGGAGATAGTGTTGCAGCTCAAGAATATTATCCCGGACACCTTCGATCTCGCCGTGCTGCTCTTGTGAAATCCCCCAAACGAGGATGTGCAACTTGCACGTATCGTGCGGAAAATAAGTCGTAACTTGTTCGCTAATAAAACTATGAGGCAGATCTATAATTTGCAGACAGCCATCGATTGTATCGTGATCGGTGATCGTCACGTAATCCATGCCGCGCTCCAGCAATTGCCGGTGCAGCTCCTTCGGAGCAGAGTAGCTGTCGGGAAAATCAAAACGACGAAACAGCCATTCCTCCGAGCGCGCGCTGTAGCGCGAGTGAATGTGAAGGTCGCACTTACTCATGTCTAGACTCCGCGTCTTAGTCTTTGTTCGGCGATCCAGTCCTGGTAGGTTGTCGCTGTCCGCGACCCGCTCGTCGCTTCGATAAGATCGACAATCTGTCGCCAAATGACCGGATGAGAATAGTCGGGCGGATGAATGCTTATCCGCAAGAGCGGATTGCCCCTTAAAAGCCGGAAGAGCGTCGCGTTCCACGCACGGCTAATTGCGCGTCGCCATCCGCTTCGAACGCTGTAACCAATTGATCTAACAGGAAATTCCTCGCCTGAGCGAAGGTCGCGCACACTCCGTAGCCGAGTTGTATATTCCAACTCGGCATCCCGCGCGGCGCGCTCGGCTTCCGCGCTGAGCAACCAGGCTGGCGCGACAAAACCTCGCGGCTTCAAACCGCTGGCGCGAAATTCATCGCGCGCCGCTGTGATTCGGCGGAGCGCCTCGTCGTAATCGAGATCGTAAAACTCGCCCTCGTCTGCGGTGTAGAGGCGAGTAAAAAACTTATCACCTACCGTTTCGTTCGCGCGGCGTGCCCGTTCATGAAAATAGCCGTGGATGACAATTTCATAACCGGCCGATTGCAAATCTCGCAACCAGGAAACAAATTGTCGATCTTTAGTGGCCAGGCCCTGATGGCGATAATCGGGCACAACGAGAAGAGAACAGGTGGGCACGCCGCGATGAGCGAGTTCTATTATCATCTTTTCCGTGACGTCTCGGCTGTGGGGGGCAACATCGTGCACGGAGACAACGATCGAATCCGTCGTGGCAGCCGCCGTTGCGACCAGCGGCAGGAATTGATTGGCAACCACCGAAGTCATGTCCGCAAATTTTCAATCGCGCTCGTCATGTGAACAAGCGCAAAGCGCTAGCGCCTGCGCTATCTTCCCATCAAGACAATCGCACGAAAATCGGTGGCGGCCATTGGCATAACGGAGAGCCGCGATTGCCGCACGAGCTGAATCCGTTTGAGGCGCGAATCGCTTTTGATTTGGCGCAGCGTCACTGGCCGGCGCAGAGGTTTGATTGGCGCAAGATTGACAGCGCTCCAATCACCCTGTGTTGCCGTGGGATCGGGGTAGGCTGGACGCGTAACCTTGGCCATGCCGACTACCGCTTTTTCCTCACCGCTGTGATAGAAAAGAACCTCATCGCCCTTGCGCATTTTGCGGAGATTATTTCGCGCGGAGTAGTTGCGGACGCCCGTCCAGCTCGTCCGGCCCTCCGCGACAAAATCCGACCACGAATAAGAGGAGGGCTCCTGTTTCACCAGCCAGAAATTTTTCATCCGCTAACCGTAACACAGGCTTCTAGCCTGTTGCATCAAGCGGCTGGGAGCCCACCCTGACTGGTGAAGCTAAGATGCCTGAGTGATGCCGCGACTGGTATTCGACAACCGCTCTGGTCTGTTTCACAATCGAGCTAATGCAGCGGCTGCCATTCATCACATTCGAAGGATCGGAAGGAGGCGGAAAATCCACGCAAGTAAAAAAATTGGCGACGCGACTTCAGCAGATGGGTGTGCCTTGTCTAATTACGCGCGAGCCGGGTGGCACGCCCATCGGCGAAACCATTCGTGAGCTTCTACAATTTGCGCCGCACAACTCCGGTATGACACCGGAGACCGAGCTGCTCTTGTTTGAAGCGAGCCGAAGTCAGCTCGTGCGCGAGACAATCAAACCGGCGCTCGAACGCGGTGTTTGCGTGATCGCGGATCGTTTCTTTGATTCCACCACTGTTTACCAAGGGGCGGCGCGAAGATTAGACCGACAAATTGTCGAACGGCTAAACACATTCGCGGTCGGCGATTGCGTCCCGGATATTACTTTCGTGCTTGATATCGACGCAGGGACCGCCAGTTCAAGAATGCAAGAACCGCGTAGAACGGATCGGATGGAACGACAACCTGCCGAGTTCTATGAGCGAGTTCGCAAAGCGTACCGAGAACTGGCCGCGCGCGAATCAAATCGCGTTGTGCTGCTCGACGGCTCGCGCGATGCGGATGGGATCGAGAAGGAAATTTGGGAAACAGTTTCTTCGCGTTTCCCGAGATTTGCTCCAAAGGCAAAATCGAAAATTTGAAATGGCCTTTCCCCGGACAGCAGCTCTTAGATATTTGCGGCGCGCTAACGAACAAAACAGGCTCGCGCACGCCTATTTAATTTTGGGATCACCGGGCAGCGGAAAGCAGCTGCTCGCGGCGGAGTTAGCCAGCCTCGTCAATGGAACAAAGGTGAGCGACGTTTTCTCTGCCAAAGCTCGGGATATTTTCGTTGCCCAACCCGAATCGAAATCCCGGCGCATTGTTATTGAGCAGATCCGTGATCTTGGGCATGCCCTGCAAATGCGTGCATCAAATGGCCGACGCAAGGTCGCGATTATCGTCGATGCCGATCGGCTCCAACCGCAGGCTGCGAACGCGTTTCTTAAGACATTGGAAGAACCGCCGAAGGATTCCTTGCTGCTCCTTCTGAGCGCGTTACCCGAAGCTCTACCGGAGACGATTCTTTCACGATGCATCGCAATTCCACTTGCGCCAAACGGCCAACCTCAAAATAAAGTGGAAGAGGAAAAGCTCGTGAAATTACTGCAACAGGCTGCCCGCCAACAGAGCTGGAGTATTCAGTATGCGTATCGATTGGCTCAGGAATTTCAGCGTCTGCTACGCCTGGTTCGGGAGCAAATTAAGAGCCAAACAGATCAGGCATTAAAACAGGAGGAGTCGCGCTACAAGGATTCGACTGATGGTGCCTGGCTCGACGAGCGGGAACAATACTACAAGGCGCTCACAGAAAGCCTCTACCTGCAACGGCGCGCCGGACTGATCGAGACATTATTCGCTTGGTGGTCTGATGTTCTTCGATCGTGCAATGGTGTAGAGTGCTGTAGTCTGCCCAACGCAGGAAAAGAAACGGCCGCGCTCGCAAAGCGTTTCAGCACGGCCGAAATTTTGAGACGCGTTCGCTTTCTCGAGGAATTGCGCGATCATCTTAGTCGCAATATTCAGGAAGCGCTGGCCATCGAAGTCGCTTTCCTCGCTATCTTTACGATATGATCCGTCTGTGGTGGCAGTCCGTATGAATTAAGATGCACACGCCAGTAATTACCGGCATACTGAGCGCAAGGCGGATGATCTCGCGTTGGAAACTAAAAGTGGTCCCTTCGCATTTCTGAAGACGCGTCGATCCATCTGGGAAAATCATGAGATTTGAGAACCAGGTCGCTGTCGTAACAGGAGCAGGGCGGGGGATCGGACATGCGATTGCGGTGCGGTTGGCGAGCGAAGGAGCGCGCGTCGCGTGCGTCAGCCGGACGGAGGCGAACGCAAAGAAGACTGCGAATGAAATTAAGGCGACGCGACCGGATGCAGCAAAGGCTTACGCAGTCGACGTCGCGGATCATGCAGCGGTGCAAAAAATCGGTGCCCGGATTCTCGAAGACTTTCGCAAGATCGACATTCTGGTTAACAACGCTGGTGTGACGCGCGACGGGCTGAGCATGCGGATGCCGATCGAGGATTGGGACATGGTCATCAACACGAACCTCAGAGGAGCGTTCAACTTCGTGCAGGCCACAGAGCGCGCGATGATCAAAGAGCGCAGCGGGCGCATCATTAACATCAGCTCGGTAATCGGACTGATTGGAAATGCTGGTCAAACAAATTACGCGGCGAGCAAAGCCGGCTTGATTGGTTTCACCAAATCGTTAGCTCGTGAGTTAGCCAGCCGCAATATCACCGTGAATGCGGTGGCGCCGGGATTTATCACGACGGACATGACTTCCGGCCTCTCGGAGGAAATCAAGAAAACGATTCACGCACAAATTCCGCTCGGCAAAACAGGGCAATCCGAAGACGTCGCGAGTGCCGTGGCTTTTCTGGCGTCCGCAGACGCGAGCTACATCACTGGACAGGTGCTGTGCGTGGACGGCGGAATCGTGATGTGATGCTTCCGTAGCGGCGGTTGATGACCGTCGTATTAGTTCTTGATTCGTCCGAGGCTCACAGAGCACCCGCTTCAAACAACGTGCGGCTAGGTGCATTGGCTGCGAACGCTCCGTATTTGCGAGATGTGTTTGCCCGACCGGGGTCAGCAACCCCGGCTGCACCGCGCGCTGTCACGTGCGCAAGATGATTGTAATGCGCGCGTCGGCCAAAAGAACATCGCCGGCTGAGACGCGGCATTCGTAAACTGCATTGGCGCCTTCTCCGAACAGGCGGTGCGCGCAAATCCGGAGCGGCGAGGCGACGTCATTCAATCGCATCACGTGCAAGCGTGCCTCCCGCAGCGCGGCCAAGTAGCCCGGTGGCGCTGTAACACCTGCCGAACGCGCTCGCAATCCGCCGTGCACTGCAACGGCTTGAGCGGCGTATTCGAAAGCATGCACTGCCGACAACCGCCCATCGCGACGCAATGGATTGGCCGGATCACGATGCGTATTGCTGGTGCATATGATCGATCGATCATCCCACTCGCTTACGCTATCCAACAAGCACATCAGACCGGAGTGGGGAATGAGCGTACGGATCTCCGATTTGTTAATCGTTTTTAGAGCTTTCACGGGAACGGCCGTTAATCCCAAAACGGGTAGAAGTTAAACCAGTTGTATGGCGCAAGACGCGCGTAATGCTCCAACCGCGCGACATAGCGTTGCATCCAATGCTGGATGTCCTCCGCACGGTGATCGCGATTCAAAATTACCTCATCGGCGAAATGCTCGAAGTGAATTTTGTAGCGTTTTCCACCGCGGTAGAGACCGAAAAACAGGATAACAGGGCAGCGCATCATGGCGGCAAGCAGGATCGGGCCGGCCGGAAATGTAGCCGGCGCACCTAAGAATTGACATCGCGTTGTCTTGTCGCCGCTCGAGACGCGGTCGCCTAACATGCCAACGAGGAAGCCTGCATCCAGACTCTCTTTGACCCTCAGCAACGTATCCGGCCGCTCCAGCACGATTACCGTACTGGCGATTTTCAGATTCAGCGTATCAAGAAAACGTGTGATGTTTTGGTTGTGCGCGGTGTCCATCAACACCTTGAGCGGAAAGTCCTGCTGCGTTACTCCGAGGGTACGCAGCACCTCAAAGCTACCTAAATGCGATCCCAAAAGGACACAGCCTTTCCCGCTTTCGATTTGCCGGTGCAGGATTTCTTTCTCATGAAGGGTCACGTCAAAGTACTCGAACTCGCCCCTTAGCAGATAAACGCGATCCAAAATCGTGGCGGCGAAACAATGAAAATGGCGGAAAACATTCCACCAGTGAGGCCGACGGCCGCGGACGCGGTTTAAGTAATCGTACGATACTCGCCGGGCTGTGTGTGCGCTAATTAGGAAATAAAGCGTGATAGGGTACAGCAGAAGGGTTGCCGCCCAGCGCCCAATGTGTACGGCGATCCAGGCGATGAGCGATAGCAACGCGGGTGTGCCGCGCTCCGGCAAGGTCGCCCAACGATGCGCGTGTAAGGCTTTAGCGGACGTCATTTGTGGTGGCTGGTATTGCGGCCGCAAATCGCACCGGTGAAAAAATGCGGATAGACCTCGCGAATGCCGTCGACATCCGGCGCAACTTCGGTGCGCTCAAAGCCTGCGTGTGCAAATGCGCGGCGCCAGTGACCTGCAGTCAGAAAGCCCGGATTCGGCCGGATTTCGGGATCTGTCTGGACCTCTGTAAAGCTCTCCAGAATCTGAAACATCAGTTCCGGATAGATCGGTTGATTAACATAGGGCCGCAGGCATTCGCCGATCACCAGCCAGCCATCGCCCTTCAGAACAGAGCGCGCCTGATTTAAGCTAAACAAAAGATCTTTGGAGACATGCAGAACGTTGACGGCGTAAACGAGATCGAACTCGCCAGAGCCGACGCCTTGAACATCCCACGGCAAATTGAGGTCGAGCGTCCCCCATTCCAACGCCAGATCGGGATACTGCTTTGCCAGTTCGCGTTGAGCGCGGCGCCGAAAGAACGCGTTCGGTTCTGTGATGACGTAGCATTCTATCTGCGGCAGAAGCCCGCGTTCATCGAAGCAGCGCAGCAAGGTTTCACTGGCACTCCCTGCGCCGGCGCCGACTTCTAAAATTCGCAGCCTGAATCGCGTGGACATGCGGTTAACGGCGAGCATCGCACCGACCCAGTTGTTAACCGCGTAAGTTAAATTGCCGTTGTCAAAATAATTTAGCCACAGCGATATTCCTTGCGGTCCGAACAAGCTGTGATCGCCGCTCTGCTCGCCGCGCGCGACGGCTGGATAGAAGCTTGCTGCATGATCTAACAAATCCAAAGTCGCCGCATTGGTAGGATCGATATCAAGCCCCACTCCACGCAAGCGCTCGAGCTCGGGTTGCCACGGCGCATGTCGCATATGATAAGAGCGAGTGTCACGCTCGATTCGTGCCTCCATGCAGCCGGTCTCGACCAGGCGCTGCAAAATCCAATCTAAAGCGAAACTGAAACGGGGCTGAAAAGAGAGCAAATGACAAAGTTCATCCGCCGATCGCCACTCATCGAGTTGATCAATCAAATCCAATCGACGCAGCAGATCGATAGCCAGTTCGATGCTATACCGCTCCATTAGTTCGATGCTTTGATACAAGTGTTCGCTGAACACCGGCGGCGGGTAATCCTTGAGCCAATGCGCCAGACGCGGCGGAGCTTTAAACAGAGGCGCATCAGGTGTTGCCGCGTTCACGAGGTCAGCTTGTCCCGCAACGGACCTGAAGTCGACCTTCAACTATCACGCGGTCTTCAACACGACACCAAAAATGGACTTCGCCGTCAGCCTCATGGCCTCCGGAAAGACAGATAGTGAACGGCTGATCAGGCTTCAAGGGCGCGAGAAACTTGACCGCGCGCATGGCGGTAAGGCGAGAATCTTCGCGCCACTCGGTCAAAGCTGCGACGATTTCGTCCAGGATCACTACACCCGGTACAACAGGCGCGCCGGGGAAATGCCCGAGCAAGCTGGGATGATCAGCGTCGATTGTACGGTGAACTTCAAAGTTCATCTGATGACTTTTCGCTCATCCCGCCAGATCCAGCAACTCGGCGAGCCAGCCGCCTAACGACTGCCGCGCGGAGTAGGTGCGTCGTTCAGGTTCCTTGTGTGACCGTGGGGTGATGCAAAGCGGTCTGCAGCTGCTAGGAAAATCGGAGCAGCAATCCTCGATGCTACTTTAAAACAAGCCTTTTCGCGCAGTGGCTTGGTCTGTCAACCGCCTGCGCGGATAGATCGAAACGTTCGCAATAGGCCGCAAATGCTTCCGCTCCCTCGGCTGGGTCGAGGCCAAACTGCGAGAGATCGTAGCGATGCAACCCAGATTGTTCGTGCGCCTGGCTTGCAACTACGAGGCGCATTCGTTGCTCTGCTTTCTGCGACAGCAACCAGCCAAAATGCTCATAAATGCGCCGGACGGCAGCGATTGGGTCGCGACGGATCTGACCGTAGTTCACGTCGCAAACGCGGTAGTCCGCCAATCGATCGCGTTCTTGCAAGAATCTGTTCAACGTTTCCGACCAGTAGTGGATCGCCTCGTGGCAAACTATAAGCGGATCCACTGCATCGCTAAACACGCGGCGAAGGATCGTTATGAGACTCGATACCGAAGCCATTGCATCGAGAGGTGCCCGGTGGGTTTGGACGAAGAGCGCATCGGGATAAACGGAAAGCAGCGCTGGCAAGGCAAACATGTGCGTAGGCGCTTTCAGTACCCAACGGCGCGCGCTCTGTCGGAATTGCAGATGCTGAAGGAAACGGCGGTGATACTCGTATGCGGGCAGCAAATCCTGACAAAAGAACCAGGCTCGATACGATGGGACATAATACATCGTATCAAACTGATCACTCATAAACGTGGGCGTCATCAGGCCGACACATTCTTGCGGAAGCTCCGCACCAACGGCGTGCACGTGGCGGAACGTGGGCGCCAGCCAATTGAGGCAGTTACAACTTTGCGTTGCGCGCTGAATTCGTCGTTTCTCATTGTCGCGAGTAGGCGGGGATGGCGTCATGACTTCCCAAGTGAGCGGAGCTCGATGTTCCGGGTCCGCCGCGAGCAACGTATGCAAGAGCGTGGTACCGCTACGGGGCAGGCCGACGATAAAGAGCGGTTCGCGAATTTCCTGCCGCGCAATGTCTGGATAAAGCTGCCGATCCCGGTGCATAAACAAGCGTGAACACAATGTGCGCATAAGATCGGTTCGAAGAGCTATCTTCCCGATCAGGTTAAGTCGAGACTCGCGGTGGCAAGAGTCGAGCAATCGCGAGAGACCCTCGAAAAAGTCTCCTCCACCAAAATCATCGAGGTTGCAGCGGCGCTTCGCCGTCTCGACTAAATCAACCGCACGAAGGGGCGAGCGTGGAATTCGGGTTTTCTCCAGCAACGCGCCGCAGCCATTGAGAAGCCGTACCGGCAAGACTGGGCGAGTCTGATCGAGGGTAGTGGCGAAAGGATTCATTTGAGGAAAAAGGTTTAGCTGATGTTGTGCCAGATTTGGCGGCAGCTGGCTACTAGGACTTTAGGCCAATACCAACGCCGCCAGCATCAGCCGTCAAGCAATGGAACGGAACGCGAAGGACGGTTGCACCCTAGGCGCAATCGTTCCATCGTCCTTGTATGCAACCGGAGAAAGGCACATTCGGCGCGGGCTGTTTTTGGGGCGTGGAAGAAACTTTCCGCAATTTGAAGGGTGTTTTGTCCACAGGGGTCGGCTACGCGGGCGGAACCAGAGATAATCCGACTTATGAAGACGTTTGCACGGACAAGACCGGGCACGCTGAGGTGGTGGAAGTGGAATTCGATCCGTCACAGATCACGTACGACGAACTTTTGGACGTTTTCTGGTCGAACCACAACCCGACGACCTTGAACCGGCAGGGTCCCGATGTTGGGACGCAATATCGCTCGGTGATATTTTATCATTCGCCCGAGCAAAAGTCGGCGGCGGAAACGTCCAGGAAAAAGATCGACACCAGCGGACGTTTTCGCCGACCGGTGGTAACGCAAATTGAACCGGCGCCGACGTTCTGGCGGGCGGAAGAATATCATCAGCGTTATCTACAAAAGCGCGGCCAGTCGCACTGCACGATTTGATGCTCGCCCTTTCCGCAGTCTGCGTGATTCCGCCTCTTCCCCCTTTGAGGGGAGAGGATTGAGGTGAGGGGTGCGCGCGGTGCAATGCTGAACCCTCACCCTACCGTCTCTCTTAAAAGGGAGAGGCGAACCAATCGGCTGACTATGCCCTCGGCTAGCGTAAATAAGTAGCGTATTTCACCCGTGAAAGCGGAGCCTCAAGTTATTCGAACGAAGAATCTCGCTGACGACGCTGCGGACTTCATTCTTGACCAGGCGCACAAGGCTCTTGGCGAACGCAACGAGTTCCGGATTGCGCTCTCGGGCGGGAATACTCCGGTCCCGGTTTACACCCGGCTTGCCGCGATCGCGCACGCTCTGCCGTGGGAGTTGACTCGAATCACGTTCGGAGACGAGCGTTGCGTACCGCCGGATGATCCAGAGAGCAACTTCAGAATGGCGCGTGAAACTCTTTTGGCGCCCGCCGCGGTTCCTGAAAAATCAATTATGCGTATGCGCGGTGAAATCGATCCGCAAATCGCGGCGCAGGAATACCAGGACGATCTCGATCTTTTGGCGACACAGTGCGGTGAACTGACTTACCGGCACGACCTGATTCTGCTGGGCCTGGGCGACGATGGTCACACCGCGTCGCTTTTTCCTGGAACTGTTGCATTAGAGGAAACAATACGGTGGGTAGTCGCAAATTTCGTTCCCAAGTTGAACGCCTGGCGATTGACATTCACGTTTCCGCTCATCAATCAGGCACGGCACATATGTTTCCTGGTGGGCGCGACGAAAAACGCACGGTTGATTGAGCGTGTGCTGAAAGGTGATCCACAATTTCCAGCTTCGCGAGTGAACCCAAGTACTGGAAATGCGACATGGACGATCGGGTAGCACGCGCGTCTCGCGTGCTGGTTTCGTCGTCGCGCTGAAACAGTCTCTACAACACTCACCATCTTCTAGACAGCGCCGAGCACAGGAAGAGTCCCTGCTCGCCAAGACCCGATCACGCAAGGCGCGCGCTGCCCGACACGCTTCAACGCTCTAACGCTCTCAGTACTCTTCGCCCTCATCTTCTCTGGGCGCCACGACGCGATCATCAACTGCGTAGGCATGAAGCATGACCGCGATGAGGTAAAAGAAAAAGAGACCGATCCCGAATCCCGCGGACGCGATGGCGGCCAGAAGCACGAAAATTCCTACGGGAATGGCGCCAGCCATCCACAAAAAGCCCGCCAGCTTGTGTCCCTTGTAAATGTGTCCCAACCCGGGAATCACACTTAGTATAACCGCCACTGCGTCGCTCGCTTTGCCTTCCGCAGTTTCAGTCGTGCCACGCGTCCAATCACAGCGGTCGCAGCTATCGGCATCCTTCGGCAAGACGTGTCCGCAGTATGGACACGGCATTTTATCTCCCGCGCTCGGTTCGGACCGAGCGGTCGGTGCATCCGTGTACTCCACGCTCATTTCAATCGTTGAAGGTCACAAGGCGCGCGGAATTCGTCAAGCAAACTTGCAGTTGGCCGCAATGCAGCGGTTCGATAGAATCGATCGTAAAAGATTGAAAGGCGCGCTCCTTCTTTTCCTCGGATTCTCCGCGCAAGCTTTTAGCGCGGGGCTAAGTTCCCATGCTGACCTGATTGTTAAGGATTCTGGCGCAACGCCACGCGACGGGGTGCGCGTGACTTATCTCGGCACAAACGGCTATCAATTCGAATTCAAGGGCCATGGCATTGCCAGATTCACGTGCACGACTGCCCTGGCGCGCTCGAACGTTTGGAGCCACGCTACATTTTGCCAAGTCACCAAGACAATTTCTTTCGGCCGTTGGACGGCGGATTTCAATTTGGGCCGCTTACGGATTTTTCGCGGGTGCGGCGCGACTGCGAACGAGCGAATCGTGGCCGCTTAATCCTGCTGGAATATTTTCGGCCATGGACACTGCCCGCCGCAGCAAGCTCCAGATCCCAACGCCCAAAGTGACGCGAACATGGTAGGGACGCTGCGCCGTCCCTCCCTGCTTTGCTGAACAGCGCGAAAGATATTACAAGAACGAGCTGACATTCCTTCTCGTGAGTGTGAGGCTCACTTAGATCGGGAGGTCCCTCGCTTTGCTCGGGATGACATGTGGCTGGGCCGGTGGCAATTTCAGTCTCCTATGTCAATCGATCGGACCAAGGTGACTGCGGCGCGCGAACGTTACGGCCTTCTGCTCACAGCGCTCGGGCCAGTGGTTCCGCAAATTATCGGGAGCGCGTTCAATATCTGGTATAACGCCACGGTTATTCAGCCGTTACTCGTTTCTCCCTCCTTGAAGCAACGTTTTCTCGACACGGTAGTGGTTTATAATACCGTGGTCTATCCAGTCGGCGTTTTGCTGTGGCTCAGACGAATTTTCTCGTTTCGCGGATTGTTCCATCGTCGTTGCGCGGCATCAGCTATCGATTCTGCGTCACTCGCAAGAGCGCGCCGCCGACTGATTCACCTGCCATGGTTTGCAGCTGCGATTTGCGGTGTTGCCTGGTTTTTGTGCATTCCTGTCTTTATTGGCGCGCTTCTGCAAGTTCAAAATCCACTTGATCCGCGGTTGCTCTGGCATTTGCCGATTTCATTCTGCGTTTCCGGTTTCATCGCAGTCACACATTCATTTTTTCTGGTCGAACTGGCCAGTCACTGGGGACTGTTTCCCGTTTTCTTTCGGGGCGAGCGCGCCGATCTCACCCCGGGCGTCTTCACGCTTTCGTTGCGCGGCCGCGGAATCTTGTGGGCCGTTTCCGCGTCTATCTGTCCGATCGCTTCGCTCTTGCTATTGATGTTCGCGCCGCGATCGCCAGCTATTAATGCAGAGTGGCTCGCCGTTTCCGTGGGGCTAATCGGCATCGCGTTTGGGATTTTCACCGCTCTAATGATGAGCTGGCTGGTTGCTAAACCGATTGATCAACTGCATGCCGCATCGGATGCGGTGTCACGCGGGGATTTGGATGTCGAACTCGGTCCGGCAGCTGCTGGACGGGCAGATGAATTTGGCCGGTTGCTCGGCGAATTCGATCACATGGTTCACGAACTCAGAGATAAGGAGAAATTGCGCCAGACATTCGGCTTGCATGTAGGCAGGCGCGCAGCCGAACAAATTCTGGCGCGCGATCCGGGATTGAGCGGCGTCGAAGAAGAGATCACCGTCATGTTTGTGGACATGCGTTCGTGGACCGCGCGGGCGAGCGCATCCACTCCAGGCGACGTTGTGGAAGTGATGAATGATTTTTTTCGCGTAACCGTGCGTGTAGTCGAGGAAAAACATCGCGGCATGGTAAACAAATATTTGGGCGACGGGTTTATGGCGATTTTTGGCGCAGGCGACTCCGGTTCCAATCATGCCGGCGATGCTGTTGCGGCTGGTCGAGAAATTCTGACTGCTGTGAAAAAGTTGAATGAGGATCTTGCGGCAAAGGGTCGCGCACCGATCCAAATAGGAATTGGAATCCATTGCGGTCCGGCGATTGTAGGCAGCATCGGCTCGCCGCAACGACTGGAGTTTACCGCCATTGGAAATACTGTGAATATCGCTTCACGCGTGGAAGGGCTGACGAAGGCGACGGGGAGACCACTGCTTGTCACGGCGGCGGTGCGAGATCGTGCAGGTGATTCGTTCAGCTTCGAGGAGCTGCCACCGCAGGAAGTGCGCGGTATCGATGGGCGATTGCCGATCTTCGCCGTGCGATGCGAAACGTGATCATGGCGTCGCTTTCGGACATTGTTAGCTATACGAATGATTTTCTGCGCATTCGGGAGGTGGGCGATTGGGACAACGCGCTCAATGGTCTGCAGATCGAAAACTCGGGGCGCGTTACTAAAATCGGAGCAGCCGTGGACGTCTCGACACGAGTATTGGAAGCGGCCGCAAAACAAGATGTCGATCTCTTGATCGTGCATCACGGGTTGTTCTGGCCTGGTCTCCAACCGGTGACCGGCATATTGCGTCGGCAACTAAACGTCGCGTTCGAAACCAACATCGCGCTTTACAGTGCGCATCTGCCACTCGATCTCCATCCGCAAGTTGGCAACAACGCACAGCTCGCAGCGGCGCTCGGACTTAAGTCGAACCAGCCGTTCTTCGAAGAAAAGGGTCAGATGATTGGGCTCAAGGCGCGCACTTCGTGGCTGCGCGAAGAACTTGATCGCAAGTTGCGAAAGGCATTGGGTGGCCCAGTAAAAACTTTCATGTTTGGTCCCAAGAAAACCGGGGCAATCGGGATCATTACCGGCGGCGCCGGTTCGGAAATTTACAAGGTCGCCCGGGAGGGGGTCGACACGTTTATCACGGGGGAAGCGCCGCATTGGTCGGCAGTGGCTGCCGACGAACTTGGAATGAATCTCCTGCTCGGCGGACATTACGCCACCGAAGTCTTCGGCGTAAAAGCGGTGGCCGCGCATTTGTCCAAACGGTTTAACGTTCCATGCGCATTCATCGATTGCCCAACGGGAATGTGACGGGTGCGACCGTGGCACGGCGTATTTGGCGCGCTGCAGTCCTGTTTAGCTTTGTCGCGATTGTGCCGATCTCGATTTTTGCCGCGGCCAGAAACGTTTCGCCAACGCAATTACCTGGATACAAGGCAGTGCCGGTCCGCTACGGGCCTTTAAACAAGATGATAATGTCCGTCCGCATCAATGGACAGCCGGCGAATTTGCTCGTCGATACCGGTGCCAACCAAGTCATCCTGGACGCGGACGCAGCTGAGTCATTCGGCGTACGACCATCGCAACGTGGCCTGCGCTATATCCGGTTCACGGAAATTAATGGCCAGATACTCCCCGTGGGCTTTGCGCAGAGTATCATGGCCGGCAGTATGAATTTTGGCAGCAGCCCGGTGACGTTGCGGAATTCAAACCGCCCGGGTGCTCGGAATGCCGGCGTTGATGGCGTTCTTGGTCTGGACATTCTCATGCGGTATAAAGCCGTAATTAACTGCCGGACGAAATTTATTTTCTTTAAAGTCGATCAGTCACGAGAAGTGCATCTTGGTTCCGTCGCTTCGGCGGAAAAATTCACGAGAGTGCCTTTGCGGCGGGAGGAAAACGGCGCCTTAACTGTGTCGTGTCTGATTCACGGCCAAAGCGGGCGCCTCTTAGTCGACACGGGAGCATTTGTTACGACTTTCACTGAAGCTGTCCTCAAATCGCTTGGAATCGGGCTGCAGCCCACACATGTATCTGCGCGTTTCGCTAGTGGAACGGCGAGGCAAATTAGTGCCGCCCAGATCAATGACCTCAGGATCGGCGATTTCAAAGTGCCCTCAGCCAAATTCGGCGTGGCTGCATTGCCTCATTTTGCGTTGCAGCAAGGCAGCAGCAGGATCAGCGGGATACTGGGGATCGATACGCTTTACATCTATCATGGCATCATCGATCTCGACAATATGAATCTGTTTTTGAAATAGCTTGGAGCGGATTGTTCCGAAGTTTTTTCTTTCGTAAATCGCGGGGCGCTGTTCTTTGTTCGCCGATGGCTGCGGCAGAAGATCGGCGGGTGAGCACGCGCGCGACGGGAATCGTCGGCATAGCGATTCTGTGCAGTCGCGTGCTCGGTTTAATTCGCGAAATGGTGTTTGCAGGTCTGTTTGGCGCGGGAAGAAATCTCGATGCGTTCTTAATGGCATTTCGCCTCCCGAATTTGCTCCGTGACTTGTTTGCTGAGGGCGCGCTTTCAACGGCCTTCATCACGACGTTTTCAAAAAAGATTGCAGTTGATGGCGATCAATCGGCGTGGCGACTGGCGAACAAAGTTGCGACGCTGACGGCCGTTTTCATGAGCGCAGTGACGTTGCTCGGCATCGTATTCGCGCCGCAGCTTGTCGATCTTTTGACATGGGGGAGTTGGTCGCCGGATAAAACGGCACTGACGATTTTGCTCACGCGAATCATGTGGCCTTTCATGCTGCTCGTGTCGCTTGCAGCGCTCGTGATGGGAATACTCAATGCGAAACACGTTTTTGGGCCGCCGGCCATGGCGTCGAGTTATTTTAATCTCGGTTCGATTATTGGCGGCGTGGCAATCGGCTGGTGGCTCGATCCGCATTTCGGGGCGCGTTCGCTCGTGGGTCTAGCAATTGGGACGCTCATCGGCGGCGCGTGGCAACTAACGGGGCAATTCCCTTCCTTGCGGGGCGTTGGCTACAAGTATCGCGCCGATTTTCACTGGCGCGACGAAGGCGTGCGCACGGTGCTGACGTTGATGGGACCTGCCGTGATTGCCGCCAGCGCTGTACAGGTGAATGTGCTCATCAACAGCGGATTTGCGGCGAGCCTTGGCAACGGCCCGGTCAGTTGGTTGAACATTGCATTTCGACTGATGCAGTTGCCATTGGGAATTTTCGGGGTCGCGATTGGCACAGTTACCCTTCCGTTGGTATCGAAAAGCGCGGCAGTTGGAAACATGGACGAGTTCCGCGCGATCCTCGCTCGGGGAATACGGCTCGCATTTTTGCTCACTATTCCGTCGGCGATCGGGCTCGCGATGCTTGCGTCGCCCATTATCAGCGTGATCTATCAGCACGGCCGGTTTAATGCCGAAATGACGCGCGAGACTGCCGGAGCATTGCAATTTTACGCGGTCGGGCTCGTTTCGTACGCAGTATTGAAGGTGTTAACGCCCGCGTTTTACGCGATCGGTCAACGCAACACACCGATGCTGGTGAGTTTTCTCGCGATCGGTGCGAATCTTTTTCTGAACTGGCTTTTTACATTTCGGCTTGGGTGGGGGCATCGCGGCCTTGCGTTTTCGACTAGCCTCGTTGCGACAATCAACTTCCTGTTGCTTTACGCTTTGATGCGACGTCATGTACGCAGGCTGGAAACGCGCCAGATGCTAATCGGCCTTGGAAAAATGTGTCTCGCTGGCGCCCTGCTGGTGTTGGTCTGCTGGGCGGCAAATTACTGGTGGCTTGATGCATGGGCGGGCCTGCGCTTTTTCCCAAAGTTATGCGAGTTGCTGGTTGTGATTGCGTTTGGTGCGATGGTATTTTTTGCTGGTGCTTTCTTGCTGCGTGTGAGCGAAGTGCAGGACATCGTCGATCTTTTTCGTAGCAAATTTCGCGGCGCGGTGTAGAGGCGTTTGTGTCAAACGTCTACCCCAGCGCTTGATCGAGATCCTCGATCAAGTCGTCCGCGTTTTCGAGGCCGATCGACAATCGCAAGAGGCCTTCGGGTGAAGTTGTTCCTGCTCCCTCAATCGATGCTCGATGCTCGATCAAGCTTTCCACGCCGCCGAGACTGGTCGCACGCGTAAAGATATTTGTTTTCGCCGCGACCGACATCGCTGCGTCGCGCCCATTCCTTACTTCAAACGATAGCATTCCGCCGAACATCGACATCTGGTGCGCGGCGATTTCATGTCCGGGATGAGAAGACAACCCCGGATAATGCACGTCGTTCACTTTTCGATGTTGCGCGAGAAAATTTGCAACTTTCATTGCATTTTCCGAATGCGCACGCATCCGCCAGGGAAGGGTGCGCATTCCGCGCAAGACCAGCCAGCAATCGAAGGGCGAGGGGACTGCTCCGCCCTCGTATTGAATGCTACGGATACGTTGAAAAAAATCGTTCTCAACCTTGGCAGCAATAATTCCTCCAAGAACGTCACAATGGCCGCCGAAGTATTTTGTCGTCGAATGCAGGATCAGGTCGGCACCCAGATCGAATGGTCGCTGAATGATTGGCGCCCACGTGTTGTCGCAAACGCAAAGTGCGCCCTTCTCGTGAACGATTTCGGCGACCGCCGCAAGATCGACAATTTTTAATAGCGGATTCGAGGGTGTCTCCATCCATGCCAGCTTTGTTTTTGGGCGCAACGCATTTTTGACTGCGCTCAGATCGCTCATATCGATGAAGTTCACGTCCAGGCCCCAGCGCAGGAAAATTTCACGGAGCAATCGCGTTGTACCATAATAAGCGTCAACGTGAGCCAGAACATGATCTCCCGGCGCGAGCGTTTGAAACAAAGCCATCGCTGCAGCCGTACCACTGCCAAAAGCCGCCGCGGTCTCGCCGCCTTCGAGCATGCTGACTCCGCGCTCCAGTGCCTGCCGATTCGGATTGTTGTTGCGCGTGTACATGAATCCGCGTGAGTAAGTGCCTTCGACGTCGCGCTCGAAGGTCGTGGAAAGATGGATCGGCGTTGCAACCGCTCCCGTCGCGGGATCAATAGTGTGTCCTGCGTGGACTGCCAGCGTTTCAATTTTCATTTTCATTGATTTATGAAAAGAGACGCTAAGGATTCCGAATGTGATTGTCGATCTTGCGCAATGGTTTCGATTTGACGGCTCTATCTGCCGAGCGCAAATAGCAAGCCTGTACTTGCGCTCGATTGGGGCGTTCCCATGACGATTTACGACGACGAAATTTTCAAGATGGCCTGCGACCAGTTCCTGGTCATCGCCGACTACTTGAACATCGACCAGAACGACCGCGAATGGGCGACATATCCCAAGCGCGCCGTGGCAGTGACCCTGCCGGTCCACATGGATGACGGCAGCACAAAAGCCTTCCAGGGTTATCGCGTCCAGCATCACATCGCGCTCGGCCCGACCAAGGGCGGCACGCGTTTCGCCCCTTCGCGGTCGTTCTTGCCCATGTTCAGGTAATCGGCGATACCCTGAAACTGGTCGCACGCCATTCGAAACACGTCGTCGTCGTAAATCGTCCTGTGAAGGAATTCGGAGGTTAGAAGATCCGATCGGGAAGTGCAGTTGCTA
>Ga0137395_10000363_pt1 | contig 18387 bp, 20 predicted proteins | sample czobulk216metaG_FD_108283 | JGI IMG/M metagenome (GOLD analysis project Ga0137395, IMG submission 108283) | Vadose zone soil microbial communities from Angelo Coast Range Reserve, California, USA - czobulk2.16 metaG | ecosystem: Environmental > Terrestrial > Soil > Vadose zone | place: USA...
AGGAAGACCGGGTCGATGACCTCGGCAGCCTCGGCAATCCGCTCGATCGAGACCGGTTCGCCGCCCACGATCAGAACGTAGCCTTTTGCCCCCTCGCGCGTTCCTTCTAATGAGGGACACCGAGTGTGTACCCGGGTCCTCCCAGGCTTACGGCGCCACCCTGACTACCCCCGGGGTGGCGCTTTTTACAGCCCCTGACTTGTAAAAAGGACCCGTGGGCACCAAGCTGGGATCATGCCGCGCTCCTCTGTGACCTTCGTGTGCGCCCAATGCGGGGGCGAGACCCTGCGCTGGGCGGGCCAGTGCCCGTACTGCCACGAGTGGAACACGCTCCAGGAGTTCGAGGTCAAAAAGCAGCCCGGCCGCCGCAAGGCGGAATTACGTGGCAGCCGGAGCGCCACCCCGGCCGGCTCATCGGCCAGGCCAATCCCGGTCACCGAGATCTCGGCGGATTCGGCGCCCCGCCTGCGCCTGGCCTGGGGTGAGTTGAACCGCGTTCTCGGCGGCGGCATCGTGCCAGGGAGCCTGGTGCTGGTCGGCGGCGAGCCTGGCGTCGGCAAGTCGACCCTGCTCATGCACGCCGCCCACCAGGTCGTGAACGGGGGCGATGCCAAGGTCCTGTATGTCTCGGGGGAGGAGTCGAACCAGCAGACGCAGATGCGCGCGGCGCGCCTGGGCGCGCTCGACGGGGGCATCCTCCTGATGGCCGAGAATGATCTGGACGCCATCTGCGAGACGATCGCCAAGGAGGCTCCGCAGCTCGCGATCGTCGACTCCATCCAGACGGTGGCTGACGGGGCGGTAAGCGGCAGCGCCGGAAGCGTGAGCCAGGTCAGGGAATCGGCCGCCCGGCTGATGCGCCTCGCCAAGGAGACGGGAGTGCCCATCTTCCTGGTCGGCCACGTGACCAAGGACGGAGCGATAGCCGGACCGAGGGTCCTGGAGCATATCGTTGACACGGTGCTGTACCTCGAAGGCGACCGCCGGCAGGAGCTGAGGCTCCTGCGGGCGATGAAGAACCGGTTCGGATCGGCCGATGAGATCGGCGTCTTCGCCATGGGCGAGCGCGGATTGGAGGAGGTGCCCGACCCGTCGGCGGCGATGCTCAGCCAGACAGGCACGGCTTCCGCAGGCACCGCCGTGGTAGTGGTGATGGAGGGCACGCGACCGCTTCTCATCGAGATCCAGAGCCTTGTCAACAAGGCCAACACCAACTTCCCGCCGCGCCGCGTCGCGAACGGGTTCGATCTGAACCGCGTGCACATGCTCCTGGCAGTGCTCGACCGGCGGGGGAAGACGCCCCTCGGCCAGCACGACGTTTTCGTCAACGTGGCGGGCGGCATCCGGATCTCGGAGCCGGCCGCCGATCTCGGCCTCGCGCTGTCGATCGCAGGCAATCAGAGGAGCCAGCCTTTGCCGGAAGGCCTGGTCGTCCTCGGTGAGCTTGGGTTGGCGGGTGAGGTGCGCCGCGTCGGCCAGACCGAGCGCCGCCTGCAGGAGGCGGCCCGGCACGGCTTCACGCGCGCTTTGATTCCGTCTGGTTCACGGACCGGGCGGCCGGCCGGCCTCGAGATCACCGAGGTCCGGACCCTGGCGGAGGCCATCTCCGCTCTCTTTCCTAATCACATCCATTCCGGCGCATTCATAGAGGAGGCCGGGGTCACGGTCTCCTGAGGAGGTCCCCTTGAAGCGTTCCGATGCCCTCGCCCTGCGACTGGGGTTGGGGATCGGAGTCGTCGGCGGTTTCGTGCTGGGATACATCCTGGTCCGCCTGGCGCCGATCACCCATCAGGGCTGGGTCCTGATCACGTTGACGACCCTCGAAGGTCTGGTCTTCGCGTACCTTGGCACGCCCTACGTTCTCGGCGGATGGCGCGGATTCAACCGCCGCCTGCTCAACACGCCGCTGCCCGACCTGCTCAGCGGATTGCTTGGCATGGTGGTCGGTCTCGTCATCGCTGTACTCATCGGTTTCTTCGTCCGCGACGTGCCGCTGGGTTACTGGCTGTCGTCGATCCTCGCCCTGCTTCTCGGTGCGCTCGGCGCATCGGTCGGTGTCAGCCGCCGCTCCGAGCTCGCGGCCCTTTTCTTCGGCGGTCCGGCGCAGCAGCCCACGCACCGCCTCCCCGCCGTGCTTCTCGACACGTCGGTCATCATCGACGGGCGCATCCTGGACATCGGTAAGACCGGCTTCGTCGACATGCCGCTCGTCGTGCTCAGTTCAGTGCTGCGCGAGCTGCAGCTGGTCGCAGACTCCGCCGACGCGATGCGACGCCGGCGCGGACGGCGCGGGCTCGACGTGCTCACCGAGATGCAGAAGATCTCGACCATCTCGCTCGAGGTCGTGGACGACGATGCGACGCCGAGCATCGAGATCGACGCACACCTCGTGCGCACGGCCAAGCGGCGCGGATGGGGCATCATGACCAACGACTTCAACCTGAACCGCATCGCGCACCTCGAAGGCGTGATGGTTCTCAACCTGAACGAGCTCGCGCAGGCGATGCGTCCAGTGGCGATTCCAGGCGAAGAGATCATGGTCACCGTGGCCCGCGAGGGCAAGGAGCCCGGTCAGGGCGTCGGCAGCCTCGACGACGGGACCATGGTGGTCGTGCAGAACGGACGCCGGCTCATCAACCAGACCATCACCGCGGTCGTGACGTCGGTGATCCAGACCTCGGCCGGCCGCATGATCTTCGCCGAGCCGCTCAGCCAGGAGGGGCGCCGCGGCTCGAGAAACCGCGGCCACGAAGAGGCGAGCCAGTGAAACTGACAGTGGGCGTGATCGTCGCCGCCGCGGGATCGGGCTCGCGACTCGGCCGCGGCAGCAAGGCGCTCGTGCGCCTGCATGGCCGCACCACGCTGGCGCGCGTGGTGGAGCTGTTCCTCGGCATGGACGAGATCGACCGCATCGTGGTCGTCGGGCCCCCGAGCCGTCTCGAGAACGCTGAACACGAGGTGGCGTCGCTCCACCCGACCAAGCCGGTGACGGTGCGACCCGGCGGCGAGAGCCGGCAGGCCTCGGTCCGGGCGGGCATCGCGGCGCTGGGTGAGTGCGACTACGTCCTGGTGCACGATGCCGCTCGGCCGCTCGCATCCCCGTCCCTGGTGAGGCGCGTGCTCGCGGCGGCGACGGAGTCCGGCGCGGCTTTCCCGGCGATCGCCCCGCGCGATGCCGTCAAACGGATCGAAGGCAATCTGCTGGTGGAGAGCCTCGATCGTTCGCGGATCGTGCTGGCACAGACACCGCAGGGCTTCTCCTACAGCCTGCTCGCGCGCGCTCATCGCGAGGCTGCCGACGCGGGGCTCGTCGGCGACGACGATGCGCAGCTCGTGGCCGCGACCGGTCACGCCGTGACGGTCGTCGAGGGCGAGGCCTCGAACGTGAAGCTCACGACGCCCGAGGACTTCGGCGTCGTCGAAGCGCTGATCAAAGAGCAGGAAACAGCCACTCCGTGAGGGTCGGCGTGGGCTATGACGTGCACCCGCTCCGCGAGGGCCGGGCGCTGATCATCGGTGGCGTCCGCATCGAGCACCCGACCGGGCTCGACGGCAACTCCGACGCCGATGTGCTCACGCACGCCGTCATTGATTCGGTGCTCGGGGCCGCCGGCCTGGGCGACATTGGCGCCCACTTTCCACCAGACGACGCGCGTTACCGCGGCGCGTCGAGCCTCGTGCTCCTGGCCGAGGCTTCAAAGGTAGTGGCCACGGCCGGGTTCCGCGTGGTGAACATCGACAGCACGGTCGTGGCCCAGGCGCCGAGGCTCGGTTCGCACCTGGGCGGGATGGCGCGCAATATCGCTCGGGCCCTTGGCCTCGACATCGCGGCAGTCAGCGTCAAAGCCACGTCGCCGGAAGGCATCGGTGCGCTGGGCGCGGGTGAAGGCATCGCCGCGCACGCCGTCGCGCTTATCGACGAGACGTGACCTTGCGTCTGCACAACACGCTCACCGGGACGAAGGACGTCTTCGAGCCGCTCGACGACTCCCACGTGCGCATGTACACGTGCGGCCCGACAGTTTGGAACTTCGCGCACATCGGCAACCTGCGTGCCTTCGTTTTCTACGACCTACTGCGGCGGCACCTGCAGGTCGCGGGCTTTCGCGTCACGCACGTCATGAACATCACCGACATCGACGACCGCATCCTCGACCAGGCCATGCACGCGGGGTCCACGATCGCCGGGTACACGAAGCCGTACGCCGAGGCGTTCTTCGAGGACATGAAGACGTTGCGCGCGCTGCCGGCCGAGCACTACCCCCGCGCGACGGAGCACATCGCAGAGATGGTCCGGATGATCTCCACGCTGCTGGAGCGAGGGAACGCGTACGCCGCTGACGGCGACGTGTATTTCCGCATCGCCAGCTTCCCGCACTACGGCGAGCTGTCGCACCTCGACCGGCAGGGCTTGCGGGCCGGCGCGCGGGTGGCCGCTGACAAATATGACAAGGAGTCGGTCAGCGACTTCGCGCTGTGGAAGAAGGCGCAGCCAAACGACGAGAAGATCGGGGCGGCGTGGGACGCACCTTTCGGAAAGGGCCGGCCGGGCTGGCACATCGAGTGCTCGGCGATGAGCAAGCGCTACCTCGGCGACACGCTCGACATCCACGCAGGTGGTGTCGACCTGATGTTCCCGCATCACGAGAACGAGATCGCGCAATCGGAGGCCGCGAACCAGCGCCAGCTCTCAAGATTCTGGCTTCACTCCGAGCACCTGTCGGACGCGACGGGGGAGAAGATGTCGAAGAGCGCCGGAGGCTTCACGACGCTGCGCGATCTGATCGCGGCGGGTCACGATCCCCTGGCCATTCGTTTCTTCCTCATCGCCAACGCTCACTACCGCTCGCGCCTGAGGCTGAGCGACGAAGGGCTGCACGCGGCCGGCGAGCAGGTCCGGCGACTGCAGGACTTCGCGCGGCGCCTGCAGCAGCCGGTTCCGCCGAAAGACGGAGGCCGGCTGGCCGAACGTGCTGCCGAGGTGCGTCACGCGTATCGCGAGGCGCTCGATGACGACCTGAACCTGCCGCAGGGAATCGGTCACGTGTTCGAGCTCCTCCGCGAGGCGAACGCAGCGCTGGATTCTGGCGAGGTCGGTGAGGCGGCTGCGCGTGAGCTCCTGTTGCTCGTGGCCGACGTCGATGCTCACGTCGATGTGGTGTCGGCCGGTGACACCGCGCTGGCGAGCGAGGTCGAGCAGCTCATCGCGCAGCGCGAGGCCGCCCGCAAGGCGCGCGACTTCGCGGCCGCAGACCGCATCCGCAACGACCTGCGCGAGCGCGGTATCGCGCTCGAGGACTCGAAGGAGGGTGTTCGTTGGCGCCGCGTCGCAAAGACATAGCCCGGCAGCCGGTCGTGATCCACGGCCGCAACGCCGTCCTGGAAGCCGCACGGGCTGGGCGCGTCATCAAGGTGATGCAGGCCATAGGCCTGGGACACGATCCGCGTCTCGACGAGCTGGCGCGCCTCGCGCGGGTCGAGCACGTGCCGCCTGAGCGCCTTGACGCCATCGCGCCCGGCGTCCACCAGGGCGTCGCCGCCGAGCTGAAGCCGCGCCGTGAATGGACCCTGAGAGACCTGCTCGCTACCGAGCCGAGCCTGCTCGTCGCGCTCGACTCGATCATGGATCCGCAGAATCTCGGCGCCATCATCCGCAGCGCCGAGGTCGCGGGCGCGGATGGGGCGATCATCCCCGAGCATCGGAGCGCGCCTCTCTCGCCGGCGGCCGTCAAAGCCAGCTCCGGCGCCAGCGAGCTCATCCCGATCGCGGTCGTGTCGGGCATGCCTTCGGCCGTCGCGGAGGTCAAGCGCTCCGGCATCTGGTGCGCCGCACTCGACGTGCGCGGCGACACCTGGCCGTGGGACTTCGACCTCACGCAGCGCCTCTGCGTGGTCGTGGGCGGCGAGGGCCAGGGAGTGCACCGGCTAGTGCTCGAGCGATGCGACGTGCGCCTGCGCCTTCCAGTCAAGGGACGGATCGGCAGCTTCAACGCGTCGGCCGCTGCCGCGGCTCTGCTTTACGAGATCACGCGGCAGCGCTCCCTACACTGAGTCCGGTGCCCAACGCGACCATCGCCCTCGATCGAGCATCGGCGGACATTCCGCTGACGCGATCCGCGCGCGAGGACCTCGAACAGGCTGCTAACGAAGCCGCGCGCCGCGGCGCTGACGAGTCGAACCCTGTCGACGTGCTCCGCGCGGTGGTGTCCAACCGCGGCTCGCTTGCAGTGAACACGATGCGCGGCCTCGGCACCGACCCGGCCGCGGTCGCGGCCGCCCTTCCGGCTGACGGCGTGGCGCCGGCGCTTCCGCTGCGGCAGCTGCTCGTCAACGCCAACCGCGAGGCGCGGGTGCTCGGCCACTACTCGGTCGACTCGATCCACCTGCTGCTGGCGCTGCTCTATTCAGACTCGCCCGCCACCGCTGCGGCGCTGCAGAAGGCCGGTCTGACCATGTACGACCTCCGCCGCCATCTGCAGACAGGCGTGCCGCCCGACGCGCCGGTGGCCGGCCCGAAGCCGGCCGGGGCTCGTCCGCCCGACCGCGCCCTGCGGCGGCGCCCGATGCCGCGACTGCGCGGCGTCTTGAGCGTCAGCCCAGTCTTCCTTGGGCTGCTCGCAGTGGTGGTCGTGATCGGCGTGCTGCTGTGGGTCGGATTCTTCCCACAGGGCATCGGCGTGCTGACACTAGCTTTTGTCGTCACCGGCTGGGTCGCGACCGTATGCGTGCACGAGTTCTGCCATGCATTGGTGGCCTATATCGCCGGCGACAGTGCGGTCGCCAGCTCCGGCTACCTCACGCTCGATCCGCTGCGTTACACGAACTTCCTCATGAGCATCGTTTTCCCCGCTGCGTTCCTGCTGATCGGCGGCATCGCGCTGCCTGGCGGCGCTGTTTACATCAATCGCGGCGCGCTGCGAAACCGCTGGTGGGATTCCGCGGTCTCGCTGGCCGGTCCGATCGGCACGCTCCTGTGCGGCCTGCTGTTCGCGGCCGTGATCGTGGTCTCGTACTGGGTCGGATTGATACGGCCCGACAACGCGCCGTTCTTCGAGGCGCTCGCGGTGCTCGGGTTCATCGAGATGTACGCGTTCGTGCTGAACCTGGTGCCGATACCACCTCTGGACGGATTCGGGATCATTCGTCCGTGGCTGCCGTACTCGATCCAGTCCGCGGCGGCGCAGCTCGGGACCTACGCGCTGATCATCGTCTTCGCTGCCATCTGGTACGTGCCAACGATCAACCTTTTCTTCGTCCACTCAGCCTCAACACTCGCAACGATGTTTGGCATCGACCCGTACCTCGTGTACTTCGGCCAGCAGCACTTCCGATTGCACTAGCCGGTGGCCCGCCGCCGAAGTTCTTTGCACATTCGCGGCCTAGGCGGCCGGGCGGCTACGCCGCTGAAGCCGGCGTCAGGGGGCCCGGCGCTCCTCGCTGCCCCCGCGACCACGACGCGGGGACCCCGCTGGGATGCGCTCCTCGTCGCGCCACCCCTTCCTTGGCTCCGGCCGCCGATGCCGCGACTGGTGCTGCGAACCTCGGAGTCGGGCCACTGATGGATCGCCTCATCGTCGACGGGTACAACGTCACGCACGCGTGGCCAGAGCTCAAGGAGCAGATGCGCTTCTCCCTCGAGGCTGCTCGCGACCGGCTCATCGAGCGCCTCGCCACTTACGCGCAGGTGCGGAGCGCTGACGTGACGGTGGTTTTCGATGCGCATCGCACGTCCGCCGCCAGCAACAGCCGGCACGAGGTGGACGGCGTGCACGTCGTTTTCACGCGCAAAGGTCATTCCGCCGACCACGCGATCGAGCGCCTTGCGTATTCACTTGCGGGCGATGGCAACCCGATCACCGTCGCCACGTCAGACCGCTTCCAGCGGGACCTCGTGCGGGGTATGGGCGGCGCGGTCATCAGCGCCCTCGAGCTGGAGCGCCAGGTGATCGAAGCGGAGAAAGAGCTGGGGCGGTCTGTCGACCGGTACGCACGTTGATCCGCCGCACTCGCATCGTCTGCACCATCGGGCCGTCGAGCTCGTCGCCGGCCGTGTTGAAGAGCCTCATCCAGTCGGGCATGGACGTGGCCCGACTCAACTTCTCGCATGGCGACCCCGACACGCACCGGCGCGCCGCTGCCGACGTGCGTGCCGCGGCCAATGCTGTCGGCAAGCCGGTCGCGATCATCGGCGACCTGCAGGGCCCGAAGATCCGGACGGGTGGGCTCGACTCGTCGTTCATGCGCCTGGTTCGAGGTCGCGAGGTCGTTCTCACCGCTGCGCACCGCCAGGACCCAAACGAGATCGAGGTCAGCCACATCGAGCTCATCGAGTCAGTACGAAAGGGCGATCGTGTGCTGCTCGATGACGGCCGGATCGAGCTCACCGTCAAGTCGGTCTCCGGCGGGCGGGCCGTATGCACCGTCGTGCGCGGCGGCCTGCTCGGCGAGCGCAAGGGCGTGTCGGTGCCGGGCCGCACCCCGCCGCTGCCGGCGCTCACCGACAAGGACATCAGCGACCTGAAGCTCGCGGTCGAGATCGGTGTCGATTACGTGGCGCTCTCGTTCGTCCGCAGGCCGGACGACGTGCTCATGTGCCAGCAGCACCTCGCCGGTCTCAGCTGCAACGCGCCCGTCATCGCCAAGCTCGAGAAGGTCGAGGCAATCCGCGAGCTGAGCGACATCCTCGAGGTGGCGGACGCGGTGATGGTTGCGCGCGGCGACCTGGGGGTCGAGCTGCGACTCGGCGAGCTGCCGGCCGTGCAGAAAGAGGTCATCGACCGCGCGAACCGGGCCGGCGTGCCAGTTATCACCGCCACCGAGATGCTCGAGTCGATGGTCACCTCTAACCGGCCCACGCGCGCCGAAGCCTCCGACGTCGCCAACGCGATCTGGGACGGCACCGACGCGGTGATGCTTTCGCAAGAGACGTCGGTCGGCGCGCATCCGGTCGAGGCAGTGCGCGCCATGGCCCGCATCTGCCTGTCGGCGCAGCGTCACGCGACCTTCCAGCGCGAGCGGCAGATCTGGCGCGAGCCCGGCCAGGTGGGGAGCGCGATCGCGCATGCAGCCGCCGCCAGCGCGGATGAGCTGAAGGCCCGCGTCATCATCGCCTTCACCGAGTCGGGGACCACAGCCCTGCGGTGCAGCAAGGCGCGGCCGCGCGTGCCGATCATCGCCGCCAGCCCCAACGAGGAGGTACTGCGCCGGACGTCGCTCTACGCGGGGGTGGTGCCGCTGCTGGTGGCCCAGGGCCGGGACACTGACGAGATGTTCGCCAACGCCACGGAGGCGGCCGTTCGGGGCGGCTTTGTGCGGGAGGGCGACCGGGTCGTGATCGTGGCGGGGGTGCCCGTCGGCCAGCCTGGCCAGACGAACTTGCTAAAGGTGGAAACCGTCTAGAGCTCGGCGGACCGTTTTCGGGGACGCCTTTGGTGCAGGTCCGTCTACAGTTTTTGGGTCTTGTCCCGGGCTGCCGCCACAGAACCGCCCGGCCCAGAGGCGACGGCGCCCGGCAGTGCCGGGGAACGCTATGGGCCGAACACCGCCGAGGTGACCGCCTTCATCGAGTCGGTCGGTCGACTTTCGCCCTCGAAGTGGAAGAAGGTGATCGCGGCAAGGGAGTCGGCGACGAGGGTGACGAGGGACGGTTCCGGCCAGCCGGCCGAGATCGTGCGCGCGCTGCTCGGCGGCGCTCCCAACGGTGCCGCCACGCTGCCCGAGCCGATGGCGAACGTCGCCACCGACATGACCGCGATGCTGGCCAAACGCTCGGACGCGGAGGCCGTCGCCGCCTGGCAGGCTGCATCAGCGCTGGTGCGCCGGCGCCAGCTTTCGGCGCTGACCTTTGCCGCGCACTACGCGCCCTTCGCGTCCGTCATCCCGCCACTGCAGGCCGAGGGATTGCCGCCCATCGTCGAGCGCTTCGCCAACGCCCTGAAGTGGATGAGCGCGCCGCAGTGGGAGTCGCTGTCGCGGCGGTGGTCCCTCGACCGCGAGTCATCGGGGTCGCTGCTGCAGGCGGCGCTGAAGAGCCGCGCCCGTGAGTCAGAGGAAGCTGTGGCGATCGCCGCCATCGCGGTCGCTCCGAGGCACATCTCGGGCGACGCAGGGTGGGCTGCGGTCAAGACGGCGGTGCACGGCGGGCGCGTGCTCAGCTCGATGGGCGAGCTGACGCCGGAGCAGCTGCAGACCGTGTGGGCTCCGCTCGAAGAGGCGGTCGCCCTGCGGTCGCTGACCGACGCGCCCGTTTCGGACCGGCCTTCGCGGCCACGGGCGAAGAATGCACCGGCGCCCGCTGAGGAGGTCAAGGTCGAGAAGAAGCGAACCGCCAGGTCGCGTGCCGATGCTGCATACGGGCCCAACACGGCCGAGGTCGCCGCCTTCGTGAAAGCGATCCCCGAGCTGTCGGCCATCCAGTGGCTGCGCGTGCTCGACCGCCGGCAGCTGGTAGCCAACGTGACGCGCGAGGGCGAGGACGAGTCGGCGGTGGTGGTGCGATCCATCCTGGCGGCGGCCAGGGCCTCGACCGGGCTCCAGCTCGAGGCGCGCTGCTCCGTGTTCTCGGCGGTCGAGCGCGCGGCTTTCGCCCTGGCTGCTCGCGGTCGCCTCAGCGACGACCAGTTCCACGAGCACTACGTCGTGATGGCGGAGGTCATCCCGGTCGGCGAGGCCGACGTTGCGTCGTTCGCTGCGCGCGTCGCGGCGCTGAATCCAGAGGAATGGATGAGGCTTGCGGCCGTCGTCGCGCCGGCGGACATTGCCGCGGTCGAGCCCCTGGTCAACGCGGCCGATGCCCTGGCCGCCCACCTCGAGCAGCGCACGGACGACGAGGTAGTGGTGGCGTGGCACGCGCTCACCGCGCTGATCCGGCGTCACCGGTTGTCGCCTATCAAGTTCGCGGTCTCCTACGCGCCGTTTGCGTCCGCGGTGGTCGTGACCAAGGCGCGCTCGATCGCACCGGTCGTGCAGCGGTACCTGACGGCGGTGGGCCGGCTGAGCGCGCACCAGTGCGCCGTCCTCGCCGAGCCCTGGCTGCTGGCGGACGACGTTTCGAACGCGCTGGCACGTGCGACCGCGGGTGCCGCAACGCGCGCCGCCGAAGAAGCGGCCGCCCTGGCGGCGCTGGTCACGGTGCCCATGCGCGTCTCCGGCAACGCAGGCTGGGCCGCGTGCAAGACTGCGACGTTCGGCGGCCGGGTAATTGCCGCCCGCTCGAAGCTGAGCGACGAGCAGCTGCTTGCCTTGTGGAAGCCGCTCGAGCGTGCCATTCCCATCGCGTCACTTGCCGCCTCGACCAGGTCGCACTGACAACGCTGCTTAAATTGAGCTGATGGCTAAGAAGAAATCGCAGCGCAGGGCCGCCCCCCGCGCATCGAATCGCAGCAACTCACACGATCCGAAGTTCGAGCGGGTGCTTGGAGTGTTCGCCCATCCCGACGACCCGGAGTTCGGCGCCGGCGGGTCGATGGCGAAGCTGGCGAAGGGCGGCGCCAACGTGACCTACGTGATCGTGACCGATGGATCCCAGGGCGGCGAGGATCCCAACCAGAAGGACTCGGAGCTGGTGACGATCCGCCAGCGCGAGCAGCGTGCAGCGGCCAAGGTGCTGGGCATCAAGAAGGTCGAGTTCCTCGGCTACAAGGACGGCCACCTCTCGCCCGACCTGAAGCTTCGGCGCGACATCGTGCGGATGATCCGCAAGCACAAGCCGGAGCTCGTAATCACGCATATCCCCGGTCGCGTGCTCGACGCGCCGATGGGCGGCTCGCATCCCGATCACATCGCGGTCGGCGAGGCGACCATGGCCGCGGTGTATCCGGACTCACGCAACCCGCGGGCGTTTCGCGGCTTGCTCAAGGAGGGTTACCAGCCGCATGTCGTCAATGAGGTGTGGATCCCTTACTGGACGCTGGGTGACTACTTCGTCGACATCAGCAAGACGCTCGACCTGAAGCTGGCGGCGCTCCATAAGCACAAGAGCCAGGTCGCGAAGCCGGGGCAGGAATGGGATATCGACAAGTGGGTGCGCAAGCGTCACCGCGACATCGGCAAGAAGGGCGGATATCAGTACGCCGAATCGTTCAAGCGCATAAAGGTCTAGACCGAGCCCCACTCGTTCTGCAGCTGTTTCCAGATCTCGTCCGCCCACGCCGAGTACTGAGCGTCGCCCGGATGCAGCTCGTCGGCCGCGATCCATCCCGCTGGGCTCATTGCGTTCGTGCTGACCTCGGTGAGATCGACCCATGCGAACCTTCGTGCTTCGGCCTCTTGCCTGGCGACCGCGTTGAATCCTTCGGTGAGCTTGCGCAGTCGCGCGGGGTCGCCAAATTCACGCGCCGCGGGGACGACCGACCAGTTGGGAATGGAGATGGCGGCGACGCGCCCCGCCTTCAGGTGCGTGGCCGCGATCGCGTCGTAGATCTCGACCAGTGACTCGCGGTACTGCTGCGCGCTGCGACCTTGCACCAGATCGTTGACGCCGATGAGCACGCTGACCAGGTCGGGCTTCAGGTCGGTGATGTAGCCGAGCTCCTTCGCGAGCAGGTCGATGGAGGTGAATCCGTTCACCGCGGGATTCACGACCTCGACCTCGCGCCCGATCGCCTCCTGCACGCGCGCCGCCAGCAGCGACGGAAAGTTGCGCGACTCGTGGGACGCGCCGGTGCCGATGGTGTACGAGTCGCCCAGCGCGAGGTAGATGAGCCGGTATGAGAGGGACCCGTGCCGGCTCCCTCTCATCGGACCGCTCAACGGCCCCACATCACGATTGCGTAGCCTCCGGCAAAGCGGGCCGGATTCGCGGCCCTGCTCTCCCTCCAATCGATTGGTCTTCCAAATGGCTTCCACTGACCACGCGCGGAGGCAGAAAGGACGTCAGGTCGCGGCCGGGTTGAACCCGGCCGCCCCGGCCACGTCGCAGCGGTTTATCGGTTGATGTCAGAGAGAGCGCTCCAGACGTCGATCTTCGTGCGCACGCGGCGGATCACCTCGTCGGTGAACTCCGTCGTCGACGCGTGCCCGCCGAGGTCGGCGGTGCGCACGCCGTCGGACACCGCCTCGAGCGCCGACTCGTAAACGGCGCGTGACGCGAGGTGAGCCGCTTCACCCTGCATGTACGCGAGCAGCGATCCGACCGCAAGGATCATCGCCATCGGGTTGGCCACGTTCTTACCCTCGAGCGCCGGCGCGGTGCCGTGCGGCGCCTCGGTCATCGCGACCGCCACGCCCCCCTCGTCCTTGAAGGCGAGCAGCGTCGACTCGGCGCCGGCGATGGTCCCGAACATCTGCAGGACGAGGTCGGACAGTGTGTCGCCGTCACGGTTGAGCGCGGGAATGACGAGGGCCTCGCCGCTGGTGGTCAGCAGCATCGCGTAGGTCGCGTCGATGAGCTGCGGCTCGTAGCTCACGTCGGCATGGCGCTTGGCCGCAGCGTCGAGCTCCTCTTTGAACATACCCTCGTAGACGGGGCTCACGGTGAACTTCGGCCCGCCGAACACCTTGGCCCCAAAGCGCCGCGCATGGGTGAACGCGTACTCGGCCACGATGCGGCACGTTTGCCGGCTGATCTTCTCCGTCCGGAACGCCCACTCGTCGAGGTCGTGGCCCTCGCGCCACTCCTTGGCTCCGTAGGCGTCGTCCACCGCCATGCGGATGACCGAGATCGGGGCGTGGACGCCGGCCAGGGGGCGGATGCCCGGGATGCGGCGGCCGGTGCGCACGATCACCCGGCCGTCGATCTGCTTGCGGAGAATGGCGTTCGGGCTGCCGACATCGCCCGTGCCTTCGGGCGTGATCGTGGCGGCCTTGATGCCGAAGCCGCATTCCCGCAGCGCCGCCGACGCCTCGTGCACCACCTCGTTGCGAGTCTCGCGGCGGTGGGCGAGGGAGAGGTCGAAGTCGCGCCGGGTAACCTGGAAGCCGACCACGTCGCCCTCGAGCAGGCGGCCGGCCTCTCGAAGCAGCTCCTCGCCGGTCTGGTCGCCGTGCAGCACTGCGACGGTGGGTGCGGGCATGGACTCAGATGATATTGGGCCGGTTTACGTCGGCGGCGCCGGGGCCCGACTTCCAGAACAGGGGTTCGGGTCGACCCTAGGGTTGGTGCCGGTAACCGGCGGAATCATGGGGCGCCGCCACCGTCTGGTACTATTGACACCGCCTAGGAAACCTAGGCTTTTTTCTTTCCCCCAACCAAAGAGTCAAGCATGGAAGAAGTCATCACCCTGGCCTGTGGCGTGTGCAAGCGACGCAACTACACCACCCTAAAGAACAAGAAGAACGATCCGGACCGGATCGAGCTCAGCAAGTACTGTAGGTGGTGCCACAAGCACACCCCGCACAAGGAGACCAAGTAACAGGTGGCGGTAACAGCGAAGAATCGCGCGGGCGGAGGCGACTCTGCAACTTCAGGCACAGGCTCCGGCCGCTTCATTCGTGAGGTCTTCGACGAGCTGCGCAAGGTCGTGTGGCCCACGTGGGGCGAGCTGTACCGCTATACGCTCGTGGTGATCGTCACCGTCGCCATCCTCGGCGTGTTCATCGGCGGCGTCGACTACGGGATCTCTGAGATCCTGCGGCGCTTCCTGTACGTGCAGCACTGATGGCAGTCGAGAAGAGCGCGGCGACCAACGGGCCCGAGGCCGAGGCACAGTGGTACGTCGTCCACGCGTACTCCGGCCACGAGGAGAAGGTCAAGAAGAACCTCGAGAAGAGGATCGAGTCCATGGACATGCAGGACAAGATCCTGCAGGTGCTCGTCCCGATGGAGGACGAGATCGAGATCAAGGACGGCAAGCGCCGCCACGTGCAGAAGCGAATCTTTCCCGGCTACATCCTCGTACGCATGGTGATGTCGAACGAGTCGTGGTTTGTCGTTCGCAACACGCCAGGCGTCACGAGCTTCGTAGGTTCCGCGAACAGCCCGGTGCCTCTGCAAGAGAAAGAGGTTCGCGCCATCCAGAAGCAGATGAAGCAGGAGGCGCCGAAGATCCGAGTCGAGTTCCAGGTCGGCGAGTCGGTGCGCGTTGTCGATGGACCGTTCACCGACTTCCACGGCAAGGTCGACGAGATCAACCCGGAGAAGGGCAAGCTCAAGGTGCTGGTCAACATGTTCGGCCGAGAGACGCCCGTCGAGCTCGACCTGCTCCAGGTCGAGAAGGTTCACTAGCAGCCTTACATATATAAGAAGGACGAGGGAATCCCAAGGGTTCGATGAGCAAGAAGAAGATCCGAACAGTGTTGAAGCTGGAGCTGCAGGCGGGACGGGCCACGCCCGCGCCGCCCGTCGGCACGGCCCTTGGACCGCACGGCATCAACATCATGGAGTTCACCAAGGCCTACAACGAGCGCACGCAGAGCCAGGTGGGCGATGTCGTGCCGGCCGAGATCACGATCTTCGAGGACCGCAGCTTCACGTTCATCCTCAAGACCCCACCGACGGTCAACCTGCTGAAGAAGGCCGCGGGAGTGGAGAAGGGCTCACCGAAGCCGAATCGAGAGAAGATCGGCCGCGTCACGCGACAGCAGATCCGCTCGATAGTTGAGACCAAGCAGAAGGATCTGAACGCGTACGAGTTCGAAGCCGCCTCGAAGATGATCGAAGGCACCGCCCGCTCGATGGGCCTCGAGGTTGTGGAGTAATCAAGAGCGATGCCGAAGAAGAGGGGTAAGAAGTACATCGAGGCGGCCAAGAAGGTCGAGGCCGCCGTGGCTGCCAACGGCAATGGTGGGCTCGGATCCGAAGAGGCATGCAAGATCGTGAGGGAGACGTCGATCTCGAAGTTCGACGCCACCGTCGAAGCTCACATCCGGTTGGGCGTCGACCCGCGCCACGCGGAGCAGATGGTGCGCGGATCGGTCGTCCTGCCGAACGGAACCGGCAAGAAGGTGCGCGTCGCGGTGTTCGCCACCGGCGACAAGGTGCGCGAGGCGCAGGAGGCCGGCGCCGACTTCGTGGGCGGCGAGGACATGGTGAAGAAGGTGTCAGAGGGCTGGACCGACTTCGACGCCGCGGTCGCGACGCCCGACATCATGTCCAAGGTCGGCCCGCTCGGTAAGGTTCTCGGCCCGCGTGGCCTGATGCCGAACCCCAAGTCGGGAACGGTCACCTTCGACGTCGCGCGAGCCGTGCGCGAGGTGAAGGGCGGCAAGGTCGAGTTCAGGACTGACAAGTTCGGCATCGTGCACGCGCCGATCGGCAAGGTGTCGTTCGGCGACAGCCAGCTGCACCAGAACCTGGTGGCGCTGGTCGACGCGCTCTTGCGCAACAAGCCATCCGCGTCGAAGGGCCAGTACCTGCGAACTTTCTTCCTGACTGCGACACAGGGACCCTCGGTTCCCGTCGACGTCAAGGAAGCGGCAAGGCTGCAGCTCGCCGGCTAGCGCGTCCTGGTCGCGCCCGGCGCTCCGCTCGCACTCGGTATAATTCGCGACCTGCCCTAGACAGTAGGTGGCTCGCGCCAAGCGAAGCCTTAATTCCCTACCGAGGCGAATGAAGTGAAGGACACATCGATCCTTCCTGCCTCGCGCGTCAAGGTGGCAGGGAGGATTTTTTATTTGCCGAGAGCCAGTAAGGAACAGAAGGCCGAGCAGGTCGAGGAGATCGCGGAGCGGCTGAAGAAGGCCAAGGTCGCGGTCCTGACCGACTACCGCGGCCTGACCGTCGGCCAGATTCAAGATCTGCGCGCCCGCCTGCGCGGCGGCGACGTCGAGTATCGCGTGGTCAAGAACACGCTGGCGCGGCGGGCGGCCGAGGCCGCGGGCGTGCCGGCGCTGCAGTCGGAGCTCAAGGGCCCGGTCGCGATCGCCTTCGGCTACGCCGAGCTCGGCGTCCCCGCCAAGCTGATCAACGAGTTCGTACGCGCCACCAGGCTCAAGCTCGAGGTCGTTGGCGGCCTGGTGGAAGGAAGGGTGTTCTCGCCGGAGCAGGTCAAGCAGCTGGCCGACCTGCCGTCGCGCGAGACGCTCATTGCCCAGCTTCTGGGCACGCTTCAGTCCCCCGTCAGCCAGCTGGTCGGAATCATGCAAACCCCTGTGCAGCAGCTCATCGGAGTGCTGAACGCATACAAAGAAAAAGTGGAGGCGGCGTAATCACATGGCAACCAAGATCACACCGAAGGATTTCGTCGAGGCGCTCAAGGATTGGAGCATCCTCGACGTGGTCGAGGCCGTGAAGGCCATCGAGGACGAGTTCGGCATCAAGGCAGCGGCCCCCGTCGCGGTCGCGGCGGCCGGCCCGGCGGTGGCCGGTGACGGTGCCGCGGCGGAAGAGGAGCAGACCGAGTTCACGGTCACGCTGACCCAGGTCGGCGAGAGCAAGATCAACGTGATCAAGGCCGTGCGCGAGCTCACGCAGCTCGGCCTCAAGGAGGCCAAGGACCTGGTCGACGCCGCGCCGAAGCCGGTGCTCGAGAACGTCAGCAAGGCCGACGCCGAGAAGGCCGTCGCCCGTCTCAAGGAAGCAGGAGCGACCGCCAACCTGAAGTAAGGAGCTAGCGCAAGTGCTGGAGCACGAGATCCATCCCGCGCTCCAGCTCCGCCTCGGTAACGCACCAGTGCGGTGACAGCCGCACGCGCCCCGGCCGCCAGTCAACAATCACCCCGTCGGCGAGGAGCCGCGCCTCGGCTTCCTCGGGGTGGTCGCATTCGACCGTGACGATCCCGCAGCGCCGCTCGCGCTCCATGGGCGTGAAGGTCCGCACGCCCGCCTCGCCGCAGCGCTCGAGGATGTAACCGGTCAGGTCGCGCAACCGCTCCTGGATGTTCTCGACGCCAACATTTAGCACGAGCTCGAGGCCTGCCAGCGCGGCGTAGTGGGATGGCACGGCCCAAGTGCCAGTCTCCAGCCGGCGCGCGTCGCGGGCGAAGGTGAGCTCCTGCAGCGTGAACGAGAACGGCTCCTGGGTGGCGAACCAGCCGGTGCCCTGGGGCTCGATGCGCGGCAGGAGCTCCGGGCGGACGCTCGTGAAGGCCGTCCCAGGTCCTCCGCTCAGCCACTTCAGCGCGCCGCCAACGTAGGCGTCGCAGCCGATCTGGCCGACGTCGACCGGCACGCAGCCGACCGTCTGGTAGCCGTCGATCACGCAGAGCGCGCCGGCTGAATGGGCGGCCGCGGCGATGGCGCGGACGTCCTGCAGGTATCCGGTGGTGAAGAAGAGGTGGATCGTCACCACGAGCGCGGTGCGGCTGTCGATCCGCTCGGCGAAGGCTTCCGGCGGGATGGTCATCCCGTCCTCGCTCGGCACGAACTCGACCTCGAACTGCGGCCGCGAGAGCCACTGGTGGCCAATAGTGGGGAAGTCCAGGGCACCGACCAGGACCTTGTTCCGGCCGGGCGGGAGGGGCAGGCCCGAAGCCAGGGTGCCAAGGGCCACCGACACCGAGGGGGCGATG